>Ga0136611_10000004_pt1 | contig 149916 bp, 145 predicted proteins | sample AntDrymUQ2232306_2_FD_106645 | JGI IMG/M metagenome (GOLD analysis project Ga0136611, IMG submission 106645) | Polar desert sand microbial communities from Dry Valleys, Antarctica - metaG UQ223 (23.06) | ecosystem: Environmental > Terrestrial > Soil > Desert | place: Antarctica: Dry Valley... | reverse complement strand
TTCGCCGGTTTCATGTCTCGGTGAACGATGCCCTTCGAGTGGGCCGACTCGAGTGCGTCAGCGATCTGCACTCCGAGCGACAGAACCTCGTCGATGTCGAGCGGGCCGCGGCGAATTCTATCCACAAGCGCTTCGCCGTCGAGAAGCTCCATCACAATAAAATGATCGGATTCGAACTGTTCGATCCCGTGGATAGTGCAGATGTTCGGGTGATTGAGCGATGATGCGGCCCGAGCTTCGCGCTGGAAGCGCTGCAACAGATTGTCGTCGCCGGCCAATGCCGGCGTCAGGAATTTAAGGGCGACCTGGCGTCCCAGATTGGTGTCCTCAGCTTCATACACTACACCCATCCCGCCTTCGCCGAGCTGCGAGGTGATGTGATAGTGCAGGATCGTTTTACCAAGCATCTAAACGCCTTCTAATCCACAAGTTAAAGTTATGGGACAATTCATCTTAATATAGCCCATTACGGCTGTAAAGGTATATCAAATCGTAGCCTGTTTCAGGATTCTCATCATCGAATTATCCTAATCATCTCAAATAGAAAAGGACTAGCCTTTGGACCCGTCCTTCCAGTACGATGATCCTTCAGCGAAAACTACGCCGAATAGCCTTTAGCCCCGTCGAAGTTGTAAAGGTTCTCGGTCTTGATCACGTCAAGTTTGTGGACGTGGAGGCGGCCGAGGACGTCGAGGATCTGTTCGACCGTGACGGCAGTCCCTTCGCCTTGATCGGAGACGAACCGGCACCGCCAATGATCGACGGTGAATGTGTCGGGCTGGCCGCCGGGATAGACCTTAACGCCGCGATTTGCGATCGTCTGGAGCTTGAGGCCGTTGCCATTGACCTTCTCGACTTCGGCCCCGAGATCATTTGCGACGCCGTAGAATTCGCCTCTCCACCAATCGAGGAAAATATCGACGCCGACGAGATCCTTTTGCGGTGCCGGCGGTGTGGTGTAGATCGGCTTCGGATCGGGATCGACGACATTTTCGCTGTACGTGACGGGTTTCAGAGTTTCCGGTTTTTGTCCCAACCGTGCGACGACGGCCTCGGCAAATTCGCGCGTGCCGACCTTTTCCTTCGACGTGCCTTCTTTGTACATGTCGTAGGTGTGGATGCCGTCCTCAATCGTGCGTAGCCAGGCGTTGTGAGCGATCTCGGCTATGTCGCCCTGGTTAAGGTGCACGAGCATAAGAATCGACCCGAGGAAGAGGCCAGATGGATTCGCGAGGTTCTGTCCAGCGCGTCGCGGAGCCGATCCGTGAATCGCCTCGAACATCGCTACCTTTTCGCCGATGTTCGACGAACCGGCAAGTCCGACCGATCCAGCAATCTGGGCGGCTACGTCCGACAGGACATCGCCGTACAAATTCGGCATTACAATCACATCAAAATTCTCGGGCGTGTCCGCCATCTTCGCGGCGCCAATATCGACGATCCAATGATCGGCCTCGATGCCCGGATACTCTGGGGCGATCTCGTCGAAGACGCGATGAAAGAGACCGTCGGTGCGCTTCATAATGTTGTCCTTTATGAAGCACGTGACCTTCTTTCGCCCAAACTTTTTTGCGTACTCGAATGCGTATCGGACAATCTTTTCCGAGCCGGGACGCGAGATCAGCTTGAGACACTCCTCTACCTGTGCAGTCTGGCGGTACTCGATTCCGGCGTAGGTGTCCTCTTCATTCTCACGAACGATAACGACATCCATTACGGGATGCTTTGTCGAAACAAACGGATGATACGAGACGCACGGCCGCACGTTGGCGTATAGGCCCATCGTCTTTCGTACCGCGACATTTAGCGACGAAAAACCGCCACCCTGAGGAGTGGTGATCGGGGCTTTGAGGAAAACCTTCGTTCGCCGGAGCGATTCCCATGATTCTGGAGCGATTCCTGCCGAGTTGCCCGATAGGTAAACCTTCTCTCCGATCTCGATGGTTTCGATATCGAGACGAGCACCCGCTTCCTTCAGGATGTGAAGCGTCGCATCCATGATTTCCGGCCCGATTCCGTCGCCGTGCGCGACCGTAATAGCTACGTTTGACATAATTTTCTAGTGAAAAGCTCGATTCTACGGACTTCCGGCCCGAAGCGCAAAGCATACGCCCAGAATGCGATTTGGTAGAATCTGTGCATCGCGACTATTGTTTCGGCCATCGGATAGAAGCTATTCGGGAACTTTTGCGGCAGAGCCACGTGAGGTGATTAACCCATGAAAAATCTTTTCCTTTTTGGTGCAATTATTTTTTCGCTCGTCGCCACGTGCGAGGCGCAGTTTCCGCAGCGGAAAACAGTGGACGAGCGCAGCCGCGATAAGGCCGAACAGGTGCGCCGTACCGAGGAAGAGTATAAACAGCTGGCCAGCGAGCAGAATCAGGGGAATGTGTTGCCAGCTTTCAACCCGGCCCGAATGAATGTGGATGTCCAGATGGTCATCGCAAGAACGGAGTATAAGAATTTTGCCGAGGCGAAGGCCGCTCCGATTACGCCGATAGCCGACGGCGATGCTGCCTGGCTATTTGTAAAGTTCAACGGCAAGCTCGACCGTTGGGTTTATAGACATCGCGACGGGGCCTTTGGTGAGGGCTATCTCATCTTTGTGGAGTACGGCCCGCAGGGCGACTCGACCGCAAAGTCGCATTCGATCATCGAATTCAAGAAGTCGGAACTCGCTGCTACGGAGCTGAAGTTTAGTCTTTCCCCCGGAAAGGCCGGTCACAACAATGCTCTCGCGATCTTCATTAAGAATATCGCCGCCAGCCGTCCCGGGCGATGGAATAACGAACTGCGGTTCACAAATAATCCGGGTTTCCCTCGAGGACCGGAGGATTATCTGGCAAAGTCCGGCTTTGTGGCCGACTTCACCAAGGGGATTACGAAGTACCCGAAGATGGTGCAAAACTTCGAATCGATGGTCCTGCGCGACGCGATTGACGAAACAAAGCTTCCGATCGAGGGGAAGTTCAATGACGAGCCCCTTCGCGGCGAACTTACCGCAAAACTGACGTCGGAAGGCATCAGCCCAACGAAACTTTATTTCTCAGGCGACACGTGGCTAGAGTATAGCGACGATCCGACATCCCAACGGCAATATCGAACGGTGACCGCGACTTTCCGTTACGAGCGCGACACGACCTGTCTGTATGGCACGGCTGTCTTCATTCAGACCTTCAAACCGATGGAAGACAGCTACGGCGATACGAAAATAACTCTAAAGCGAGACCTGCCAACAGCCTGCACGGCTGAATGATCGTCAAGCGATCTCATTGATTTTCTTAGCAAGCGAAAAGTCCACGTCTGTCACTCCGCCGCGATCATGCGTGGTTATCGCGAGTTCCGCATAGCCCCATCCGAGCTTTATGTCCGGATGATGATCCATCGCGTCGGCAATCGCTCCCGCCCGATTTACAAATTGAAGGGCATCCGAAAAATTATCGAACTCGAAGCGCCGCCAGATCGCCGGGCCTTTTATGGACCAACCCTCGGTTTTTCCCAGTTCCGCCGCCATTTGATCGGTCTCGATTAATCTTCTTTCCATAGCTTCTAACCTTTACGTCCGTTGGGCTATAATTACATTTTTCCTCGACTTTGTCGAAAGGGACTTGCTTATCGATGCGCGTAAACTTTGCAGCTATTCTCATTGGACTCGTGGCGTTTGCGATCGCCTGCGGCGAGACAAAGCCGTCAACGCCGCTTGAGACTTTCAAGACATACGTAAAAGCTATTAAGGCAAAAGACACCACGACGATGAAGGTCTTGCTGTCTGGCGCCACGATGCAAATGCACGCTAAAGAGGCTAAATCGCAGCAAACGAATGTGGACGAAATCGTCAAACGGCAGACGCTTTACGCCGAAGGCCAACGCACCGTCGAATATCGAAACGAGAAGATAGACGGCGAAAAAGCGACGCTTGAGGTAAAAAATTCATACGGCGGCTGGCAAAAGGTGCCTTTTATCTTCGAAGACGGAGCATGGAAGATCGATATCGCGGGCGAGGCCGCGTTGATCGAGGCTGAAGTTGAGGAGCAGAACAGAAAGTTTGACGACCCGTCCGGATTTTCCAACCCTTTGCCCGCTGTAACGCAGGAGCAGCCTTAACGTGTCCGTAATCAAACCGTTCCGGGCCCTTCGACCCAGTCCTGAGGACGCGAGCAGTGTGGCGTGCGTGCCATACGATGTGATCTACGACAGCGAGGTCCGAGACACGATCGCCGCGAACCCTCTGAGCTTTCTTCGCGTGACGCGCGCTGAAGGGGCTTTGGACGATGATGCCGAGGCAACGAGTGAGGCAATCAATGAGCGCGCGAGGCAAAACCTCGACCAGCTTGTCGATGACGGCATTCTCATTCGCGATGATGAGGATGCAATCTATGTCTACCGATTGACGGAGGGTAATCAATCGCAGACCGGAATCGTCGCCTGCTGCAGCGTCGACGAATATGATCGCGGATCGATCAAGAAGCATGAGCGTGTCCGGCCCGATAAGGTCGAGGACCGTACGAATCACATACTAGCCGTCGGGGCCCAGACAGGGCTAATATTCCTTGCGTTTCGCAACACTCGAGTCATAGCTGATTTGATCCGCGAAGCCGTCGATACGACCCCGCTGTACGACTTTGACGATGAGGCCGGGATTCGTCAGACGGTCTGGAGGATTGTGGATACCGACGATTGGGTCTCCGCGTTTCAGCGCGTGAACGCGCTTTACATTGCCGACGGGCATCATCGGGCCGAGAGTGCGAAGCTCGCGCGCGATCGTATGCGCGAGGACGATCCTGAGCACACGGGCGGCGAGGAATACAACTTCATCATGGCGGGAATCTTTCCGTCGCAGGACTTAAAGATACTTCCATATAATCGCGCGGTGAAAGATCTAAACGGCCTCGATAAAGACGAGTTTCTTGCTCGCATACGCGAGAATTTTATTGTGGCCGCACACACGGTGGAGAAGCGGCCGGACGAGCCCGGCGAAATCGCGATGTATCTGCTCGGCGTCTGGTGGAAGCTGCGTTTCAATGTAAATTTCATTCGCGAGCCCGACCCTATCGACCGTCTCGATGTAAGCATCCTGCAGCAGTACGTGCTCGCGCCGGTGTTGGGAATCGGCGATCCGAGGACGGACCAACGGATCGCGTTTATCGGAGGTCGCCGCGGAACCGACGAGCTCGAACGGCTTGTCGACAGCCGTGAGTATGCCGTCGCTTTTTCGATGTATCCCACGACGATGAACGATCTGCTCTCTGTCGCGGACGCCGGCGAGATTATGCCGCCGAAATCGACTTGGTTTGAGCCGAAACTAAAGGACGGCCTGCTGATCCACGAGATATGAAACAGACGGAGCTTGCCGATCTCAGGAGAGATTTTACGGCGCCGGGACTCGACGAGTCGAAGGCGGCTCGTGATCCGTTTGAGCAGTTCTCGGCGTGGATGGACGATGCACTGGCCGCAGATATCATCGATCCGAACGCGATGACCGTATCAACAGTCGGCGATGACAATAGACCCTCTGCACGTGTCGTGCTTCTCAAGTATTTCGATGCCGCCGGTCTGGTTTTTTTTACAAATTACGAGAGCAAGAAGGGCACTGACCTCACGCACAATCCGGCCACGGTTTTCCATTTTTTCTGGCCGCAGCTAGATCGACAGATTGCCGTCTACGGTACGGTCGCGCGAACTACCCGAGAGGAATCGCGACAGTATTTCGACTCACGTCCCGTCGATTCGCGTCTCGCCGCGTGGACATCAAATCAGAGTCGGGAAATCGCATCGCGCGACGTCCTTGAAAAAGGTTTCGAGGATTTTAAGGCAAAGTTTGGCGACGAGGTGCCGCTGCCCGATTTCTGGGGCGGCTTTCGCCTCACACCCGACCGATTTGAATTTTGGCAGGGCCGTCAAAATCGCCTGCATGACCGCATCATTTATCAACGCGATGCAGACGCTTGGCGCATCAAACGCCTGTCACCCTGAATCTACCAGTTAATTTGATATCGCGGACGCCTCGTGTTCGTCGATAATCTAACTCGCTATGCTCGAGACCGAACGATTGATCCTCCAGCCGATCCGCCAGGAAGACCTTTCCTGGCTCATCGAAATGCGAACGCCCGACCCAGTAAATCGCTATCTCGGCGGCCGCAAAATGCAAAACCTCGAGGCACTAACACGGCGGATCCGCGATTACATAGACTGGTACGAGAAAAATGGCTATGGGGTTTGCGTCATGGAGCTTAAGGAAACTGGCGAGCGGATCGGCACGAGCGGCCTGCAGCAGCTCGGCGACACACCGCAAGTCGAGGTTGGGTATAATCTCTCGGAGAAGTATTGGCGACAAGGCTATGGTTACGAATGCTGCTACGGCTGGCTAAAACACGGCTTCGAAACGCTCGGCCTCGAGCGTATAGTCGCGGTTGCTGATCCAGACAATACTGGCTCGTGGCGAATCATGGAAAAATGCGGAATGCAGTTTGAGGGTATCGAGGAACACTACGAAATGGATGTAAAGTTTTACAGTATTTTGAGAAGGCAATTTCTCGAGAGGAACGCGGCATCTACTAGAACTATTTGCTGACCGAAACCGGGCGCAGCGGCGCGGCACAGACCATCGCGCGCCTCATCAGGTTTATTGGTACACTAACCATATTCTTTGCGACGCTGGCGTCAGTTTTTTACGCATTTGACTCGGCCGGCGAGTTCGAATCACCGGAATGAAAGTCACTCTCATCACAGGCGCATCGAGCGGCATCGGCGATGCATTTGCTCGGCGTCTAGCGGCGGACGGCCATAATCTCGTGCTTATCGCCCGCAGTAAAATAGCTCTACACGAGCTTTGCGACGAGCTGATGTTGAGACACGGGATAACGGCTCACTACGTGGTGCTCGACCTCACGGAGCCCGCGTCGGCTGAAAAGCTCCTCGCTGAGACCGACCGCCACGGAATGCAGGTTGAGTGGCTCGTCAATAATGCGGGATTTGGATCCGCCGGTGATTTTGCCGCCCTTGAAGCGGAGCGGGAGCTTTCTATGATTGATTTGAACGTCCGTGCCCTTGTGGCGCTCACGCATATCTATCTTCATCCAATGCGCGAGCGTGGTCACGGAACGATCATCAATGTGTCGAGCGCGGCCGGCTTCCAACCTCTTCCATTCATGGCGACATACGCCGCAACAAAGGCGTTCGTTTCTTCATTCAGTGAGGCAATAGCGGAGGAAAATCGTCCTTTCGGCATCCGCGTTCTTAGTCTCTGCCCCGGCTCAACGAAAACTAACTTCTTCGCCGCCGCGGACATCGAAAGGCCCATTCAGGTTAAAGGCCAACAGACTGCGGAACAGGTCGTCGATACGGCTCTCTCGGCATTGAAAAAGGGCAAGATTGTCGCCGTGTCCGGACTAACCAATAAAATCGGCGCGACGCTCGGAACGCACGTGCCGCACTCCATTTCCCGGCGGGCCGTGGCCAAGGCGATGCGTCCGAAGTATCAGGAAGATAAATGAAAATCACCGTACTCGGCAGCGGTTCGACCGGTAATGCAGTACTGATTTCGAGCGGCCGCACGAACGTGCTGGTGGACGCTGGCTTGAGTGCGCGTGAAATTCTTAAACGACTCGCCGAAATGGGCGTCGGGGCGGACAATCTCGATGGAATCTTGATTACGCACGAACACGCCGACCACATAGCGGGCCTGCGGGTACTCTTGGCTTCGGTGGAATGCCCGGTTTATATCTCGGATCCAACCCAGGATGCGTATTACTCAACCCGCGCCGGTAAGGACGGCGAAGGCGAGAGCACAAAGCGTCGTACTGCCCTTCGCGGCCAAACGGTGGAGATCGAGTCGACACGGGAGTTCCGCATTGGCGATATCGATTTTGAACCCTTTAGCGTGCCGCACGACGCGGTCGATAATTTTGGTTTTGTAGCGAAAAAGGATGGCGTCAAGATCGCGACACTTATGGATTTTGGCCACATAAACGATCTCGTAAAGGAAAAAATTCAGGGCTGCGATGCGATCATCGTCGAGTCGAATCATAGTCGCGATATGCTCCGCGCGTGCTCAGTGTACACGTGGGATCTCAAACAGCGCATTATGTCGACGACGGGTCACCTCTCAAATGAGGATCTCTCGGATTGGCTCACAAACGATTTCGACGGCAAGGCGCGCTACCTCGTTCTGGCGCATATATCGCAGCGGGCGAACGATCCACACCTTGCCTTGCTCACGGCTGACATCGCCCTTAAGATGCGTCCGCCTCTGTTTCGAGCCGAGGTGAAGATCACGGTCTCGAAAGCGGGTCAGCCAACCGATTGGATAGCCCTGTAAACAACAAGACGAAACCATAAGAAGCCGCTTGATGTTGCCGCCGCGAGTTTGAGTTTAAGGATTGCCTGCGTCAACGAGCGAGCTAAAACAGCGTCGGCGTTTGGGCCGCGTCCTCACAAACGCCCTTGAAAGATTTTCGGTGCAGCTCCGACGCGCCGTGTTCGCGTATCGCCGAGTAGTGGGTCGCACAGCCGTAACCCTTGTGTCCGGCAAAGCCGTATTGCGGAAACTGCGCATCGTAGCTCGTCAGGAGGGCGTCACGGTAGGTTTTTGCGAGGATCGACGCCGCCGCTATGGACGCGGAGATCGAGTCACCTTTGATTATCGCTTTCTGAGGAATCGTCGCCTGTTTAAGGCGAAGCGCGTCGATGAGTAGATAATCTGCAGCCGGCGAGAGGCCGGCGATCGCGATCAGCATCGCCTTCTTGGTCGCCTCCAGGATGTTTATACGGTCGATCTCGTCCGCCTCGACCTGACCGATTGCGTATGTCACGGAGACTTTCTTTAGCTGCTCTGCGATCGTCTCTCGCATTTCGGCATCGAGTTTTTTCGAGTCATCAATGCCATCTGGAAGCGCTTGGTCGGGATCGAGAATGCAGGCTGCGGCGACAACTGGCCCCGCAATGCAGCCTCGACCTACTTCGTCTACGCCTGCAATCAGCGTAAAGCCCTCCGCGCGAAGTTGTTTCTCAAAGACGAGGCCGCAGCCCTCAATCGCAGGCTCAGCAAACAGCGAGACGCCGACAACCGATTCGGCTATATCTTCCGAACCGTGTCGTCGAGCGTCTGGCATAGTTTAATAACTTACTTTGCTGTGTTTGCAGCCTTGTTGCGAGTATCTTTTTCCTTGATACGGGCAGCCTTACCACGAAGGTCGCGGAGGTAGTAGAGCTTCGCCCGGCGAACCTTACCGCGGCGGATAACGTCGATGTGATCGATGACTGTGGCATGGAGCGGGAATATACGCTCGACACCGACGCCAAAACTCACTTTTCGCACCGTCACCGTCTCGCGGACGCCGCCGTGCTTTCGCGCGATGCAGATGCCCTCAAAGGCCTGTAGGCGTTCCTTATTGCCTTCCTTAATGCGGACATGCACACGAACGGTGTCACCCGGCATAAATGCAGGAACATTATCCTTTAACTGTGTTTTTTCGACTGAATCTAGTCTGTTCATTTTACGTTCCGGCCAGAGGTCAGTTCCGATATTTCATCGAGACTCACTTTCACCATTTTCTCCTGTCAAGAGGTCGCTTCGAATGCGTCTCGTCTTCTCGAGCGCCTGAGCAGCGCGCCATTTTTCGATCTCGGCATGATTGCCGTCCAATAAAACTTGAGGAACGTCCATTCCCCGGTAACTCGCCGGCCGCGTGTAATGCGGGCAATCGAGCAGACCATTTGAGAACGAATCGTTCTCGGCCGAAGTCTCGCTGCCCAACGCGTCAGGCAGGAGCCTTACAATACTGTCAACTACAACGACTGCCGCCGCCTCGCCGCCTGATAGTACGTAATCTCCAATCGAAATCTCGTCCGTCACGAGTGCCGCATTGACCCGTTCGTCAACGCCCTCGTAGCGGCCGCAGATCAGAACGATATGAGTCGCACCCTGCGCGAATTCTTTCACGGCCTGCTGCTTAAACTGACGTCCCTGGGGCGTTAATAAGACCACGCGAGTTCCTTGCGGAAACTGATCGCGTTCGCTCGTCCCTATCAAGTTTTCAATCGCGGCAAAGATGGGCTCCGGCTTCAGCACCATTCCGTCCCCGCCTCCGAACGGCCTGTCGTCGACCATCCGATGCTTGTCAGTCGCGTAGTCACGAATGTCGTGAACAGCGATTTCGACAATTCCCGCTAGCTTTGCCCGACGGATAATTCCGAAATCAAAGACTTGCGAAAAGAACTCCGGAAAAATTGTCAAAACATCGATCTTCATCGCAGTCTTCAATTTCAGATCGCAAATTTGAGATCTAAAACTCCAACAAGCCCTCGGGCGGATCGATCACGATCTTTTCATTTTCAATATCGACTTCAACGCAGATCGATTCAGCAAAGGGAATCAAATACTCGCGTTCGCCATCTTCTACGACCAAAAGCTCAGTTCCGCCCGTTCGCATTAACTCCCGAACACGGCCGATCGCGAATCCTGCGGAGGTTTCCACCCGACAACCCGTGAGCTGCCAGTCGTAATACTCGCCCCGATCGAGAGAGATCACCTCGGACTCAGCGACGCAAACTTCTACTCCGCGGAGCAGCTGAGCATCTTCGACTGAATCGTGCCCAATAAACTTGAGGATGATTCGATCTTTCTGAAACCAAAAGTCTTCAATTTTCAATTCGCGACGCTTGCCATCCACGGCCACTCCGACGACCGTTCCGAGCGAATCAAATCGCTCCGGGAAATCGGTCAAAATTGTCGCCACGACCTCGCCTTTCAAACCTCGCGTTCGGACGATCTTAGCGATTGCAACGAGCTCCGTCATTGAACGCTGGGCCAGTCCCTGCGATTTACCGCGGGAGCCCTAGTCTTCAACTAAATCCAACGAGAAACGCGTTCCGTGTTTCTGGCCCGCGACGAAGAGAACGCTCCGAATTGCCTTTACAGTGCGACCCTCGCGGCCAATAATTCGGCCCATGTCGTGCTCTGCAACTCGAACCTCCAGCCGCACATGCTTGCCGTCAGAGATTTCGGACACATTAACAGCGTCCGGCTCGCCGACTAAAGTAGTGATGACTCTTTCGACAGCTTCCTTCATCGAAATTAGGCGTTTCCTTCCTCGCTCGTGCCGCCTGCCGGTTCGGCAGTTGCGTCAGTACTGGGAAATTCCGTGCCCTCTGCGGCCGGTGCCGCAAGTGGGTCGTCTGCAGCAGGCGTCTCTGCGGCAGCACTTTCTGCGGCAGCACTTTCTGCGGCAGCAGCAGCATCCGCTTCCGCCTTGGCTGCCGCGGCGACATCCGCGTCTGCCTTTTCAGCAGCAACACGTTCCGCTTCGAGTCGGTCTGCCTCTGCCTTTTTCGCGTCGGCTCTCGCCTTTTCATCCGCAGCCCTTTTGGTGGCACGGGCCTCGAGCGACGCAGCCTTTTCCTCGGCCGTCATGACGGGATTGTGCTTGATGAGGCTTGTCACCGTCTCTGTCGGCTGAGCTCCGACGCCGATCCAATACTGGATCCGCTCGTGTTTGAGATCGACGAGTGCCGGGTCCATCATCGGGTTGTAGGTGCCAAGATTTTCGAGATACTTGCCGTCACGTTTCGAACGCTTTTCCTTTACGACGACGCGATAAAAGGGCTTACCCTTTGCGCCGATTCTCATTAAGCTAATTGCTAACATATTTTTCCTGCTCGAGAGGTTGAGTCGCGACCGGGCCGCAAAATCAACGTCGTTTCTTATGCCTTTTCTTTTTCTTTACGCTTTTTGACGGACCGCCATTCGATTCGCCTTCTGAATAATCTATCGCCGAGCCGCCGCCAAGCATCCCCAACGGATTGCCGCCACCGCCAAGCATTCCACCGAGTCCGCCCGCGAGCCCCCCAGCCATCTTTCGAGCCATGCCGCCAAACAAACCGCCGCGGCTCATCTGCGCCATCATCTTCTTCATCTGCTCGTACTGCCTAATTAGCTGATTTACCTCGCTGATCGAGGAACCGGAACCGCCCGCGATCCGAGTCTTGCGACTCGCGTCAATGACTTTGTGATTGTTGCGCTCGAGCCGCGTCATCGAGCCGATGATCGCCTCGGTTCGCTTCATCTGATGATCGACTACCTCGCTCTGCTCGTCACTGATTTGCATGCCGCCGGTCATCGATTCAGGCAACATTTTCATCAGCTTAGACATTGGGCCGAGCTTCTTAAACTGTCCCAACTGACTTGCGAAATCTTCGAGCGTAAATTGATTGCTCGTCATTTTTCGCAAGGACTCTTGGGCGTCCTTTTCGTCGATTTTGCCCTGAACTTCCTCGATCAGGGTGAGCACATCGCCCATACCGAGGATGCGCTGGGCGATCCTCTCCGGGTAAAACGGCTCGATCGCGTCGTATTTTTCACCGACTCCGACGAATTTGACTGGCTGGCCGATGACCTGACGAATCGACAAAGCCGCACCGCCGCGGGCATCGCCATCCATTTTTGTCAGGACAACGCCTGTGATCCCTACGCGTTGATGAAAGACCTCAGCCGATCGGACGGCATCCTGGCCGGTCATCGCATCTGCGACAAATAAAACCTCTGTAGGCTTGGTCTCCGCCTTTATTGCGTCGAGCTCGGCCATCAGCTCGTCATCGATGTGAAGGCGGCCCGCCGTGTCGATCATCACGGTGTCAAAGCCTTTTTCGATGGCGTTTTTTATAGCTCCGCGAACGATCGTCATCGGATCGCTCGTCTCTTGTGCCTCATAAACAGGCAGTCCGACGGCATCTCCTACCACTTTCAGCTGTGCGCGAGCGGCTGGCCGATAAACGTCAACCGAGACGAGCAGCGGCTTTCGCTCCTGATTATCTGCGAGCCAACGCGAAATCTTTCCCGTGGACGTCGTTTTGCCAGAGCCCTGCAGCCCGACGATCATTACGACATTTGGGGTTTGTTTTGTAAATACGAGCCGCGACGACGTTCCGCCCATCAATTCGGTGAGCTCGTCATTGACGATCTTTACGACTTGCTCGTGCGGCTTGAGGCCGTTCCAGACCTCTTCGCCCTCAGCCTTTATGCGTATTGACTCTACAAAGTCCTTTGCGACCTTATAGTTAACGTCCGCCTCGAGGAGAGCCATCCGAATCTCGCGAAGCGCGGCATCGACGTGCTCGGGCGTCAATTTCCCGGCACCGCGGAGGTTCCGCAGCGAGTTTTTTAACTTGTCGGACAGCGATTCGAACATAGTCAAGGCACACTTCGGCTACTAGAGTCGAAACTATAAATACTAGTGTTTACCGTGAAAAGTGTCAATTACGGGCCGGGTGAATTGTCGTTTACCGCGGCACCGTGACAAGTCAAAAACGAGCCTCGCCAAAAGTTTGTAAGTTTTCTATTATTGAAGGAGGACATTAGCCAAAACTTGGCTCAATAAAGCGAAAGGCCGGCAAGATCGTTTGCATTCTTAGATCGTTGACGTGGTGTGTGGCTCGGATGATTAATGTATTCCAACGTACCAAACCCGCCGGACACCGAACTTACAATTCTGACAGCACTGACGATCTAGTTGGTGCACGAAAGAGACAGAGAAAGAGACAGAGAAAGAGACAGACTGGAGGTTTTATGAAGAAGTTTTTATTTTTAGGAGTCATTTCTATTTTTTCGCTTGGTTCGATCGCGTGTGATCCGGCAGGTAACGCTAACGGTAATCGCAACGTGAACATAAACGTGAACCGTGCCACGCCGGCACCTTCGCCGACATTTGATCGATCGAATTCAAATGTTTCGCGTGCGGATTACGACAAGAATCGCGCAGAGTATGAGAAGGATCGCGGCTCGAGCTCGGTAGGCCAGGGCGTAAACGACAGCTGGATCTGGTTTAAGACGCGCGCGGCGCTTGCCGCGGCTGATGACCTTCGCGATTCGACGATCAATGTTGATGTCGCGAATGACGTCGTAACGCTCAAGGGCTCGGTCGCAAATGCTGCCCAGAAGGCTTCGGCAGAGAAAACGGCCAAGGGCATCGAGGGCGTAAAGAGCGTCAAGAACGAACTAACCGTTAACGCGGCTGCTTCGGCACTCAATCCAGCGGCTAACACTGCGAATGCGAATAAGAGATAGTTCGGATTCTATTCGATGAAATGTAGGGCGGGCTTCTCTTAGCTCGCCCTCTTTGCGCTCAGGCGCTCGATAGATGCCAAGACTTCATCAACAGAGATTTCGAGGATGCATCGCGGCTTGCCGAACGCCTTGCACTCATAGCCCGCACACGGCTGACAACCGAACTCGTGATAGACGATCTCGTTCGGAACATTAGTCCACGGCCGCCAGTGAGCGCGGTTTGACGAGCCGAAGATGACGACGCTAGGCGTGTCCACGGCGGCGGCGATGTGCGCGATTCCGGAATCGTTTCCGATAAACAGGCTCGAGCGCGACGCAAGGGCGGTGATCTCAGGGAGCTTTAAATCGTTAAACGTTATTATTTTGGCAGTTGATGCCCGCGATAGATCGTGCAGGAATTCAGACTCGCTCGCCGAACTGATTGCAACGACGCGCATCCCATTTGCCTCGAGATATTCTGCGACGCGGGCATAGTTTTCGATTGGCCATCGCTTTGTAAAAAAAGCGCTAGTTGGATGAATCAATGCGATCTGAGATTGCGGTCCCCGTAGTCCTGATTCAGCGAGCCGTGTCTCGATTGATCGCTCAGCCTCGGGCGTGATGGGCAGGGCACTTCGCGGCCGATCGTCGACGGGAACACCTACGAATCCGAGCAGTGCGAGCTGCTGCTCGGCCGAATGGGTAAACTCCGATTTCCAAAAGTCCGACGCCGAAGAGAGCCGATGATTGTAGAGAAATGAGTACTGGTAGTTATCGTAGCCGATGCGATGTTTCGCGCCGCTCGCAGCGGTAAAAAATGTCGAGGTCGTCCCGCCGTGTAGATTAAACGCGATATCGTAATGCCGCTGACGCAATTCAGAAATCACGCCAGCACGGCTCGCTAAACCGCTGCCCGCGATTATCACGTCATCGACAAAATCTGCCCCGTCGAGTATTGGTGCGACCCAATCCTCGAGAACGATATCGATCTGTGCCTCTGGTAAGAATCTGCGGAGTGCGATGAGGGACGGTGTCGCGAGGACCGTGTCGCCTATTGAGCGCAGCTTGACGACGAGAACGCGGCTGACTTGACTCCAATTGATCGACATAGCGGATGCGGACAAGAAATTATCCACTTTCCGCTATCCGTTATCCATTTCACTTTTCGACGGTTGCTTCCTCGACGAGCATCACCGGAATCTCATCGCGGATCGGATACACGAGTGAGCACTCGGCGTTATCGCATTTGAGTCGCGTCTGCGCTTCGTCGATCGTGAGCGTCGTTTTGCATTGTGGGCAGCGGAGAATTTGTAGAAGTTCGGGACTGATGGCCATAGAAACAAATTAGAAAGTTAAAATTCAAAAGTCAAAAGAATGAAAAGGCGAGCGACACGATGCCGCCCGCCTTCCGTTCCAGATCAGACCTCGATCTAAACTAAACAGCCGGTTCTGACTTGTTGCCGCACTCGGCGCAGAATTTTGCTCCCGCGTTCATGTCGGCCTGGCAGTTTGAGCATTTCTGCTTTTCCTGCGTCGAGCCGCACTCGGAGCAAAACTTCGCGCCTTCGCGGAGGTTCGCTCCGCATTTTACGCAGGGAACCTGTGCGACTTCCATCTTGGCACCGCAGTCGCCGCAGAATTTTGTTCCTGCGGCATTAGCCTTGCCGCACGTGGGGCATGGCACGCTTGAGGACGCGCCGCCGGCTCCGCCGCTGCCACCGAGGTTTCCAAAGGCGTTAGCCATCTGATTGCCGACAGCAAAACCCGCACCGAGTCCCGCACCGAGGCCGGCGCCGCCGCCTTCGTTCTGTGCAGCATCACGCATCGCATCGGCCGCCTGGAATTGGGCGTACGTCTGCACGTCGCCGAGGGCTCCCATCGACGCACGTCTGTCCATCGCCTCTTCAACTTCGGGCGGAAGGGATACGTTTTCGACGTAGAATTTGGTGACCTCCAGGCCGTAGCCGGCAAAATCCTCGTTAATTTTGCCTCGGATCTGTTCGCCGATCTCTTTATACTGCGCGGCGAGATCGAGAGCCGGGATCTTTAGTTCACCGAGAGCATCCGAAAACTCCGTGACAATTGCCCGTTTGAGCTGGCCATCAATGTCCTCGGTCTGAAAAGTAGCGTTCGTGCCCGCGATCTGTTTTATAAATTCGCTCGGGTCCACGACCCGCAGGCTGTAGGCGCCAAAGGCTCGCAGCCGAACGATGCCAAAGTCCGCATCGCGCAGCATTATTGGGTTCGACGTGCCCCACTTCATGTCGGTGAACTGCTTGGTATTGACGAAATAAACCTCGGACTTGAAGGGCGAGTTGAAGCCGAATTTCCACGCGCCGAGCTTTGAGAGAATCGGTGTGTTGCCGCCGTCGATCGTGTACTTGCCGGGCGTGAAAACGTCGGCGACCTGACCCTCGAATACGAAGACCGCCGCCTGCGATTCCCGCACGATCAACTGTGCGCCGTTCTTAATCTCCTGCCCCGCGACGGGGAACCTGTAGAGGAGTGTGTCCTGAGTCGAATCGAGCCACTCGATTACTTCGATAAACTGGCTCAACGCTGCTTCTTTAACCTTGTCGAAAATACTCATTATTCAAAGCCTCCGGCTGTCTAACGATAACGATAAATTATCGCATAAAGTTGCGCCGATCCGCGCAGCTCGCTAGCGTTGCATCTATGAAACGTGGTATCATTGCGTCAATATGGAACTGCGACGCAAGCTTGAGATTTTGGCAGACGCCGCAAAGTATGACGCGAGCTGCGCATCGAGCGGCTCGAAGCGAAAACGGGCCGACGGCGGCATCGGTAACACCGAGGGCATGGGTATCTGCCACAGCTACACGCCCGATGGCCGATGTATTTCACTGCTGAAATTGCTGCTCACGAATGTCTGCATTTGGGACTGTTCATACTGCATCAATCGAAAATCGTCTCCGATTCAGCGTGCACGGTTCAAGCCTGAGGAAGTGGTTCGCCTCACGATGAATTTCTACAAGAGAAATTACATCGAGGGACTGTTTTTGAGCTCGGGGATTATCCAAAACGCGGATTACACGATGGAGCAGCTCGTGCTCGTCGCCAAGAAGCTGCGCGAAGAGGAAAAATTTGGAGGATATATTCACCTGAAGGCCGTTCCGGGAGCGTCAAAGGAACTGCTGCTCGGGGCTGGGAAATACGCGGATCGACTGAGCGCAAATATCGAGATGCCGGTGCAGGAAGATCTCGACCGGCTCGCACCCGAAAAGACGATTAGCGAAATTGAAAACACGATGGCTGACGTGAAGTACGGCCTCGACGACGCGAAGGATCGTGGGCAAAAAAGCACGTTTGCACGTGCAGGGCAATCGACGCAGCTCGTCGTGGGCGCAAGCGAAAGCACCGATACCACGATTCTCACAAAGGCGGAATCGCTCTACAAAAAGTTTCTGCTGCGACGTGTTTACTATTCTGCTTTCTCACCGGGGGAATATACGGACGCGAATCTCAAGAAAGAAAAGACGCCCGCGATGCGCGAGCATCGACTCTACGAGGCCGACTGGCTGATTCGAAATTATGGCTTTGCGGCGCACGAAGTGACGCAGGGGCTCGACGGCGGCAATCTCGATCTCGATCTCGATCACGATCCGAAGCTCGCGTGGGCGCTGCGGCATCGCTCGCTGTTTCCGGTGGATATCAATCGAGCGTCTAAAAGCCTTTTGCTGCGAATTCCCGGTATCGGTATTCGCAACGTCGATCGAATCGTAAGAATCAGACGCTTTCAAAAAGTACGTCTTGAGGATCTCGCTCGCCTGCGTGTAAGCCTGTCGCGGGCGAAGTGGTTTATCATTACCGCCGACCACAATCCTGACGTTTTCAAACTCGATCGCCTCTCGCTCCCAGACACATTGAAGCGAAAGATCGATCAGCCGCAGTTGTTTGCCTCATCGATACTGACGACGGCGGTGACGGGGGAATTGTAACGGATGCTGACTCAGGTAACGATCAAAAATTCGTTCGAGTCATGGCGTGACGCGGTGCGCGACCTGCTGTCGAGGGATGTAGCTCCGTGCGATGTTGTGTGGACTGCGGGCGAGCAGGGAGCATTGTTTCAGGGGCTTGTCGCCCCTTCGCGGGGTGGGCACCGTGGACGCGACTTTCGGGTTTCGAGAGAGTTCATAAAGCTCGCGAGCGCGGTCGCCTGTATCGATGATGCAGAGAAGTGGCCGCTACTTTATCGCATTCTATTTCGGCTGCAGCATGAGAATCCCAATCTGTTGATGATCGAATCAGATGTAGATGTGCGGCGGTCCCGCGTGATGGAAAAAGCGATAGGGCGCGACGTTCATAAATTTCATGCGTTTGTCCGCTTCCGGAAACTTGCAGGGCTCGACGAAGAGGTTTACACAGCGTGGCATGAGCCGACGCATTTTACCGTCGAGCGAGCCACGCCATTTTTTGCACGGCGATTCGGGACGATGAAATTTTCGATCCTCACGCCGAAGGGCTGCGCGCATTGGGACCGCAAAAAATTGATATTCAGCGACGGGGTCGATAAACCATTTGCCCCGGCGGCCGACGAAATGGAAGATTTTTGGCTGCTGTATTATCGTTCCATCTTTAATCCGTTCCGGTTGAAAGTGAAAGCAATGAAGCGTGAGTTTCCGGTAAAGCATTGGTCGACGCTGCCCGAGGCCGTGCTTATCCCCGAGTTGATTCGCGAGGCGCTCTCTCTCTAGATTTCGCGCCGCGTCGTGCGAAAACGTAGACTCCGATTAGTGCAGCGACGCCTCCGGAAAGGTCGAGAAACACATCTGTAAGCGCGCCGGAACGTGAGGGGTTAAATGCCTGATTCGTTTCATCGAGGGCGGCAACAAGAGCGACCACAACCAGCGAAATCCAGGCACGCCGCCGCAAGCTCACAAAGGCGCGATAGGCAAGCAACGCGAGAATCGCATAGGCCGTAAAGTGGGCCGCCTTACGGATAAAGAAATGATAGAACGCGAGCGTCTCGGGCGAAGCGTCGGGGAAAAAGAAACGCAGGAGCGGACCGATAAAACGAGATGTATTGTCGAGCGAACCACCGAAGCCTGACAGGAAAAAGATCACCCCAATCCAAATGAAAAGCGGCGCGTAGAGCGAAACGCGCCGCCAGTTTTTGTCAGAATTATTCAAGCCTAAGGTGTCACAGGTGACATATTCTGCACTCTGAGTTACGCCGCTGCGGCGCCGCTGACAACCTCGATGATCTCTTTGGTGATCGCGGCTTGGCGAATGCGGTTCATGTTGAGAGTTAGAGTGTCGATGAGCTCGCCCGCATTTTTTGAAGCGCTATCCATCGCGGTCATACGCGAACCCTGCTCCGAGGCGACCGACTCGATCATTCCTCTGTAGATCTGGGTCTCGACGTGCTTCGGCAAGAGCTTTCCAAAAATCTCGGCAGCCGGTTGTTCGTAGATGTACTCGGCTTGTGCCGCGCCTGCGTTATCGTCGCCGGCGATTCGCGGAATTGGCAAGAGTTGCTCAATCACGGGCTTCTGCGAGAGCACGGTTTTGAATTCGGTAAACGCGATAAAGACCTTGTCGATCGTCGTGTCTTGGGTAAAGGTCTTTATCACCTTCTGTGCGATCTCGACTGCGTCGGTAAGCTTTACCTGACCGGAACCGGTGAGGCCGACGTAATCCTGAGTGAATTCGACCTGGCGGCGCTTGAAGAAATCACGGCCCTTGCGACCCACGGGGATCATCGTCGTCGACTTTGCTGAGTGCGTCTTCATAAACGCCTGAACAGCCTTTATGACATTTGCGTTAAAAGCACCTGCGAGGCCCTTGTCGGCGCTCACGAGAACGATCAGATACTTTTCGTCGCCTCGCTCGTCCAGCAGCGGATGCGAGAACTCGTCCGCAACCTTTGCTCCGAGGCCGCCGAGCACATCGCTCATCTTGCCCGCAAACGGGCGCGACGACGTCACGCGATCCTGCGCGCGTTTCAACTTTGCGGCGGCGGCCATCTTCATCGCCTTGGTAATCTGCTGAGTATTCTTTACCGACTTAATTCGCCGGCGCATGTCCAAAAGACTTGCCATATAAACGAATGATGAATTTCGAATGATGAACTATGAATGCCTCGGCGATTCAGCATTCATCATTCCAATTTATACTTCTACGCAGCCTTGGCGCCTGCCTTTTCCCAGCGTGTCGCCTTAAAGTCTTCGATCGCTTCACGCATCACCGCTTTTAGGTCGTCGTCGATGCTCTTCTTTTCGCGAAGCGTGTTGAGCACGGCCGGGTGCGAGCTTTCGACAAAGGTCGTGAGCTCTTTCTCGAATCGGCCGAGGTCGCTTACCTCGATATCATCTGCCAGTCCGTTTGTGACGGCCCAAATGATGAGCACCTGCTCGACTACATCCATTGGCACGTACTGCGGCTGTTTGAGAATCTCGGTCAGGCGTTTTCCGCGCTCGAGCTGCGACTGCGTGGATTTGTCGAGGTCCGAGCCGAACTGCGCGAATGCGGCAAGCTCGCGATACTGCGCAAGGTCGATTCGCAGCGTACCCGCGACCTGCTTCATCGCCTTGATCTGCGCGGCGCCGCCAACACGCGAAACCGAGTTACCCACGTTGATTGCGGGACGCACGCCCGAGTTAAACAGGTCGGACTCGAGAAAGATCTGACCATCGGTGATCGAGATCACGTTTGTCGGAATGTAGGCCGAGATATCGCCCGCCTGCGTCTCGATGATCGGCAAGCTTGTCAGCGAACCACCGCCGCGCTTATCCGACATCTTTGCCGCACGCTCAAGAAGGCGTGAGTGCAAATAGAAAACGTCGCCCGGATACGCCTCGCGACCTGGCGGACGGCGAAGCAAGAGCGAGATCTCGCGGTACGCGGCAGCCTGCTTCGAAAGATCGTCGTAGATCGTCAAAGCGTGGCGGCCGTTGTCACGAAAATATTCGCCCATCGCGCATCCCGAATAAGGAGCGAGGAACTGCATGGCTGCCGGATCGGAGGCCGAGGCGTTGACGATGATCGTGTAATCCATCGCCCCGTATTCCTCGAGCTTCTGGCGAACCTGAGCAACGGTAGACGCCTTCTGACCGATCGCGACATAGACGCAGATCACGTCCTTGCCTTTCTGGTTGATGATAGTGTCAATCGCGACGGCCGTCTTGCCGGTCTGACGATCGCCGATGATCAGCTCGCGCTGTCCGCGTCCAATCGGCACCATCGAATCGATAGCTTTCAGGCCAGTCTGGAGCGGCTCTTTTACGGGCTGACGATCGATGATCCCAGGAGCGATCTTCTCGATAGGGAAAAAAGTGTCGGTGATGATCTCACCGCCGTCGTCGATCGGATTCCCCAGAGCATCGACTACGCGTCCGATCATCGCGTCGCCCACCGGCACGCTCATGATCTTGTTTGTGCGCTTTGCTTCGTCGCCTTCTTTGATCTTCTGAAAATCCCCGAACAGAACGCATCCAACCTTATCCTCTTCGAGGTTGAGTGCGAGGCCTCGTACGCTGTGAGGGAACTCTAACAGCTCGCCGGCCATGACCTTTTCGAGCCCGTAGATTTCGGCGATACCGTCGCCGACCTTTATCACGGTGCCGACCTCGTCGACGGTCATCGACGCGTCAAAATTCTCGATCTGTGCACGAATGATCTCGTTGATCTCGTTTGCTTTGATTGCTTCCATTTCTGTTATCCGTTCACCAACTGTTCTTTGAGATTCTCTAATTTCGTTCTGACCGAGCCGTCGTAAACGGTCGAGCCGATGCGGGTAACGGCGCCGCCAATGATGCTTTCGTCGATCTTGTAGGCGATCCTGACATTCTTGCCAGTCAATTTCTCGAGGTTAATTTTGAATTCCTCACGCTCGCCGACGGGCAATTCCCGTGCAGTAATTACTTCAGCCGTGACGGTTCCGCTGCGCTCCTCGAGTATGGACGTGAACCGATCATTTACGGCTGAAAGGTCCCCGATGCGCCCGTTCTGCAGCAACACGCGGAGAAAGTTCGCGGTGGTTTTCGACGGGGCAGAAGTTTTTAACAACGCCTCGAGCACTCGCTCCTTGCCGGTGTGTGCGATCGCCGGATTACTAAATACTGCCTGCAGCTCGTTGCTCGCGGCAAAGGTTTGATTCCAGCCGGCGAGCTCGGTCTTAACGGTCTCGCTTTCGCCCGAGGCGAGGACGCTGTCCGCGAGGGCGCTGCCGTATCGGCGGGCTATGCTTTCAGTACTCATTAGTTCAGCCCTCCGATCTCAGCGAGCGTCGCCCTTACGAGTCGCGAATCGCTACTGGCATCGATCTTTGATTTTAATTTTTCCTCGGCTAAACGAACGCTCTCATCAGCCGAAAACCTGCGAAGCTCCGAGCGGGCCTGACCCGTTAGCCGTGCAAGCTCCGCCTCAGTCTGCGTCGCGACACGTGCTGCGTCCGCCTGTGATTGCTCGGCGACTCGATTCGCTTCGAAGGCGGCCTCAGCCTTAGCGCTCTCCAGTATGCTCGCTTTTTCCGTTTTCAGAGACGCGAGTTTTGCGTCAATCTCGGCGAGCCTCGCGGCGGCCGCCTGTTTCTCCTGCTCTGCCTTGATGAGCTCGGCGCGTATCGACTCACGGCGTGCCGTGAAGGCGTTCGAAAGCGGCTTTTTAACGAGATAGAGAAGAATGCCGATGAAAATGGCGAGGTTAATAAACTTCCAGAGCTCGAAGCCCGGAATATTAAAATAATCGTTATAAAACTTTGTAAATCCGCTTTCCGCGCCGGAGCCCGCGCCGGCGAGAAGTACAAAGCTGCAGATAAACGAGAACATAAACCTTAGTTTTTGAGAATGCTCGACGAAATCTGTTCGGCCATCGCCTCGGCGTTCTGGGCGATTGACTCGCGAGCCTCGCCGGACTGTTTTGTTATCTCGGTGCGCCCAGCCGTGAGCTTAGCCGCCGCCGCTGCATTCGCCTCGTTCAAGAGTGCCTCGCGACGGGCCGCAGCACTTGCCTGCTCCTTTTCAATTAGCGAGTAGCCCTCGCTGCGAGCATCCAGCAAAGCGTCGTCATATCGTGCCTGCTTTGAGTCAAGGTCCCTGAGCATCTCGCCCGCCGCACCGCCTGCCCCGCCTTTCGCCGCCTCGCGAGCCGCTAGAACGCGATTAATCGGCCGAAAAAGCGTGCGATTTAGTACCCAGATCATCAGCAGGATCAGGGCGATATGAATCAAGAGAGTGCCGTCCGGAAAGAGCTGGATTGACTCGGCAAACAAAAGAGGAAGCATAACCATTTTTAGCCGTATTTTGCGGCCCGTACAGGCAAATCTAACGCCCGCTTCTCAAAAGATATAAGGCTAACACGCGCCTGAAATAAGGGTCAAGGCAGACATAGATAATGGCGTATTAGTAGGGCTTATATTGCTTTTATTTGGAACGACATGATAATACAAACATAACAAGCCTCAGTACACATACTTTTCATATAGGAGTTCGTCGCAATGACAAAGGTAATAGTTCTTTCGCTTCTCATCCTCTGTGTGGTCGGGACAGCAAGTGCACAGAGCGGCATGACGCCGCTTATCGACCGCGAAATCTTCTTTGGTAATCCCGAAATCGCGGGGGCCCAGCTTTCACCCGACGGCAAATATCTGCTCTTACGTAAGCCCTATAAGGACACGATGAACTTGTGGGTGAAAAAGATAGAAGAGCAGTTCGACGCCGCACGCCTCATCACAAACAGAACGGACCGCCCCATCTCGGGCGCCTTTTGGACACGCGACAGCAAATACATCTTGTTTACAGCGGACAAAGGCGGAGATGAGAATTTCAACGTTTATGCAGTGAATCCTGCTGATCCTAATGCCACAGGCTCAGACGTGCCAAATGCAAGAAACATTACGGATGCGAAAGGAGTTCGAGCCCTTATTTACGGCACTCCCAACTCAGATCCCGACACAATCTGGGTCGGCTTAAACGAACGCGACAAGGCCTGGCACGACGTCTACAAAGTGAAAATCTCGACGGGCGAGAGAACGCTCTTTACCGAGAATAAGAATCGTCTCCAGGGAATATTCTTCGACAATGCCGATCAGCCGCGACTCGCTCTCCGTTCGCCCACGTCGGGCGAGACGGAAATCCTGCGACTTGATCCAGCCGGCAAGACGACTAAGATCTACTCCTGTTCCGTATTCGAATCGTGCTCCCCTGTTCGTTTTCACAAGGACAACAAGCGCGTTTACATTCAGAGCAATAAGGGTGACGTGCTGGATTTGATCGAACTCGCGTTGCTGGATGTGGAAACCGGTGCGGTCGAAAAGGTCGAGAGCGACCCTATGAAGAAAGTTGATCTTGCCGGCGCGCTTTTCTCGGACGTGAGCGATGAGATGATCGCCACTGTGTACGAGGAGGACCGCGAACGATATTACTGGAAAGATAAGAAATTTGACGCGGATTACAAGTGGCTGCAGGAGCAGCTGCCGAATATGGATATCGGTTTCGGCTCATCCACGAGGGACGAGAAGGTTTGGATCGTCAACGGAAACAGCGACACCGAGCCGGGCAAGACTTTTGTATTTGATCGCTCGACCCGGAAACTTACGCCGCAGTACGAGATTCGCGCGAAGCTTCCGCGAACTGCGCTTTCGCCGATGAAAGCGGTGCGATACAAATCGTCCGACGGCCTTGAGATCCCGGCTTTCCTAACCCTCCCGAGAGGTTCGTCGGGCAAAAATCTGCCGGTCGTAATGTATATCCACGGCGGCCCCTGGGGACGCGATTTCTGGGGATACCATTCGTACGCTCAGTTCTTGGCCAACCGCGGTTATGCAGTGCTGCAGCCCAACTTTCGGGCTTCCACCGGTTATGGAAAGAAATTTCTCAATGCAGGCAACAACGAGTGGGGCCAGAAGATGCAGGACGACATCACCTGGGGCGTAAAATACCTCATCGAGCAGGGCATCGCCGATCCGAAACGCGTCGGCATAATGGGCGGAAGCTACGGTGGCTATGCAGCTCTCGCCGGCGTTGCATTCACACCCGATCTTTATGCGGCAAGTGTGGCGATAGTGCCGCCATCTAACCTGCAGACCTTGCTAGATTCGATTCCCGCGTATTGGGAAGGTGGGCGCGCAACGATGTACAAGCGTATGGGCGACCCGCGAACGCCAGAGGGTTTGGCACAGATGAAACGCCAATCTCCTCACGCCCACGCGGACAAGATTAAGACGCCATTGATGGTTGTGCAGGGAGCAAACGATCCACGCGTCAAACAACGCGAATCCGACCAGATCGTGGTTGCGTTGCGTGACCGGAATTATCCAGTCGAATACATCCTCGCGCCGGACGAAGGTCACGGTTTTGCACGCCCGGTTAACAACATGGCAATGATTGCCGCGGCGGAGAAGTTTCTCGCAAAGCATCTCGGCGGACGCTATCAGGAGACAATGACACCGGCTGTGGAGAAGCGTCTAAAAGAAATCACAGTTGACCCGAAAACTGTCACGCTCGCGAGCCCCTCCGCCTCGGCGCCCGCATCGGCCGGCGGCTTATCCGGAAAATGGGTGGCGACGATCAATATTAACGGGCAGGTGATGGAGATCGAGATGACGCTAACTCAAAGCGGTGCAGATGTTTCTGGCACGACTACTGCGATGTTCGGTAAGGGGACCGTCTCGGAGGGAAAGGTCAGCGGCAACAGTTTGACTGCTATCTTTAGCACCGATGCGCAGGGTCAGGCTGTGCGGAGCAAAATGGAAGGAAAAGTCGACGGCGACAAAATGTCCGGATCGTTTATCAATGACCTGCACGGGACCGTCGCATTCACCGCAGTGCGCAAAAAGTAGTTTGATCGCGTGATGCGCAGTAAGCCGCCTTTGCAAAAGAGCCGGGCACCGAGAAATCGTACTCTCGAGGTCGCTCCCAGCGAGGCGGCCTCTTTGCGCGAGTCGATAGTGTTTGGCAAGGGCGGCGGGCTTGCGGATGCGAAGGATCGGATCATCTGCGGCAACGCCTTCGAGGTGCTGCCGCAGATGATCCCGGCTTCGTTCGATCTTCTATTCGCCGATCCGCCGTACAATCTTTCAAAGAAATTTGGAAAGGAGAGTTTTTCGCGCACTGCGTCGGACGAGTATGAGGCGTGGCTCGACTCGTGGCTGCGGCTGTGCGCTCCGCTGCTCAAAAAAACCGGCAGCGTATACATCTGCGGCGATTGGCGAAGCGGCGCCGCGATCGAACGCGTCGGTTCGCGCCATTTCAAGCTTCGCAATCGAATCACGTGGGAACGCGAAAAGGGTCGCGGCGCAAAGGCGAACTGGAAGAACGCGGCCGAGGATATCTGGTTTTTTACCGTCTCGGGTGAATACACTTTTAACGTCGATGCGGTAAAGCAGCGTCGACGCGTTGTTGCTCCTTATCGCAAAGACGGCGAGCCAAAGGACTGGAATGAAGGCGGCGGTTATCGGGATACACACCCGGCGAATCTATGGACCGATATCACGGTCCCGTTCTGGTCGATGCCCGAGAATACAGACCATCCCACGCAAAAACCGGAAAAGCTGCTCGCGAAAATAATACTTGCGAGTACGAATCCCGAGGACCTCATTCTCGATCCGTTCGCAGGCTCAGGCACGACGGGCGTTGTTGCTAAAAAGCTTGGGAGGTCCTTTGTGACGATCGAGTCGGACGTGGATCACTGTCTCGTCGCCGTTAAACGCCTTGAGATCGCGAATCAGAACACGGAGATTCAGGGTTTCTCGGGCGGAGTATTCTTCGAAAGAAATTTCACGCAAAAGTAGGATTAAAAAACGGGCACGCCGATATCGGCTGCCCGTCTTTGTGAACAGAGGTGTTCGCTTCCTTATCTCGGACGCGATCCCTGCTGAAGCACTTTCGTATTTACGACTTTACCCGCGGAATCAAGGATCGTCTGGCGCCGGCTCCTGACCGTATCCGGGAAAGCAGAAGACCGCGAGCGTCTATAGCCACAAAAACTTTGAATTGCGTCTCATAGACCTCATTGCCACCCAGCGGTGATAATATCCAAGAAATTCGTCAATGGGAGGAGGAATTACAAACATCATCTTACACGAGCTCGACGCGTCCTGTGTTCGCCATCGTACGCTCGCCGCGCTGGAGCGGCGAGGAGCGAGGAGCGAGTTTCTCTGAAGTGCTATGAAGATCGCGACCTGGAACGTCAATTCGATCAATGTCCGACTCCCGCAGCTGCTCGCGTGGCTCGAGACGGCTGACTTAGATGTCGCGTGCTTTCAGGAGACGAAAACTGTCGATGAGGGCTTTCCCGTAGAGGCATTGCGCGATGCAGGATATGAGGCGGTTTTTGATGGGCAAAAGTCCTACAACGGAGTTGCGATCATATCGCGGCTGCCGATCGAGGATGTGCAGAGAAATTACCTCGACGACACGGAGGATTCGCAAAAGCGAATGATCGCGGCGACCGTCGGGGGTATCCGGATCGTCAATACGTATACTCCCAACGGCTCTGAGCTGTGGTCGGATAAATTCAACTTCAAATTAGACTGGCTGCAACGGCTGCGAAGATTCTTTGACGAGAACTGCGATGCGTCGAGCGATGTGTTGCTATGTGGTGATTTTAATGTCGCCATAGAGGACGCCGACGTCTGGAACGCGGGGGCCTATCGCGGGAAGATTCATTTCTCAAAGCCCGAACGTGCGGCCCTACACAATGTTAAGCAATGGGGATTTGTCGATGTTTTTCGCGAAAAGAACGGTGACGTGAAGGAGTTTTCGTGGTGGGATTATCGCGCCGGCTCATGGCAGAAGAATCAGGGTCTGCGAATCGATCATATATGGACGTCCCGCTCGCTCGCCGACCGCTGCACATCGTGTCACATCGACAAAGCTACGCGTGCGCTCGAAAAGCCGTCGGATCACGCGCCGGTTATCGCGAAGTTTTCGATTTAGGCGTTCGATTCTCGACGAGCTGACGCCCGACCTCACGGTACCCCGGCGCGTTGCGCTCCGAGTACAAAAGTGGTGCTATAATAGCAAGTTTGGCGATGGGCGTACGCAAGGCATTTTTAATATTTGCGGGCACGGTGTGTGTAGGACTCGGCGTGCTCGGAATGCTGCTGCCGCTAATGCCCACGACCGTATTCCTCCTCGCCGCCGCCTACTGCTATGCCCGCAGCTCCGAACGATTCCACACCTGGCTGCTCAGCAATCGGCTGTTCGGCTCGTACATCAGCAACTACAAGGAAGGAAACGGTATAAGCCTGCGGCAAAAGGCTTTCACGCTCACTACTCTTTGGCTTTCAATCGGCTTTAGCATCTGGGCGATCGACGCGAGATTTTGGATCACACTGCTGCTACTTGCGACCGCCGTCGCCATCACCGCTCACGTCGTATTGATTAAGACCTACCGCGCCGAGGCCGAAGTCGAACCTATCAGGGCCGACGCAGTCTAAGGTCCGTGCGACTCGCAACCTGGAACATCAACGGTATCAACTCGCGGCTTGACCACGTCATAAAGTGGAGCAAGACAGCCGAGGTAGATGTGCTCTGTCTGCAGGAGACAAAGACGCCGGACGCCAAGTTTCCGACCGCAAAACTAAAAGCCGCAGGCTACGAGCACATTCAGGTCTTCGGCGAGAAATCGTACAACGGCGTAGCCATACTTTCACGCCTGCCGATGGATGACATTCTGAAGGGCTTCCCGGGTGATAAAGCGGACGCGCCGCGGCGCGTCATCGCGGCGACGATAAAGGATATTCGGGTCGTAAACGCATATTTCCCGCACGGAACCGCTATCGGCAGCGACAAATTCTACTTCAAGATCGACTGGGTAGAGCGGCTGAGAAAATATTTTGACAAATATTACCGTCCCGATGACGAAGTGCTGCTGTGCGGCGACACGAATATCTGCCCGCACGAAATGGATTTGTGGAACGTGCGTTATTGGGTTACGCGGATGCATTTTACAAAACCTGAACGCGAGGTCTTCCAGAAGTTAAAGAAATGGGGCTTCGTCGATGTATTCCGCCAGATGAATGAAGAGCCCGGTGAATATACCTGGTGGGACACCTTTCGCGAGTCTTCTTTTCCGAAAAATCGCGGCCTTCGGCTCGATCATATCTGGGCGACGCCCACGCTCGCCGAACTGTGTACGGACTGCTGGGTCGATCGCGAGCCGCGCGGTTGGGAACGTCCATCGGATCACGCGCCGGTGGTGGTCGAATTCTCGATTTGACCGGTCACCCTTTCCAGTTTCGGACTTCCAAAATACGTTTTACGAGCTGAGGCAAGAGCGCGGCGGTTTTGAAAACAGAACCTGTCGCAAATTTCGTGGCAAATCCGCGAAACGTTTCGACGCCGGCTGGTGAATACGGAAACCACCACGCGTTTGGAAAGAGCGAGATGCGATTCACGTGGATATGCTGCGGCTGGACGAGCTCCATCAGGCCGAGCTCTCCGTGAGTACGGCCGCGGCCGGAGTTTTTGAAGCCGCCCCACGGCGTCTGGCCGATGCCGTGCGTGTAGAGAACTTCGTTGACGCAAACGGAGCCCGCCTCGATCTGTCGAGCTATGCGCTCGCCGCGGGATTTATTGCGGGTCCATACACTCGCCGTGAGGCCAAATTCGCTGTCGTTTGCGAGACGAATCGCTTCTTCGTCAGTCGAAAACGTTGCTATCGGCAAGGTCGGCCCGAATGTCTCATCGCGCATCGCACGCATGTCGTTTGTCGCGCCGGTGATCACCGTCGGGGAATAGAATAAATCGTTCCGCTCCCCTCCAATCTCAATCTTTGCCCCAGACTCGCGAAAATTCTGTACGTGATCCTCGACGATGTTGACCTGTCGCTCAGATGACATCGCGCCGATAGAGACATCGTCGCGGCTGCCATCGCCCTGCTTCATTTGTTTAGTTCTCTCGACAATTTTCGCCGCGAGTTCTTTTGCGACTTTTTCATGCACGTAGAGCCGCTCGACCGACGAACACGATTGGCCCGCGTTGCAGAATGCTCCCCACACAGCGCCAGCCGCGGCCATGTCGAGATTCGCATCCTCGAGGACGATCATTGCGTCTTTACCGCCCAGTTCGAGGACCACGCTGGTTAGGTTTTTGGCAGCCTCGGTGGCAATCTTTTTGCCGGTTGCGACTGAGCCTGTGAACATTATCTTGTCGGGTTTTGCCTTGACGAGGGCGTCGCCTGTCGAACCGTCGCCCGTGACGATCTGTAGAAGATGCGGAGTCGCGCCGGCCCTTTCAAATATCTCGCCGATCTTTATACCCGTCAGCGGGGTAAGCTCTGACGGTTTGATAACAACGGAATTGCCGGCCATCAGGGCCATCACCGCCTCGCCGAGCGGTATCGAGAACGGGTAATTCCACGCCGGGATAATCGCAACCACTCCGAGCGGGTGATAGACAATGCGTGATGAGCGGCCCATCAGGGCGTAGAGGCCGATGTTGATCTTCTTGGGTGAGAGCAGCTTCTTGGTGCTGCGCGCAAAGTGCTGCATCAGGTCGAGTACGGGTGCGATCTCCATCGAGATCGCCTCGCCGAAAGGCTTTCCCGATTCGCGCGAAATAAGATGCGCGATTCCGTCGATGTCAGCGAGAATTACCTCTCTCGCAGCCATTACTAGACGGCTCCGTTCACTGAATGAAGTTGACCTCCAGCCCTGAAATGCGACGCGCGCACGTTCGACCGCGGCGGCGACTTCGTCGGCCGTGCGGATGGGCACGCGGCCGAGCTCCGCGCCAGTCGCGGGATTGTATGAGACGATCTCGTCATTCTGGATTGGTAAAATCGCACTCATACATCTGAAAGGAAGTTAACCACAAATTAACTCCGATAAAAACAGATATCCTCTTCGCTTAAAGCGGTGTTTATCCGTGTCCATCTGTGGTTGAAATTCTTAGGCCAACATTCGACCGATCACGCTGTAGCTCGCGTCGATCGCGTCGGCGAGTTTGTCTGTATCGGTGCCGCCGCCTTCGGCCATGTCGGGGCGACCGCCGCCTTTTCCGCCGACGATGGGCACAATTTCCTTCACGATATTTCCGGCTTTCACTCGTTCGGTGAGATCGTCTGAGACGCGGACAATAATGCTCACCTTGCCCTCATCGCGGCGGCCGAGAACGACCACGCCGGATTTGAGACGTGCTAGAAGCGTATCTGACAACTGCCGTGCACCATTGCCGTCGAGACCGTCCACCGTTTTTGCGAGAACCTTGATACCATTCACATCTCGAGCCTCGTCGTCATTCGCGCTAGCTCCGCCGAGCGAGCCGGTCGCGATCTTGAGCTTCAGCTCATCCATCTCGCGACGAGTTCGTTTTAGTTCGTCCTGTAATTTTCCGATCGCTCCGGGAAGGTTGTCGCGTTGAGCTTTCAGCACCGCCAGCGACTCATCGATGAGCCTTTCGTCCTCCCGAAATCGTCGGAACGCGTCGTATCCCGTAATCGCGCGGATGCGTCTAACGCCGGAAGCGATCGCTTCGTCGGACGTGATCTTAAATGAACCAATATCACCGGTCGCTCGGACGTGAGTTCCGCCGCACAGCTCCTTGGAAAACACGCCTTCGCCGACGCTGAGCACACGCACTTCGCCGCCGTACTTTTCGCCAAACATCGCAACGGCGCCAGAACGCATCGCATCCTCGAGCGCCATCGAACTCGTCGTAACCGGTTCGTTTTGAAGGATATATCGATTTACCAAATCTTCGACTTCGGCGATCTCGCTCGCGCTGATCGGCTGATAATGTGCGAAGTCGAATCGCAAATAATTTGGCGCGACGACCGAGCCTGCTTGTTTTACGTGTGTGCCGAGGACTTCTTTCAGCGCCGCGTGAACGAGATGCGTCGCGGTGTGATTTCGACGCGTTGCATCACGCCGTTCGGAATCGACAAGGGCATTGACGACGTCGCCGATCTTGAGTTCGCCGCTCTCGACCGTAACTTTGTGAATAATCAGCCCGGGAATGGGCGAATAAGTGTCCGACACAGCAACTGCCGCAGCGGCACCGAGCAATTTGCCCGTGTCGCCGACCTGTCCGCCCGACTCTGCGTAAAAGGGCGTGCGATCCAACACGACGCTGCCTTGCTTTCCTTCCGCGATCGCATCGATCTCTGTCTCGCCGTCGAGCATTACCACGACCTTCGCGCCGTCGATTTCCGTCACGTCGTAGCCGTGAAATTCATTCGTTCCGATCCTTTCAGAGAGCTTTGCGTAGACCGGACTGATCTCTGATTTCCTGTGCGTCTGACCGATGTCTGACTGCTTTTGAAGGGCTACGAGTGCAGCGTCAAATCGATCATTGAAATCTTCCTCTTCAAACTCAATGCCTTTCTCCTCGAGATAAACGCGGATCAGGTCGCGCGGCGTGCCGTATGTGTCGTAGAGCTTGCCGATCGAGAGAAAAAGCCGTTCGTCTCTCGGGATGTCGGTGTCGATTCCGAGCTGATTCAGGTGGTCGAGGCCGGTCGTTACCGTGCTCGCAAACCGCTCTTCCTCGAGCCGCACCATCTTTGCAATAAAGTCGCGTTGAATGGCGAGCTCGGGGAATGCTTCGTGCATTCGCTCGACGGTCTCATCACAGACTTTGTAAAAGAAAAGGTCGTTGAGGCCGAGATGCTCGCGGCCGTGATAGATCGCGCGGCGCATAATCTTGCGCAGGACATAATTGCGGCCTTCGTTGCCCGGCAGGATGCCATCGGTGATCGCAAACGCCGTGGTGCGTGCATGATCGGCTATCACACGACATGCGAACTGCTGCATCTCCATTAAGTCCTCGTACGAGCTCATTTGCTGCGATTATATCAAACGAAACGGCGTTCCCCGCCGCCCGTCTTATCGTCGATCATGGGCGCTATATAACGGCAGCTAACACGGCCCTTGCTTTCCGCAGGACGTTTTCAAGCGTGAACCCGTAATCGCGAAACACGTCTTCTGCAGGAGCCGATGCGCCGAAGCGGTCGACCGTCAATGTGTCGCCGTGGTCCCCGACGTATCGGTGCCAGCCCTGAGAGACGCCAGCCTCGATCGCGAGACGTGCGGTTACCTTTGCTGGCAGTACAGATTCTTTATATTTTGGCGATTGCGCGTCAAAGAATTCCCAGCAGGGCATCGAGACGACGCGAGTCGGCGTGCCTTCGGCGTTGAACCGTTCGCGTGCCTCCATAGCGAGGCCGACTTCTGAGCCCGTCGCGATCAAGATCAATTTCGGGGTTGCCGACTTTCCGCTTTTTGTTTCTGCCTCGGCGAGGATATATGCTCCCTTGTGCAGGCCGCGCGCGTCCGAAAATTTCTTACGATCAATCACTGCAACCTTTTGTCGGGACAGCGCAAAAGCGGTCGGGGCATTCTGGCGCAGTATCGCGGAGCGCCATGCTTCGCGGACCTCGTGGGCATCGCATGGACGGATAAGAGCGAGATTCGGGATCGCACGCAGGGCGGCGAGGTGCTCGACAGACTGATGCGTCGGGCCGTCTTCGCCGAGGCCGATCGAGTCGTGCGTGTATACAAATATCGTCTGCACATTCGAGAGCGCCGCGAGACGGATCGCCGGACGCATATAATCTGAAAACGTCTGAAACGTGCCGCCAAACGGAATCACGCTGCCGTACAGGGCCATTCCGTTCATCATCGAGCCCATCGCGTGTTCTCGAATGCCGAAATGAATGTTCCGCTGCGCGTATTCGCCGGACTGAATGTCGGTAGAATTCTTGATCGCCGTATTATTCGAGGGCGTAAGGTCTCCCGAACCGCCGATGAGACCCGGAATCGATTCCGCGAGCGCATTGATCACCTCGCCGCTGAATACTCGCGTCGCTTTCGCCTCGAAGTCCGAAAATTTGGGCAGCGAATCTTCCCAGCCCGGCGGTAGTTGTCCCGATCGTATCTCGTGAAAATCTTTGCCGAGATCGCCATGCGTTTTCTCAAAGCGCTTCACCATGGCGAGCCAGTCTTTCTCGAGCTTCGCACCGGTTTTCACGGCTTTCCTGAAGTGCGTTGCGACCTCTTTCGGCACGAAGAATTGTTTATTCTCGGGCCAGCCGAGGTTTCGTTTTGTCTCTCGTACGCCATCCACGCCGGGCGCATCCGAGTGGGCTTTATTTGTGCCCTGCTTCGGCATTCCAAAGCCAATGATCGTGTGAATTCGGATAAGCGAAGGCCTGTTCTTAACCTTCTGTGCCGCCTTTATCGCCTTCTCAATCGCGGTGACGTCGTTGCCATCGGCTACCTCGGTCACATCCCATCCGCACGCCTCAAATCGTTTTGTTACGTCCTCGGAAAAGGCAAGGTTCGTCGGGCCGTCGATCGTGATTTCGTTGTCGTCGTACAGGTAGATCAGGTTGCCCAATTTGAGATGCCCGGCGAGCGAAGTGCTTTCATAGCTCACGCCCTCCATCAGATCGCCGTCCGAACAAATACAGTAAATAAAGTTGTCGACAACGCTGAAGCCGCGGCGGTTAAATTTGCTCGCGAGATGCGCCTCAGCAACACCCATCCCGACGCCGTTCGCGAAACCCTGCCCGAGCGGCCCCGTCGTGATCTCTACGCCCGGCGTGAGAAAGTTTTCGGGATGTCCCGGGGTCTTAGAATGGAGCTGACGAAAGTTTTGCAACTCGGACATCGGCAGGTCGTAGCCGGTCAGATGCAGCAGCGAATAGAGCAGCATCGAGCCGTGGCCCGCCGAGAGCAGAAAGCGATCACGGCCAAACCATTTCGGATTTTTCGGGTTATGACGCAGGAATTTGGTCCAAAGCACGTAAGCCGTCGGGGCCATTCCAAGCGGCAGGCCCGGATGCCCGCTATTTGCCTTCTGAATAGCATCGAGTGAGAGCGTGCGGATGGTGTTGATGCAGAGTTCGTCGAGGTTTTGTTTGGTCATCATTTGGAGGATCGGTCCGACGAGAGCATAGCGAAAATGGCTATTTCGTCAATCGATGACACCTATTTTGCCAGTGATCGAACGCCTACGCAAAAATGGCCCCACACGTTCGCTCTACCCTCGCATCTTCTTCAGCCACCAACGCGTCCCGACAAATAGAAAGCGGTAGTCTTTGAAAAACTCGGGAGGTTTGCCTTCGAAATAGTGGCCGATGAACTGGAGAAGCCATCCGATAACGAAAAGCGACAGTGCGGCTATCCAAAGATAGGAGATGAAAAAAGAGATCGGCAGGAGGATAATCGAGAGCATGATCATCGGAATGCCGACAGTGTGCGTGACGCGATTTACCGGATGCTGATGGCTCTCTGCGTACTCTGCGATCCACTCGTCCCAGCTTCGTCCGCCCATCATAACTTCCGCCTCCCGGATGTAGAGTTTTGTGAATTCTACATCACTTTTTCACGCGGTGCAGAATGCGAACCCGAAGATTGTCGGCGAGCTGGAGACTGTCGAATTCTTCGAAATCGTGGAGAAAATCTTTCGGCATAAATGTGTCGGCATCAGCTACGTCGTCGGGCACGTCGGTAACGATCCATTTATCTATCACGGGAGCTAAGCTCGCGAAAATTTTCGCACCGCCGATAATGAATATGTCGCCCGGGATATTCTTCGCGAGTTCTGCAACCTGATCGACACTGCTGAGAACCTTAACGTTTTCTCCCTCAGTTACATCGCGGCCTCGCGTAATAACGACATTGAGCCTTCCGGGAAGCGGCTTGCCGATGGAGCGCCAAGTATTACCACCCATCACAACAGTGTTACCAAGAGTCGTTCGTTTAAAAAACTTTAGATCGGCGCTGTGATGCCACGGCAATTTCCCGTCCTTGCCGATGGCGAAATTCTTTGCGATTGCAACGATGCCGATGAATGCCATTTCTATTCTCAGCCTTTGATCGGAGATCCCTTATAGACTGTTACTGGCGAGCCCTTCGTCAGAACAACGGAATATGGCTGCTGGAATCTCAGATCGTAAAACTCTTTCCCATACCATCCCGCAAAATTTACTCGCGTTTTCACGTGACGAGTGGCGTTCAGCTGCCACTCCGGATGTTCCACTTTGTATTCGTCGGTTCTCATTTCGCCGCGTTTCGTATAGCCCCAAAAATGCTCGATTATAAACTCTTCGTGCGAACCGCTTTCTGCCAATCCGAGCCTGTCTCCGCGTGTTGCCTTGAACGTATTGACGCCCTTCCCAAAAACGTTTTCCGCAGCGACCGCGCCATATTGCACCTTGCCCGCGTCGTTGTTATTCCACATCTTCGCAGTTTCGTAAGGCTCACCGTAGAGGACGCGCGCAACAGTTGCGATGGCCCGGCGGGGGACGAGTTCCTTGATGAAGACCAGGCCTCGCCGAGTTTCATCGGTGAGTTCGCGTTTGACGTAAAAGCGTAGATTAATCTCCTCGAAGTCTCGATGAAAGGGAACTGGAAAGCCCAGGACTCGCGTCTTCAGAAACATGAATCCGACAAGACTGACGTAACAACGCCCGTCCTCGAGGTCAAGGTCGGTTCCGAGAGGCACGCGGCCTTTAAGGAGAGACGGATCAACTTCGTAGTTAATCATCAGAAGATCGTGCCACTCGGCGGTAAGAAACTTTCTCATTTCGCTCCGTCACGCATCTCGTCGAGGCGTCGATAGAGGGTCTTGCGTCCGATGTTAAGCAGCCGAGCGGTTTTCGATTTGTCGCCCTCGGCGTAGTCGAGTGTTGCCTCGATAACGTGCCGCTCAATCTCGTCGATGGTTGAGGGTATTTCGACCTCGATGCTTACGCCGCCCTCGCGCTGGAAGACTCGATGACGATTTATAGAATTCGCAGCCACTTTGCTGATCGCGTCAGGTAGATCGGCAAGCTCGATCTGCCGTCCTGACGCGACGATGATCGCACGCTCTACGGCGTTCTCGAGTTCGCGGACGTTGCCGGGCCAGTCGTAATTAACTAGCGCGCGCATCGCCTCGGCCGACATGCCGGAGACGAAGCGGCCCGATTTCTGCGTATAGCTTTCGAGGAAATGGAGAACCAGCAAGGACACATCCTCCGTCCGCTCGCGAAGTGACGGCAGCGAGATCGGGAAAACGGAGAGGCGATAAAAAAGGTCGCGGCGAAAACCACCGTCTTCGATCGCCGACTCAAGGTCGGTGTTCGTAGCGGCGATCACGCGAACGTCAGTCTTGATAACTTTTTTTCCGCCGACGCGCGTGAATTCGCCATCCTGCAGGACCCGCAGCAGCTTAACCTGTGCGCTTGGCGACATCTCGCCAATCTCGTCCAAGAAAAGCGTTCCCTCGTCGGCCTCTTCGAAGCGGCCGATGCGCTGCGTTCGCGCGTCTGTGAAGGCGCCTTTCTCGTGGCCGAAGAGTTCAGATTCGAGCAGCGTTTCAGGAATCGCTCCGCAGTTAATCTTTACGAACGACGCATTTTTTCGGGGCGAATTGTAATGAATGAGATTTGCGATGAGCTCTTTGCCAGTACCCGATTCGCCGGTGATCAAGACGGTTGTCGCGGTGTCCGCGACGTTTAATCCGAGCTCGATCGCGCGGCGAATCGCAGGCGCCTGACCGATTATCTCGCTCTGCCGCTGATGCAGTTCGCTCTTAAGGCGCATCACTTCTGCGGAGAGCTGATCGCGTTCGAGAGCCGTGCCGATCTGATCGGCGATACCCTCGACAAGTGCAACGTCGTGTGCGGCGAACGTGCTCTGTTTACTCCAAACGAATCCTAAAAGGCCGAAAGTTTTATCCCCGACGTGCACAGGAGCGACTAGAGCGGCCTTGCCACCGAGCGTCGCGTTAAAGAAAAGACGAATCCCGAGCGGCATCTGCGAATCGACGACTTTGAACGTTTTCCCGTCGCGCACGAGGTCACTGATACCGGCAAAGCTATCTACGTCGAGCGACTTATTATGCTGCTCGATTACCTTCAGTATCTTTCCGAGGCGAATGCCCTCCGCGGATTTGAAGGCCGCGAGCGAGATCTTCTTCTGTGTCGCGTCGAGTACGCCCAGTGCACCATAATCAGCACCGACGAGACCAATCGCGCGCTCGAGGACACTGTCGGAAACTTCTTTGAAGTCCGAGTGCGAATTCAATTTATTCGCGATCTCGAGTAGGGCCGTTGTCCGTCTGCTTTCTTTCTCCTGCGTCACATAAAGGCGCGTGTACTGATAGCCGATCGCGAGCTGCTGGGCGATCGACTCGAGAAAAGCGACCTCTTCATCGAGCCAGACGCGGGGAGTTTTTGTATCGTGCAAACCCAGAAGCCCGAGCACTTCGTCGCGAAGTTTGATAGGCACGATCAGGAGCGAACGCGTTTCGAGCGCTTTTGTAAAAAATTTGAGCGTGGCGTCTTTGGTTTGTGTGGTGTCGTTTATGCGAACGGGCTTTGTCAGGTCGAATCGCTCGGCGAGCTTCGAGCTATCGTAGGGAATTGTCGTGCCCTCGCTCTTTGGAACCGATTTGTCGCGCCGCCACTCGTGACGTATTACGAGCTCATCATCGTCGCCTAATTGCAGCAGGTCGCAGCGGTCGACGTCGAGCATTCGACCGATTTCCGAGACCACGACGTTTAAGAATCGCTCGAGATCGATATCGGTCGGCAGGTCGCGCCCGAGCCTATAGATTATGCCCTCGCGGGCCGCATACATTTTTTCGCGTTGTTCGGCGCTTAGCGCGAGTGTGTGTGCAGCATCGGCCATCTAAGATAATCTGTGTCGTTAGGCAACAAATGTCAAGGTGATACAGATTGATCGCCGGCGCGCCGTTTCGACACTAATTTGCGCGAGGCGTTATCCTCGGCATCGGGGTCGTGCGAGTCGGTGGTTTCGGGGGCGCCTGGGTGTTGCTCGAACCTCGGGTTGCGGTATTTGCGTCCGCGGGAATATTTGAATTTGCCACATTTCGCTGGCTTGGGGCGACCTTTTTGGTCGAATTAGTGTTGTCGGGCTGATTGAATTCCACCCGGCGAGCACCTGCTTCGGCATCGTCGAGGAAGTTTGCGGCCTGAGAGTTCTCGGGGTCAAGCTCCAGAGCCTTTTTAAGCGGAGCGATGGCCTCGCGATACTTTGCGAGCTTTACGCGTATGCCGCCAAGCTCTGTTTGCAGTTCAGCATCTTCGGGCCGGAGCTTCACGGCCTTCTCGAAAGACTCTTCGGCTTCCTTGTCGAGGTTTAGCTTGTTATAGGTGAGGCCCAGATTAAAATGCGCGAGGGCGTCCTTGTCGGACCGAGCGAGATATTTCTTATAAACGTCGACTGCGCGCTCAAACATCTTGACGGATTGGGGCTTAAAGTTTTTGCCCGTGTTTGCCTCGCCGGGAACGTAGTCGCCGGAGCCCGAACGGATTTGCTCTTTTTCAAGCAAGCCAAACGCGATCCCAAGCTTGAAATAGGCCTCGCCGAGCGTGGGGTCGAGCTCGACTGCGCGTTTGTATGCCTCGATCGCCTGTTCCGTCAGGTTGTCATCGAGGAGGCGATTGCCCTCAGCGAGGGCTGTGTTAGCGTCCGCGATCTCCGAAACCTGCGTCTTGGGCGTCGCCTCGGCAACGACCTGAGTCGGTGCGTCTTCGGCCGGAGCCGAGCTGCAGCCAATCAGGAAGGAGCAAATCAATAAAGCGAGAAAGATTTTCACGAAAACGATCATCCTGGAGGAAATGTCATCTTGCGTCCGGCAAGCAAATGCACGTGAAGGTGAAACACCGTCTGCCCGCCGTCGTCGTTTGTGTTTATTACGATGCGATATCCGTCCTCATCGAAGCCTCTATTTCGCGCGATCTCGGCCGCAGTGAGCAGGAGGTGCCCAAGCATTTCCCGATCAGCGTTCTCGGCTTTAGCGATTGAGTCGATATGCTGTCGCGGGATGAGTAGAATATGCGTTGGGGCCTGAGGATCGAGGTCGTTGAAGGCCACGCAGAGATCATCTTCGTGAACCTTCGCAGTCGGAATCTCGCCCGACGCAATCTTGCAGAAAATACAGTCCCCAGAGCTCATCTCAATTTCACATTAGACCACAGCGTGTTCTCCGGGCCGAAGTGCGAGTGCGTATTCGAACGCGATATTTTATCCATCGGCAGCAGCGGTGGCACCACCGGACGTTATTCTTTCGATATCCGCGCCGACCGAACTGAGTTTCTTGACGATTTCTTCGTAGCCGCGATCAATGTGATATACGCGGTCGATGAGGGTTTCGCCGTCTGCGCTCAAGGCCGCGAGGACAAGTGAGGCAGAGGCGCGAAGGTCGGATGCGATGATCTTTGCACCCGTCAAGTTTCGCTTACCTCGCACTGTCGCCGTGTTACCGCTAATCGAGATATCCGCGCCCATCCTGATGAGTTCGGAGGCGTGCATAAATCGATTCTCAAAGATTGTTTCCGTCACTCTGCACTCGCCGTCGGCCTGTGTCATCAGCGCCATATATTGGGCCTGCATATCCGTGGGGAAGAGCGGATGCGGCTCCGTCGTCACGTCGGCTGCCCGCAGCCCGGACGATGAACACCTAACCTGTAGCGTACTGGAATTGAGTTCGGTGATTTCGACCCCGACTTCGCGCAATTTTTCGATAACGGCGATGAGATGGTCGGGACGACAGCTCTTGATCTCAAGCTCGCCTCCCGTGATCGCCGCGGCGACGATGAACGTGCCGGCTTCGATACGATCAGGGATGATGGTGTGCTCGGCGCTGCCTAATGCCTCGACGCCCTCGATCTCGATTGTCGGAGTTCCCGCCCCCTTGATGCGGGCGCCCATCTTATTCATCAGTTCGGCCAGGTCCTCGATCTCGGGCTCGCACGCGGCGTTTCGAATTGTCGTTTTTCCCTTCGCGAGCGACGCGGCCATCATTACATTCTCGGTACCCGTCACGGTCACCTTGTCAAAATCGAGAGTCGTGCCGACGAGCCGGCCATTTGGCGCGCGGGCCACAACGTCGCCCGATTCGAGGGAGACATCGGCACCGAGCTTTTCAAATGCTCTCAGGTGAAGATCAATCGGGCGCGAGCCTATCGCACAGCCGCCCGGCAGGCTGACCTTTGCCCGCCCAAATCGAGCGAGTAGCGGCCCTAGAGCGAGCACGCTGGCCCGCATCGTCTTGACCAGTTCGTAAGGAGCCTCGAAAAGGTTTACATTCGCGGCGTCGACTTTGTGAGTCCTCAGCTCGGGCGTGAGGACTGTCGCCCCGAGGTCTTCGAGAAGGCGGCGCTGCGTGATCAGGTCCTTAACGTACGGCACGTTGTGCAGCGTGACCGTTTCCGAGCTGAGAAGCGTCGCGGCAAGGCATGGCAGGGCAGAGTTTTTCGCACCGCCGATCTCGATCTTGCCGGTTAAGGGCCGCCCGCCGCGTACTAAAAATTTATCCATAAAATCTAAGAATCGACGAGGCGATCGGTAAGCAAACGTTATGCATTTTAGAACGAGATGTTATCACACGGCTCGATTGGCCGACGAACGACGAGCATTGCCAAATCTGCCCTAATCACGCAATATCGAGGGACGTGACGACAGCCCCGGAAACCGAGAATCAGGTGACGCTTGTGTCTGCGGCAGCAGAACGCACAGACGCCCGACTCGTAAAGCTGTGCCGCCGCGGCGATCAGCAGGCATGGGACGAGCTGGTTGATCGGTTTCAACGGCTGATTTTCGCCATCCCGCGCCGCTCGGGGCTCAGCGAAGAGCAGGCTGCTGACGTTTTTCAGGAAGTATTCCTGACGCTGTTCGCGAAAATCAATTCGATCGAGCAGCCGGAGAGAATCCGCGCCTGGCTCGTCACCACCGCGAAATTTAAGACGTGGGCAGCGGTACGGAATTCGAAAGGACTTTATTCGCCTGCGACTGAGGAAGAAATGGAAGCCGAGATGGCGAATCTACCGGACGCCGCGCCGCTCGCCGACGATACGCTCGTCGAGATGGAACAGCAGCATCTGATACGCGCGGCGATCAGCGAACTCGATGAGCGGTGTCGGACGATCCTCTCGATGATCTACTTGCGCGAAACAAGTGCGAGCTATGCTGAGGTTGCAGAGGCGATCGGTGTCGGCGAGACAAGTATTTCGCCGCTTCGTTCGCGGTGCCTAAAGAAGGTGGAGAAGAAGCTGTCTTAGAAATGTCTTTTTGCCGCGGTGGGCCTCACTGTACCAATTGAGGACGATGAGTTCCTACGATGAATAACCCGAAAGACAAATTTTCAGAAGATATGTTGCGACTGATGCAGGCCGACGATTCTATCGATGCACCGGATCAGGCGGTGCGTTACGCGAAGAATCTGTTTCGAACTATGTCGAGCCAGGCTCAGCCCTCCGGGCTTCGGCGTTTCATCGCGACACTGACGGCAGACCTCGCACCGAATGTAGCTGCTTACGGCGAGCGAAGCGCCTCGGGCGCGGCTGCCCGGCAGATGCTCTTTACTACGGGCGAGCATGCGATAGATCTGAGAATCTCGAGTGTCGAAAATGGCTTCGATATTCGCGGGCAGATACTTGGCGATGGTTTCGTAAATGGTACCGCTACTATCGAGAGCGCGGGGTTTACTGCAACATGCGAGGTCGACGAAAACAACGGATTTCAGTTCTCAACTCTTCCCGCCGGTGAGTTTGGTCTCACTATTCGCGGCTCGGACAGCGAGATCGCGGTCGATAAAATATCCCTTTAATTCCTTCCGTTTGAACCTAGCAACGGCCGCGTCACCCAAGGCGCGGCCGTTTTTTTCGTTATAATTCGAGCGAGTTTACGATGAGTGCAACAGATCTCGCCAGAAAGTTGATCGACGCCACGCCTGCGGAACGGAGTGAAACTCTCAGCAGGCACGCCGGGTCAGATGCCGAGCAGGTAGCAGCCGCGATCCGTCTCGAATGCGTACGGGCTTGGGCGAGCGATCCGAAACGCGTGCAGGCGGGTGCCAAAGCGATCGACGCGCTTGAGAGGCATTCACCAAGTCCGCTTGTCGCAGCGAACGGCGAATGGGTGAGCGGAATCTCTGCTATAACGCTGGGAAAATTTGAGCGGGCGGTAGGACATCTCCGACGGGCGGGCGAATTATTCGTCGAGTCAGATCAAGCGAGCGATGCGGCCAATTCACGCGTCGCACTTTTGTTAGCCCTCGCAATGCTCGGACGCTACGACGACGCAATCGCGGCAGGGCTTTCAGCTATCCCTATCCTCGAAAAAAGCGGTGACGAGCTCGCGGCCGGAAAGGTTGAGATGAATCTGTCGAACATCGTTTCGCGACGCGGCGATCATGCATTGGCCAGTGCATATTGCGCACGGGCGCGCGACCGATTCAAAAGCGCGAAAGAGCCGACGTGGCAGGCTATGGCGGAGAACGGCCTTGCGAATACCGCGGCTGAGGGAAACGAGTTCGAGAAAGCTGAGAGGTTCTATAAGATCGCGCTTAGTACGGCCGAGACTGCGGGGATGAATGTAACCGAGGCGGAGATCGTTGCGAGTATGGGGAACCTCGCTCTGCTTCGCGGCCGATATGCCGACGCTCTGCGGCACCTCGAAATCTCACGGCGCAAATTCGAAGCGCTCGCGATGCCTCATCAAAGCGCAATCGCCGAGCTTGAAATCGCGGACATCTACGCTGAATTAAATCTAAATGCCGAGGCCGCGGAAATCTATGAACGTGTCTGCGCGTCCTTCAGAACATTAAAGCTCCGGGCAGAAGAGGCGCGCTCGCGATTGAATTACGGCAGGGCACTCACGTCGCTTGCGCGTTTCTCAGAAGCCGAAGCAGAACTCGCGCGTTCCGGCGAGCTGTACTTACGCGAGAAGAACTTCTCGGGACGCGGCGCGGCGATGCTTGCAAGGGCCCGCCTCGCCTTTCAACAAAAAGATTTCCCCGCGGTTTTAGCAATCTTGGCGGATGCGAAGGCCTTAGTTAGCACAAGTCGGGATGAACGCCTGGCGATCGCGGTCGAACTACTCCTCGCCGAGACATATCTCGCGAAACAGAATACGAAAAGAGCGCGGGCCGTGCTCGCGCCGCTACTCACCGAATCTAGGCGCCTTCGACAGGTTGATGCAGTACGCAACGCCCAAAATCTGCTTGGACGTGCCGCATGGCTCGACGGAGACACGACCGCGGCAGCGCGCTTTTTTCGGCAGTCGATCGGTATCGTCGAGAAGCTGCGTGCACCGCTCGCGTCAGAGGAATTCAGCATGTCGTTCCTCGCGGCACGTCTCGAGCCGTACGAGAACCTCGCACACCTCTATCTGAGCGAGGGCAAATTTACCCGGGCGTTTGAGACGATCGAGAGTGCACGCTCGCGTTCTCTCGTTGACGCATTAGGCTCTCACGATGGTGAGGTACGGAACACCGACCCGAGGCGAATCGAATTGTCGCGAGTGCGTGAGGAACTTAACTCGATTTACAAACGCCTCGATCGGGGCGACGAAGAAGATGCTGAAACCTTACGCCTCTCCGCGACGCAGCTCGAGGATCGAATCGGAAAGCTGATGCGCGAGATCGAAAGTCTGCGCACGAGTGCAACGGCGACTCGATCAAGATTCAATCTCGCGACCCTGCATGCTCAGCTCGGAAAATCCCGAACCCTTATAGAATTTATCGAGATCGAGGGCATGGTGTCGGCGTTCTATATCAGCGCCGGCAAGATCAAGTTTTTTCGAGATATTGCGTCGAGTGATGAAGTCGCGGGTCTCCTCGAACATCTGCGATTTCAGTTCGAGACGTTGCGGTACGGCGACGCGCTGCCGCCGCAGTTTGCGGATGAGATTCGTTCGCGGAGCGACGGGATTCTCACGCGGCTATACGAAAAGCTAATCCGGCCACTCGCGGACAATCTAATAACGCGGAGCCTCGTAATTGTGCCCGTCGGAGTGCTGCACTACGTTCCGTTTGCCGCACTTTTCGACGGCGAAAGATATCTCGTCGAGCGTTGCGAGATCGTCACTGCGCCGAGTGCGGCGGTCTGGAGCAAGCTGCACGGCCGTCGTCGTCGTCGTAAGGTCGCAAAGTCGCTGCTGGTCGGCTTTGCCGATGAAAAGATCCCTATGGTCGATGCGGAAATCGCGCAACTGCGACGAATCGTACCGTCTCCGAAGGTGCTGACCGGCGAGAAAGCGACGCTGAGCGCATTTGCTAAGAGCACGGCGGGACGCGACCTGATCCATCTCGCGTGTCATGGCCAATTTCGCACGGACAATCCGATGTTCTCGAGCCTGCATCTTGCAGACGGCTGGATTACCGTCCGGGATCTCGTGGAGCAGCGGCTCGACGCAGAGGTTATTACGCTAAGCGCATGCGAGACGGGAGTGAATAAAATTCACGCGGGAGACGAGTTGCTCGGCCTCGCCCGCGGTTTCCTGTCTGCCGGTGCCGCCTCGGTGATTGTTACGCTCTGGCGTGTAAACGACGAAGCGACGATGCGGCTGATGACTGACCTATATAAAGGGATACAACGCGGATCCTCCGTTTCAGCATCCCTAAAGATCGCCCAAAAGTTAGCCGTTGCCCGCGGTGCGAGCCCATTTTATTGGTCACCATTTGTTTGTATCGGCAGATAAAGTGGTTCCGAGGTGTCTTTCTGGCTTAGTAAGCTGACACTGTTTACGTGACAGATGAATAATCTCCTCTTAAAGCGAATAAATGCGATTGCCATCTTGGTGGTCGCGGCGGTATTTGGAACACAACTCGCTACGGCGCAGGCGAACTGCGACTGCGTTCCGAATCAGGTTGTCGTCCAGCTGACGAATGCGAGCAATTTACCGGCTGTTGCCCAGCAATACGGCCTGAATCCGACTCCCATCTCGCAGATTGCGTCTCCACCCGTTTATCTTCTTGAAATCACAAACGGCAATGCCCCGACCCAGGTCGTAGCCGGGATGGCCGGTGACACGCGCATCTTGTTTCGAGAGGTAAACCGAAAACTCTCACAAGTCGAGCGCGAGGGCCTGCCGTGGACGCAAGGCCGATCTTGGGCAGTGGGACGGTCGTGGGCCGTCGGCGGAAGTGCAAAGGGCTATGCGGCACAGTATTTCCCGGACAGAATTCGCCTCGATCAGGCACACATTGCAGCAGGAACTAAGGGCCGCAGAGTCGATAACAATCAGCCTGTCATCGTTGCTGTCCTCGACACGGGTATCGATCTGAGCCATCCCGCGTTCGCCGGACGGCTTGTGCCGCAAGCCGATATGTATGATTTCGTGTCGGGTGACAACGACCCGAGCGAGGTTGGCCAACTGCGGGTTAATCCTTCATTCGGGCACGGGACTCACGTTGCCGGTATCGTCGCGTTGACTGTGCCCGACGCCAAGATCATGCCGCTTCGAATCCTCGACGAAAATGGCGAGGGCGAACTGTGGCGAATCACCGCCGCTCTCATCTGGGCTGCAAATCACGGTGCGGATATCGCAAACCTGAGCCTTGGTTATCCTCAATCTGTCGAGCTATTAAAGCAGCTTATTGATTGCTCCGCATTCGGCACGACGCCGACCGGAACGCAGTTTCCTCTTAACTCGCCCGGCCGAATGGGAATTACCGTATCTTCGGGCAATGGCGGAAACAGCACTGCGATATTCCCCGCTGCTGAACGTTCACACGCTCTGGCCGTGGCTGCGAGCACAAGGCAAGATAGATTGGCATTATTTTCTACCTACGATCGCGCCCGGGTCGGGGCGTCGGCTCCCGGCGAAGATATAGTCAGCGCCTTGCCAGGCGGTCGTTACGGAGTTTGGACCGGCACGTCGATGGCCGCACCGATCGCCGCCGGCCTGGGAGCGCTCGTTAAGGCGAGATACCCAACTACGTTCCCGAATGGACACGAATTAATGGATCATGTGTCGGAAACGTCGGTCGACATCCGCTATTCCCATCCGAACTGGACAAGCGAAGTCCGTCTTCACAGAGTCGACGCGCTTTGCGCGGTGACGATCTTTGATCCTCAAGTATGTCCAATTCCGCAGAATCTGACAGAAAGATCCGGCTTCGAACAATTTCTCATTGAGCAATAGTCGTCGATTGCGGGAGGAATCTTTCGAGCCTGTCGGGCCACGCCAAACGCGTGGCCTTTTTCTTTGCAACAAACCTGTCTTTCTCCACGGAGATCTAGCACTGTTCTCATGACGACACCCGTAGACCGGGTTATGAATAAAAGGAATTAATCGCAATGAACGCAACAAGCCAGATTAAAGGAAAAAGGTTAACTAAAGTTATCGCGGTTCTCGCCGTTTTGGCGGCTTGGATTTCGGTTCCGTACTTCACGGGCAGAACGGCCGCGACTACGGAGGCCGCGATGTCAGGGATCGAGCGATATGCTCAGCTCCGTGCCCCAAATGGCGCGGCTAATCCATTCGGCCAGTCCAAGTGGAAACTCGAGGACGACGGCCGCCGTGAGATCGAGGTAGAGGTTTTTAACGCGAACGCCACCGGTGCGAGCGCGGTTATCGTGGATGGCGCGAACATTGGTACGCTGTTTATCGGCAGTGACGGGTACGGACGGCTCCGCCTGCGCACGCAGGACGGCCAGCCCGTACCGATGGTTAATAACGGTTCGACAATCGAGGTGCGCAGCGGTGCCACCCTGATCCTGAATGGTGTTTTCGGCAGCACGCCGCTACCTTCACCTTCAGTAAGCCCTAGCGGCAGTCCGAATGGTTCCCCTTCGCCGTCAGGTTCGCCGACCCCAAATGGTTCGCCTTCACCGTCGGTTTCGCCGACGCCAAATGGTTCGCCTTCGCCGTCCGTTTCGCCGACGCCAAATGGTTCGCCGTCACCTTCGGTTTCGCCGACACCGACTGGCAGTCCCAGCCCTTCGCCATCGCCCGGCGCCGGCCTATTTGCCAGCTTGAGTGGTCCTGTGCTCAATGGTGCTCTGCCGACCGGCTTTGCCCAATTCGAGAATCACAGCAGTCGCACCGAACTCGAAGTTCGTGTTCGCCAAGTGAATCTTGCTGTCGGAACTGCTCTGAGCGTGGTTGTTAACAACGCGGTCGCGGGGACGATGTTCGTTGAGAGCGGCGGCGAGGCCCGTCTCCGTCTTCGCAGCGACGAGGGCCAAAACGTGCCCGTCGTAACTGCTGGTTCCACGATCTTTGTCACGTGGGCGAATAATGGAGCGATCCTTTCAGGTATTTTCTCTGGTGTAAGCCCGACGCCTTCGCCTTCGCCATCAGTAAGCCCGAGCCCATCGCCATCGGTGAGCCCGGATCCTAGTCCTTCGCCTTCGCCAACGTCGAGCCCGAGCCCGTCTCCTTCGCCAACGGTCAGCCCGACGCCTGCAGGACGCTCGTTCGACGCAAGCCTTACGCGTGCCCAGGCATCGATTAATACGGCAGCGAATGCGGCCTTTACCGTGACGTTAAACGCTGAGCAAACTGTGGCTACTGTCCGCGGCAGCTTCCAGAATCTTGCTGCTGATCAGACAGCCGCATGGGTAGAATCAGAAGTTGGCGGTGGTTCGATCATTAGACAACTCGGAACTGTCGGCGGCCGCAACGGAAGCTTTGCGAATTTAACATTCGCAATAACACCTGTTCAGGCACAGATGCTCCGTGCAGGTTCTTGGTCAATGGTTGTCGCTAGTGCGGCAAATCCGAATGGCGAGGTTCGCGGTCGCCTGCTGCTCCGAACGCTGGCCAGCGACTTCGACGGCGACGGTAATCACGACCTCGCGGTATTCCGTCCCAGCACCAGCGCGTGGTACATGCAGAACAGTGCGGGCTTCTCGTACGACAGCTTCGGATCGGCGAACGACAAGATCGTTTCTGGCGATTACGACGGTGACGGACGAACGGACGTAGCCATGGTTGCTGAGGCAAACGGCCAGACCTTCTGGAACGTTAAGCGAAGCAGCGATGCAGGCACATCTTCGACGCAGTTCGGCCTGGCAGGCGATAAGCCGGTTCGAGGCGACTTTGACGGTGACGGCCGAATCGACCTCGCGGTTTACCGACCTTCGAATGCAGTCTGGTACGTCCAGAAGAGTGACAACTCGGGCTACATCATCGTTAAGTTCGGATTAGCTGAGGACAAGCCAATGCCAGCCGATATGGATGGCGACGGTAAGGATGACATCGCGGTCTGGCGTCCGTCGACGGGTATCTGGTACTGGATACGCAGCTCGGATCAGCAGACGGGTGCAATGCACTTCGGCTTTAGCGATGACATTCCGGTCAGAGGCGATTTCGACGGAGACGGTAAGTCGGACATCGCTGTCTATCGTCCATCGACCGGTGTGTGGTACATCCACCGCACGTCGGATGGCGGTTACACCATCATGCAGTTTGGTCTAAATGGCGACATTCCGGTTGCCGGCCATTATGATGGCGATCGCAAGACGGACATCGCGGTCTTCCGCCCGTCTGATGGTAATTGGTACCTCATGCGAAGTTCGGATTCAGCCTATCAGGTGATTCATTTCGGACTCAACGGTGACAAGCCGCTAATCGCACCATAGAAGAACGCTAAATGCGATAAAGGCAGGGCTTACGGGCCCTGCCATTTTTTTGACAACCATTCAAATTGTGGTCACATCGTATTATTACCTCGAGCGTTTCCGATGCTGATTACGCGATGAAGTTTGGTGTTCGAGGTGTTGCCCTGACCGGAGTTTCCTCCTTCCGGTTGGGGCTTTTTATTGCCGGATTTTCTCGAGAAGCCGTTCGATCTGCGCCGCGTGCCGTGCCTGATGTCCGCCATACATAACGAGCCATTCGGCAGCCGTCATATCGCCCAGAAAGGGATGAGGAAAGGTGTTTGCTGAGAGGTCCACCCGTGCCAAGTCTGCACGAAGAGCTTCAACGCCCGTCGCGGTCGCGTCCATCGTTGCAAGAGCCGAGGCTATCGAGACCTTGCCGGTAGGGCGAACGCGGTCCGGAGCCTCTAGTTTTTCATTTGCGATACGCGCTGTGCCCTCGCGGAATTTCTCCGTGATTGCAAGTGAGCCGTCGGAAGCTTTGCCCGCGGCCTTCGCTCCGTTAAGGAGTTTCGCGCAGATGCGGGCGATGCCAGCATCAACGATTGAGACATGCTCTACGATTTCGGCGATGGACCATTCCTCGCCGTCGGGCCGCACCTTCGCTTCATCGTCCGTCACTGCCAAAACGGTCGTGCGAAACCGCTCGTGCAGCTTGGCGTTAGTTGTAAAGATATCCTCGACTGTCTCGAATTTCATCCATTTTCTCCTAACGTACCTTATTCGGGACGGCGGCCGCCTGCGGCGAAAGGATGAGGCGATGCCACCGTGCAAAACTTGTCACATTGTCGGTCTCGAGCTTCATCCGCTTGATATACGCCGTACGGAAATAGACGAGGTTGTCCGCCGTCCAGGCAAGCTCCACGATCGGGTTGAAAGACACGAGCAGCTTCTCGTCGGGAAGGGTTGTGAGTGTTTCGTTGTTGGCCGCAGCCGGGGGGGCGCCGTTTGCATCGGTGGAGACGTTCTGCCCGAGCCTCGCCTGATCGCGATCGTACTGCTGCGAAGAGATCAGCAACTGATTTTTTAGCGGAATCGCGGCCTGAGTGGGACTGATGCCGGCCGCATCATAGATTCTGAGCTGCGTGCCAAATCCTGCCGCAACCTTCGCTGAGTCGGGCGACCAGACAGGATGAACGGCGGTGAGATTATCATCGAGCCGACGCTCGCGGCCATTCTTCTCGACAAAACGAAGGCGCCCGATTGGGATCATTTTCTCGCCCTTGCCTTCGGCCAGTATCTCGAGATAACGCCATTCGCGATGCGTAGTCGCGAGGGCCGCGAGCATCGAGCTATCCGGTGCCCAAACGTAATAGAAATAGATCAGGCCCTCGTTCTGCGTGACGGCTTTCAAGGCGCCGCCCTCGGCGTTACAGATATAGATCTGCTCGGTGCGAAACGTGAGAATTCCGGTCGGAGCGGACGGCGTCGGTTCAACTTGCGAAGGCGAAGCCTCTATTGCGGTTGCGGCTGTGTTCGCCTCCTGGATAGGCTCGCCTGTCACGGCGTCGAGAACCGGCGTTTCGGATGGCGTGGGTGACGCTGATGGAGAAGGCGATGGCGATGGGGATGCCTGCGCAGTTTCGATCGGCATTTCGCGAAGCATGGCGACGAACGCGAGCGAACTCGAATCCGGCGCCCACGTTATCGTATCCGGGAACCGAATGGCCATCGAATCCGACGTCACCTTACGCACAAGCTTGCCCTCGGGCGAATAGGAATCGAGACGAAAATCGGTCCCTTGATCGCCCAGCTTCCTATAGACGGCGAAGACGTGTTTCTTGTCAGGCGAGGTGATCGTGCGCTCGAGGATCTCAGCCGTCCGATTACTGTCGAAATCGGCCTGCACCTGCGCATTGCGGTCGTAGCTTTGGGTCTCGGCGACAGACGGCGCGCTGACGTCGCCCTCGTAGCGATAACTTAGTGAGACTGACGGCACCTCGCGCATCGTGCGCGGACCGGTATCGCCGGGCATATCGTCGCCGCCGCAGCTCGAAAGGGCGAGTACGGCCGCGATCAACAAACTGGAGCAGAGCTTACTTGAGATCGACATTCAGATATTGCTTTAGCAGGTTTCGCTGGGCCTCGGTTGCCGCCTCGAGCGGAATAATTGAATATCCCTTTCGATTATCGGCGGCGGCAGTGATCTCGAATTCCCGAAGTTTATCATAACGAAAAAGAGTTAGCTTGACCTTGTCGCCCACTTTGCGTTCGCCCAAATAGCTTTGCAAAAAGGACTGCGATGCTCGATAGCCATCGACCGCAACTATCATGTCCCCCGTGTTCAACCCTTGCTCATAAGCGGGCGTACCCGCAGTTACCGTGCGAATTCGCAGGCCTGCCCCTTCCTCGACTGTATCAAACCCAAAATACGCTCGGTCGGCTGAGCTTGGCTCGTAGTATAGCTGGAGACCCATCCCGGAAAGGAAAGAGTTGTAATCAATATCGGCCTTGCCCCTTACATACTTTGCGAAAAAATCATCCATGCTGCGACCGGCAATTGTTTCGCACGCCTTCTGAAAATCCGCGTCGGTAAAATTCCTGTTCTTCTTGAAAAATTCGACATAGAGATACCGCATCACGTCGTCCAGTGATTTTGCCCCGGCGGTCGATGAGCGGATCGAGATGTCTAGCATCATGCTGACGATCTCGCCCTTGTCATAGTAAGAGACCTGATTGTTGATCGAGTTCTCGTCCTGCCGATAGTATTTGATCCATGCGTCAAAGCTCGCATCTTCGAGGCTGGTCTCAAACCTGCCCGGCCTTTGCTCGAGTGCTGTTATGCCCGCCGAGCGCTGGAGCAAAAATTCAGCGGGGCTCACAAGTCCTGCACGTACGAGCAGCAGATTTGAGTAATACTCAGTCGTTCCCTCCGCGACCCACAGCAGGCGAGTGTAATTTTCGTTTTCGTAGTCGAATGGGCCGAGCGCGTCGGGCCTGATCCTCTTGACGTTGTAGACATGAAAGAATTCGTGAGCGACGAGGCCCAGAAAGTTCTTGTATCGAGAGTCGGGCTTAAAGCCAAATCGGCTTACCTGCAACGCAGTTGAATTCAGATGCTCGAGGCCGCCGCCGCCGCGGAGGTTCACGATGAAGGTGTAATCGTTGTACGGCAACTCTCCAAAAATCTTATACGTTGCATCGACAATCTTTTTGGTGTCGGCGGAGAGGCGCTCACGGTCGTAATTACCCTCGCCGGTGATGACGTAGCGATGGCGTTTGCCTTGAGCGTCGAACGCAAACTCCGTGAAGTTACTCACCTCGAACGGCGCGTCGTAGAGAACGTCAAAATTCTCGGCACGGAAAGTGTTCGTTTGTCCCTCGACTCCCGGCAGGCCGGTAGCGACCTTCCAGTTGCCGAATGGGCGTACCTCGATCGTCGGTGAAGCGGCGAGCTGGCCTTTCACGAACATAAGGAGCGCGGTGTTATTCCAAAACGCGTGTTCGTCGTTCAGTTCGTTTGTGCGCACAGTGAGCTCGTTAGAATAAACGACGTACTTTGCGACTAATTCGCTAACGCCCTTCGTGTCGACCTGCCAGGTATTCTTGCTCGTCTTGCGCCACGCGAGCGCGGCGCCGGTTGGAGACGTCGCAGAGAACTGCTGGACGTGTCGCGAATACTCACGAACGAGATAACTGCCCGGCGTCCACACGGGCATCTTTAGCTCCACCTGGTCCGGGATGGCCCGCCATTTGACACGCATCTCGACCTCGAGAAGGTGGGTCGCAGGCCGAGACATCGAGACCGTGTAAGCGATCTCGGGTTGAACCGTTTGAATCGTGGCGGGCGGCGTTATTCGAGCCGGCCTACGAGTTCGTTGTGCAACTGCATCCTGACTTGCAGAAAATAACGTGAGGACGAGGAGCGCGACTGCTTTTGAAAAGAGATGTTTCGGCATTTTTCGAGGTGATCCGACAGCGTGCGGATGGGAACCGTGAGCTTTTCGGTTATCTTACTATAACGTTTCGGGAGGAGCACCTCTCACGGCCTCGTGTTTTTTGGGCGTCTCGCGGGAAGTGCACAGTCGTAGCAAAACTGATATCGAATGAACTCTGACCCGAACACCTCTGCCCCGGAAGAAAAATTCTTTACCACGCCGCTCATCGTAATTTTTGTGACGGTGCTGATCGACCTGATCGGTTTTGGCATCGTGATTCCGCTGCTGACCTTTTATGCAGAGGAGTACAACGCAACTCCACTGGACGTCGGGTTGATCATGGGCGTGTATTCCCTGATGCAGTTCGTGTTTGCGCCGGTCTGGGGAAGTTTGTCGGACAGATTTGGACGCCGCCCGATCTTGTTCATCACGATTCTGGGTAGTGCGGTGGGCTACCTCGTACTCGGTTTTGCGACCGCTCTCTGGATGATCTATTTTGGCCGCATTCTCGCTGGTATTACGGGCGGAAATCTCTCAACGGCACAAGCCTACATCGCCGACGTGACAACCCGCCAGAATCGTGCGCGAGGAATGGGACTTTTCGGGATGGCCTTCGGTCTCGGGTTTATTCTGGGACCAGCGATCGCCGGCGTCCTGAGCCAGTGGGGAAATCATGTTCCGCTTTTATTCGCCGCAGGCCTGAGCGTCGCCAATGCGGCGTTCCTCTACTTCTATCTGCCGGAATCCCGCAAGCTTGGTGAGCCTGCCCTGCCGGCGACTAAAGTGAGCAGATTGGCCAATCTCGTCACCACGTTCAAGGACGCCCGATTCGCGACGATCACGCTCGACTATTTTCTGCTGGTGACCGCGTTCTCAATGATGACGACATCGTTTGCGTATTTTACGCTCGTAAACTTCGAGTTTGGGACTGAGAAGACCGGCTACCTGTTTACTTTTGTTGGCTTTATCGCCGCCCTCATGCAGGGATTGGTTTTCGGCAAGCTCGCGACGCGGATCGGTGAGGCAAAACTTGCAGTTCTGGGCTGTGCGATTCTCGTGGGCACGCTATTTGCGACGCCGCTGATCTCGAACCAAAGCGGCGGTCTCATCGCACTGCTCATCATCACTGCGGGCCTCGCGATAGGTAACTCGCTGGCCACGCCAGCCCTGTCGACTCTCGCCTCTCGTAACGCGGGCGATGCCGAGCAAGGGCGAATGTTGGGAATTTTACAGTCCGCGGCGAGTCTTGCACGCGTCGTCGGGCCGCTTTTATGTGGTTTCCTCCTTACCAATGTCGCAAGCACGGTTGACGGCGAAACGCTCAGGCGCACGTATTGGGTAGCTGCGGCGATAATGTTCGTATCGCTACTGACGTCTATTTATTTTTTGAGATATTCGAAAGACGAGCTACCTAGCTGACCGCTCGGCGACGTGATGCGGATGCAGCCGGGAAGGTAAGTTTGAACGTCGTGCCTCGCGAGTCCTCACTGCTCGCCTCAATCGAGCCGAAGTGCTCTTGGACGATTCCGTAAGTCACCGCAAGTCCGAGTCCGGTACCGTTACCGACGCCTTTCGTTGTAAAGAAGGGATCGAAAATCTTTGTGAGGTTCTCCGGCGAAATACCTTCGCCGCTGTCCTCGACCTCAACCACTATCTCATCGAGATTCGTGCGCGTCCTTAGCTGTATCTCGCCGCCATCGAACATCGAATCGCGGGCATTTAGGATCAGGTTGGTAAAGACCTGCTGCAGCTTCCCGCTGTTTCCGATAATCTCCGGCAGTGCGTCATCGTAGTCGCGTACGATCTCAATGTTCGTTTTGCGAAGCTGAGGTTCCAGGAGCTGAATCGTGTCGTTGAGAAGATTATTTAGATTGAGTTCGGCAAAATCCGCCGTGCTGCCCGTACGCGAAAAATTCAAGAGATTCCCAACGATGTTCGTAGCCCGATCCGTTTGCCGCTGCATCTTTTGCAACAGGGCGTGTTTCGGATCAGTTTCCGGAATCATGCCCAACAGCATCTGCGTGTAGCTCGAGACGCCCGTCAGCGGTGTATTTACCTCGTGCGCCACGCCTGCGGCGAGCAGGCCGATGCTTGAGAGCTTTTCGCTCTGCTGCAGGCTTTCTTCGAGCTTTACGCGCGACGAGACGTTTTCGAGGACAATGATTGCTCCCGTGTGCTGACTCGAGACGGAACGCAGCGGTGCGACAGCGACGTTCAAGATCAGCGAGCGCCCCTCAGCGTCAAATGTGTGCAGCTTGTAGGCGTTTCTAATCTCGGTCAGATGCCAGCGTGATTTCCCGAGAATGTTCTCGAGATTGAGCGCGAATGCCTCGTCAAAGATTTCCTCGACGCGCCGACCGACGACTTCGTCGCGGCCTCGGCCCATCAGCTGTTCGAACGGCGAGTTGCATCGCGTGACGCGGCCGTCTTCGTCGACAGCCAGGAGGCCGACGTTAACCGACTCGACGATCGATTCGTTGAACTCCTTGAGCAGTGCGAGTTCGTCGTTGTGCTGCTGCTGCTGCTCGTAGAGACGACTGTTCTCGACAGCCACCGCGATATAACCGGACACGGTCCTGAGGATCTCGAGGTCCTCGGACGAGAGCAGCGATCCGTCGCTCGCTCTGCCCAGGCCGATGACCGCAATCATTTTCCCTCGAGCGACACACGGCACGAAATAATGTAGCTCCTGACGCACAGGCAGGAGGGCAAAGTCGCTCGCTTCGTCCGATTCGGCACTGTCCAGCTCATCCGCACGGACGATGCCGCTATCTGCCGACTTCTGCCGAACCATCGTTCGAAAATCCGCCGGAATGCGGTATTCGTCGTCCAGACCGACGGTTTTCGCGATTCGATAATGAGACGGCGCGAGCTCGTCCTCGATCAGCACGGCGACCTTTTGGACGTCGAGCACCTGACGCAGCCGCTCGGTCAGTGCGTTTAGCAGGGGATCAAGGGCTGTCGTCGCACTGAGCGTTTTGCCAAAATCCAGCAAGCCTTGCCGCAGGTCGTATCGCTCGCCGTAGAAAAATCTGTCCGCACGCTCCTGCAGGAAACGCTTAATTGGTTCGCTCACGATCACGATCGCTGCCATCGCGATAACGGCGATCAGCGAACGAAGCGTGATCTCGGTCGGGGTAAGGTCTTCGCCGACGACGAGGAACACCAAGCCGAGTGCGACCGTACCGATCATCATCGCGATTGCCACAGTGGTCATCGCGTACACGAGTGCACGCCGCACTACGACGTCGACGTCCATCAGCCGGTAACGAACGACTGAATGGCCAAAGCTGAGAGGAATCAACGCAAGCGGCAGCGTCGTAATGGCGGTAGCAACCGTATCGTCTTCGATGCGAACGCCGAACCGAAGCGCTAACTGCATCAGCAAGACCGGGATAATTGCGGCTATCGTGCCGGCCATCGCCCACTTCAACCGCTGCCGGACCACGACGTGATCATTCTTTAAGAACCGCCAGACCAGGACGCCGGCTCCGATCGCGACACAGGCGATGAAATGCCAGAGGACAACGGTGTAGGTCGTGAGCGTAAGATTAAAACGATCATCGAGCGATGCAATGATGGATGCGAGCGACGTGCGCCAGGCTAGCGCCGGGACGAGAAAAAGTAGTGTCATCCATAGCGTAAGCACGGCGGGTACGACGTAGATCGCGTAGGTTTTCCATGGATGCGTATCAAAAAATGCCGATCGAACCGGGTAACGCAGACAGAAATGCAGAAAGAGGGCCGCGAAAAATGCAAACGCGATGTTATCAATCAAACTTACGGCAAGGTCGAAGTCCTGCCCGAGCCCAATCGCGCTGTATGTATGGAAAACAAAGGCCGTTAGGCAGACGGTCGCAAAATGGATGACAAACGGCGACTGGCTGCCCTGCTTGAATAGTACAAAGGCACCGGCCGCGAGCCAGATCAGGCCGACAAATGCAAGAAGAATTACGGACGGCGTCCAGCGCGGCACCGAGTCGATATTGCGCAGATCGGCAAAATAGTAATTATCCGCAAACGAGTATCCGGTCTTTTGATAAAAATAGGTGAGATTCCCGCCGACACCGACGGTGTTTAGGAACATCTGAACGTCCGCCGGAGACGTGATCTCTTCCGTACGGTCTGTCTCGAGACCGATACCGATTAACTTGTCACCGGGAGATATACCTGCACGATCTGCAGCGAGGCCGCGCACGACGCGGGTTGCGTAGATTCCGTCGGACTTGAGTGTCCAGAGAACGCCATCCGTCGGCGGCAAGTCTTGAGAGGCGCGCTGAGACAGGTTGAGAGCCGCTCCGGCAACGAGCAGTACGGCCGCGATTAGCCACGGCAGGCTCCAACTTGTGATCATTTTGCCCTTCATAGTTGAGGACACAGTTATCCGTTCGGATTAAGGACGCAAACTACGTTCCAATCAGTAATGGACGGCAATAGCGGTCAAATTGAGTCCGTCAGCGAACTTTAAGGACAAATCTAGCCAGGAGCAGGAGAGGCCCGACGTTTCTATACAGTTTTTTGCTGTCGAATCCGAAATTTCGGACGAAGGGCGGCCGCGTTAGAATCGAACGCGAATACCGCCGCGGACCATTCGTCGCTGACCCGTGAGTCGGATGTTGCCCTCTTCGCCGGCGACGATTCGCTGGAAGTCAAAGAGGTTGCGAGCGTCAACTATGGCCTGTGCCTTAAATGGAAGGCCGAGATTCGGAAGCGACTGAGTGATGAGGACGTTCAGCCCCGGATCGTAGATCGCGAGCCGACCCTTGAACGGGTCAATGGCAAACACCGTCGCCTCGGGCGAAAAGCGAAAGACCGTGCGAATGCTCGTGCCCGTTTTTAGGTCGGCCGAGAGCTGACCGAAGAGTGTGTGGAATATAGCATCCTCAAACGCGTCGGCCGGGCTCGTCAAGGCCGCCGGAGTTAACTGCTGCCCAAGGCCGAAGGAATACCCTGCTGTCGTGCTAAAGATTCCGGAAAGGCGACGATTATAAACGACACGCGCGCCGCGCGAGCTACCCTGTTGATTCGCCACCAGATGATCGAATTCGTCGCCACCGAGCGTATCGAAGGGCAGAGCATTAAAGCCGACGCCACGGCCAAAAGTCGTGTCGATAAAGATATTGCCCTCGATCGACGAGCAGTTATCCAGCACACGTTCGAGGCCAAACTCTAACCGACGCGATTTATTCATCGACGGGCGGCCTTCGGCAATCACTAAATCTTCGATCGCGACGGGTTCGACAAACAGGAGCTCCGTCCCATCCAGCTCAACCGCCTGCATCCACGTGCGGTCGTCGGTGGGCGAAGTGTATGACGCACGAGCTCGTGTTTTCGCATCGATATCGAACTGCAGCCCCAGCCGCGGCGATATTGAAACATCGTCTCCTGCTCCAAAAAACTTTGAATAATCGACGCCGTAGACGAGGACCAGCCCTTCGCGGATTCTCCATTCGTCAGTAGCCTGAATCGAGAACTGCCCCAGCTTTCTTCCGTCGGCCAGACCGAAGCTGCCGACTCCGCCGACAAGCCTTATTTGATGTTGGTCTGATGGCCGAAACGCGAGAGCACTTTCTAATCGCTGCGGCGAAAGACGTCCCTTAGAGATTTGGCCCGCAAAACCAATAGTCACGTCCTCGCTGAGCGGTACGGCAGTCGCAAAATTGAGCCCGACATATCCGCCTTGCGAAGTGCCCGCGGCATACGTCTCGACCACGGTGCTGGACGGGGCCGAGCGACGTTCCTCGCTCTCGTCAGCGGCCCCAGCGGCGGTATCCTCCACGACCGATGAGTCGCCCTCCTGATTCTGATAGATCGAACGCCCTGCCTGTGCGGCCCGGATTCGCCATTTAGAACTACTGCGATCGACGCGTTTCTCGGGGAGCGTATTGCCCTGGCCGGCCTTCTCGAGGCGGAAGCCGTAATTAAGCTCGGCCGACTTGCCGATCTGTACGTCCGACAAGGTGACGGGATTGAAGCCCTGTGCGACGGCGAGAACTGTATACGTGCCCGGTGCGATCTTCGCGAGAAAGCTGCCGTTCGCGGCCGATTGAACTTGCTTGAGAAGGTCAGAGGTGCCAAGCCGAAAGATCGCTACAGTCGCGTCCGCGATGGGCTTGCCCGCCGAATCCCGGACCACACCCTTGATCGTGCCGAAGCCGCCGGCGCTATACAACGCTGGCTCAGCCGCGAAAGCATTCGCGGGTAGCATGACTGTTAGCAGCGCCACTACGATCGCGACCGCAGAAGCGGCCCGTGTGGTTTTAAAACCAGGATTCATGAAAGTTAATACGAGTAGCTATCGTATTTTGGGTGCAAATGACAATTCTGTCAATCTCAAAAGGGAACTCAACTTGACGAGTTCGATGGCGCAAGTCTTGACAAAGTTTGCCTTGCGGCTAGAATTGAATATCCGGTCCTAAGGACCGTGTGAACAAACGGAGACGTGGCTGAGCGGCTGAAAGCGGCGGTTTGCTAAATCGTTAAGGGTCAAAAGCCCTTCACAGGTTCGAATCCTGTCGTCTCCGCCAGATTTAAACAAGGCCTCACGCTTTTTTGGCGGAGGCCTTTACAATTTGACAGTACTGCGCTTTCGATATCGCCGCTCGGGCGTGTTTGCCATTCTATCCGCTATACTCTTTCCCTTATGACCGCTCGCGTTCGTTTCGCCCCCTCGCCGACAGGCTATCTGCATATCGGTTCGGCGAGGACGGCCCTTTTTAATTATCTTTATGCCCGCCACGTCGGCGGTAAATTCCTGCTTAGAATCGAGGATACCGATCTCGCCCGATCGACCGAGGAATCGACTCGCTCAATACTCGAGGGCCTCGAGTGGCTCGAGCTCGAGCACGACGAGGAAATCGTCTTTCAGTCTGACAATGCCGACAAACATCGCGCGGCCGCGTTTCGGCTGCTTAGCGAAGGCAAGGCGTACCGCGACTTTACGCCCAAGGCAGAGCCGACGGATGCAAACGTTAAAGACACGATCAAGGAACGCGCACGAGCTCAAGGTGGTGATAAGAATTTTCGAGAGAATGAGTATCGAGATCTGACTGCCGAAGAGTCAGATGCACGGGCAGCGGCAGGTGAGCCCTTCGCGATCAGGCTGAAGGTCGCTGCGACGGGCAAGACGTCGTTCGAGGATGGCGTTTACGGCCTGCAGGAACGCGATTATTCGGAGACGGAAGACCTCGTTCTGCTTCGATCCGACGGTCATCCGCTCTACAACCTAGCGGTTGTCTGCGATGACATCGAGATGGCGATCACGCACGTCATTCGTGGGCAAGATCACCTAACGAATACGCACAAGCAAATTCTGATATACGAAGCGCTCGGCGTGACGCCGCCGATCTTCGCGCACTTGCCGCTCATCATGGCGCCGAATAAGGGCAAGCTCTCGAAGCGCAAACACGGCGAGATTGTCTCGATGACGACGTATCGGGACGCAGGCTTTCTCGCAGCGGCATTTCGCAATTATCTCGCCCTGCTCGGCTGGTCGGCCAGCGAAGAAAAAGAGATCTACTCGCTCTCGGAGCTCGTCGAGAAGTTTTCGCTCGAGGGCATTCATCGCTCTAACGCGATATTCAATTTCAAAGAAAATGACCCGCGACATTGGACCGACGATAAGGCCCAGTGGATGAACGCCGAGTACATCCGAACGATGCCGCTTTCTGAGTTATTGCCATTCGTGAAGGGCGAGCTAAAGCGCGAGAAACTCTGGCGCGAAGAATACGAGCCGGAGCTGCGCGCCGTAACCGAAACAATCAGCTCGACGGCGGACATCGGCCCCGACGAACGCCCTGCTAACATTGCCATCGATCTCCCTGAGCAGGGATCTTACGATTGGTTCGTCCACACAATCGACTTGATTCGTCAGCGATTTTTTACGCTCAAGGATTTCTCAGGTCAGGGCCGCGCGTATTTCAGCGAGGATTTCGATTTTGACGGCGCGGCGGTAGAAAAGAATCTAAGGAAGTTCCCGGAGCTGCAACAGTGGCTGCCCGAACTCGCCGACCGGTTCGAAGCCGAGTTCGAAGACACGGCACAGAACCACCTGCGTGAGCGGGTGGCTTCTTCGTTCACCGAAGAAAACATCGAAGCCGTCGTCAAAGCCTTTACCGAAGAAAAAGGCACAAAGCTCGGTGTCATTATGAATGGCGCCCGTACGATGCTCACGGGTGTCGCAGTTGGGCCGTCAATGCTGTCGGTGTTTGAGATCTTAGGGTTAGAAAGAACATTGATGCGCCTGCGAAGTCAGGTCGGCTGGAATTTCTGAAATCAACACCGCTGATATAGCTTGCAATGCGTTCACAGCATTCAAGAATGTCGTAGAGCAGGAGATTGTCGCTCCTACTTTTCATAAATGATCTTCAGGTCCCGTTCGACGTTATCCTTGATCAACGGATGCAGGCCCGCAAGCGTACCGAGATCGACGCTGCGGCCAATGATTTTTTCCAGTCGCTCTTCCAGATCGATAAGCTCGAAGATGCCTACCGGATTCTCGAAACTTACTACCAGATCAATATCACTCTCTGCCCCGTCCTCACCACGCGCGACCGACCCGAAAACGCCAAGACGTTCTATCCCAGTCTCAATGCACAACGGGCGAAGTTCCTGCTGCAACCTTGCAAGTTCCATACGAGCACATTGTAATCCATTTTTCCGCCATTACTTACCGACGCCCACAACCTAACCGACGCCGTCGCTCGCGGCGTCGATACCAACGCCCGTGCCCGACAGACCTCCGACTGTAAAAAGCGAATTGCCAAGTTTTTGGAGAAGTGAGTTCGTGGCTAATGAGCTTCCGTTTATGTCTCCGAAGGAGACGAACATTAAAGCGCAGGGTGAAACCCTACCCTGGTAACAAACAACGAACCGTCTCCAACGGAGACGAACTGCGAACCGATCCCATGCACTTGGGAAGTATTTGCCTCAAAAGTGAAATCGAAGTCTAACGATTGAATTGACGTGGGGCGAAACCGCCGCCAAGCCCGCCAAGATTTAACGGACAATGCGATAAGAAAGTCGCTGTTTCGCCCTCAGGTCCATTGAATTGTTCGGTGTCGCATTACCTTGACGTGTTTTTCAGAAATAAGCTATCGCAATGGTCTTACTTCCAATTTTCTGCCCGAAACACTTCGCGCCCTTCAAGAACGCTCCATAAAACTCGTGTGCGGTGAATACTTTCTTGGTCAATCTCAAACAAGTTGCGGTCAAGCAAAATGAAGTCTGCTGATTTTCCAATCTCCAACGAACCGCTTTCATTATCAAGAAAGTTTGCATAAGCGCTGCCAATGGTATAACCCGCAAGCACTTCCGGAAGCGTCAGTCTTTGTTCTGGAAAAAAGGCAGGCTCGGTTGAGCCGGTTTCTTTTCTGGTAAGTGCTGTTTGGATTGAAACGAAGGGATTAAGCGGCGAGGCAACAGGTCCGTCAGTACTAACTGCCATAACAGCGCCGCTTTGCAATACATCGCGAAACCGAAACATTAAGCGATGTCTTTCCGGTCCTAAAAGCTGCAAGGCGCGAACGGTATTGTACCCGTTATTTTCACCAAAGTTGGGTTGTATGTTAGCTATTACTCCTAACTTCCGAAATCTGGGTAAGTCCGCGGACGCTATCAGGTGAAGGTGAGTGATTTGATGTCTTGAATCTCTCCGACCATTAACTTTTTGTGCATGTTCGATGGCGTTTAGCGCCATGTGAATTGCCCGGTCGCCCATCGCATGAAGATGAAGCTGGAGACCTGCTGCGTCTAATTGAGCAGACCACGCGTTTAACTCGTCCTGAGTCCAGTTTGGCTCACCGCGATTGCCATTTGAATTTTCGCCGAGATATGGCTCAAACAATGCTGCGGTTTTATCTCCAAGATCGCCGTCAACAAAAATCTTCACTGTTCCTGCGTTAAGCCAAAGCCCCTGATAACGACGAGCGTTCGTAACGAACTGCTCTTTACCGCCCACAATCGGTGGCGCTTCCGCACCTCTAAGCAGCATTTGCCCGTGCCGCATACGAGCTTTTAGCCAACCTTTTGCAAGAGCATCACCATAGAAATCAGCGCGACTCCGTCCGCTTAGTTCCTGAACCGAAACAATCCCGTAGCTCGGCAGCTCATTCATGATTCCCCGAAAGTTTTTAGCAAGTTCTTCCTTCGTCAGTGAAGGCACATATTTATAAAGTAAATCCTGTGCGTTTCCGCGCAGAGTTCCTGTCGGGTGTCCCTCAGCGTCGCGAATGATCATGCCTTTCGGAGGATTTGCAGTTGTCTTTGTAATTCCGGCGATTTTTAAGGCACGTGAGTTGGCAAAGGAAGAGTGCAAAGCATTTATCACTAAAGGGCGATCCGACACAATGTTATCCAGAAACTTAAGCTCCGGACCTTCCGCAGGAAAAACAGCCGTATTCGGATTTGTAAAAAGAATCCACGATTTTCCCGCTGCTTTTTTTACACAATTGCTAATTGCTTCCTGAGTGACTGCGAGTGTTTTCGGATAACCTAAATCGCACCAATGCTGGCGACTAGCCGCTAAAGCAAGATGAACATGCGTATCATGAAAGCCGGGGAGAATTAGCTTGCCGCCGGCATCTACAATCTTTGTCTTCGGACCAATCCAGGTTCTTACATTCGCATCATTACCAATGAAGACTAGGCGCCCATCTTTGACCGCTAAAGCCTGCTTCCAAGACCGGACTGCATCCATCGTATAGACGTTTGCATTTTTCACCACCAAGTCGGCTTTGCTTTGTTTCTGCGAAAAAGTTGGTTTCACCGAGATGATCGATAAGATGACAGTAATAACTATTACGTGTTGGATATTCATTTTTAGATTACATGCATGTTTTGAACTGGAAAAAGACATCGAACTACTTATTAACATCGGTCGTCGTTGAAGATCCATCGAATTTCGTTTGTTATCACCGGTTTATTTGTATCCGATCGATGGCCGCCTTCGCGGGGGACGTTGGGGATCATAAAGCCGATGGTGCGTTTTAGCTGCATGGCTTCGTTGATCTTTTGTTTGATCTCAGCCGTCGAGGCGACCTTGGAATCGTCGGCTGAGGCTGCGGTGCTGAATGCGGCGTCGAATGCGGCGGCACCTGTGGCGAGATCGGCCTTCCACGTGGTGGGGTTCGTAAAGCTGGCAACTCTACCGTTCATAGGTCGTGAGACTCACTATTCAGTGAATTTTCTCGGTAATGCGGAGATTTCCAACTAATATACACGCTGTTTTTGTCGCTGTCATCTCTTCGGAAAGGTCGGGCGGCCAGACATCTCGACGGCAGTGAGCCTTTCGATCGTACGCCCGTGTACGCCAGCGAACCTTTGATTGACTGACGCGATGATATTCTTGCATCCTCTAGTGCAGAATAATTATGAAAGGCTTCAGATCGGATATCGAAAAAGACACACTCGAAAACGAAAATTTTCGAAAGGTTTTATACACGAGCAAGCATACTCAGCTCGTCTTAATGACGCTCAAGCCGGGCGAGGAAATCGGGCTCGAGACTCATGAGGAGAACGACCAGTTCTTCCGCTTTGAGTCGGGCGAAGGCAAGGTGACGATTGACGGAAATGTTCACGAGGTCTCCGACGGCGTCGCTATCATCGTGCCTTCTGGGGCCGAGCATAACGTCATCAACACGTCGTCGAGCGAAGCTCTGAAGATGTACACGCTCTATTCGCCCCCGCATCACAAGGACGGCATCGTTCGCAAGACGAAAGAAGAGGCCGAGGCAAACGAAGAGGATTTCGACGGCAAGACGACCGAGAAGCGGTAGCTTAACGCCGAATCCCAAAAGCGAATATGCTGCCCGGCTCCCTTCCAAAGCGCGCCTGGGCGTGAATTTGTCCGTATCTTCGGCTAAACTTACATCATCATAAAAGCTATAAAGGAAGTTGCCGCAATGCTCACCGAAACCGCCGCCACGACTGCCGAATCCGACTTTGGAGTTACTAACTATCGCCCGACGGATGCTGAGTTGCCCGCGTTTCGTGACATGCAGTTTGAGGACATAAACGAGCTGCATCTCGACCATCCCGGAGCGCACGACCTCGAATATCGGGAACGCCGCGATTACATCGCGAGCCTCGCCAAGAATTTCCGTGAGACGGGTGAGATCACGGATGTGGATTACAACGAATCTGAACAGGATATTTGGCGACACGTCGCAACGCGGCTCGACGAATTGCATCAGAAATACGCGTCACCGTTTTACCTGAAGGCGAAAGAGGATCTCGGCATAACGACGCAACGCATCCCGCAGCTCTCGGAGCTCAATAAGCGGTTAAAGGAGACGACCGGTTTTCGACTTGCACCGATCGAGGGACTGGTCGAGACGCGTGGATTTCTGTCGTGGCTTTCGTATCGCGTAATGCTCTCGACGCAATATATTCGCCACCACTCGCGGCCCGAATACACGCCCGAACCGGACATCGTCCACGAATCGATCGGCCACATTCCGATGTTCACAAATCCTGCATTCGCCGATTATTCACAGTTCGTCGGTCACGGTGCGCGCAAAGCAAACGACGAGCAGCTCGAAGCCCTCGGGCGGCTCTATTGGTTTACAGTCGAATTCGGCCTCGTCGAGGACGGCAGCGAGGTCAAGGCATACGGCGCAGGATTGCTCTCGTCATTTGGCGAGCTCGAACATGCATTTTCCGATCAGGTCGACCGCCGCCCGTTCGATCTCGAACGCGTCATCAACACCGACTATGATTACAGCGACATGCAGCCGATCCTCTACGTCATCCCATCATACGGGGAGCTAAAAGAGGCGACGAGGAAGTATATTGAGGGTTTTGGAAAGTAGTATCTTGTACGTATGAACCTGAAAGTCGTAATCGAAGCAGGAGAGGACGGCTATTTCGTCGCTCGTGTGCCGGCATTGAAAAGTTGTTGGTCGCAAGGAAAAACGCGTGAGGAAGCGTTGTGCAACATTCGTGAAGCAATCGAGCTATTTCTCGAACCGGAGGAAACGCCCAGTGCGGCAGTTAAAGGGCGGGAGATCGTTGAATTGGCGATATGAAGCTGCCTCTGCTGTCCGGTCGACAGGTCGTGAAAGGTCTGGAACGACTAGGATTCGTCGAGATTCCTCGTAAAGGTACTCACGTCAAGATGAAGCACGAAGACGGTCGAATGATCGTCTTTCCTTTTCATGACGAAGTCGATCGATTTACTTTGAGGGGAGCCTTACGAGACGCAGACATCGATACAGAGGATTTTATGCGACACGTGCGCTGAAAGAAATACAGTCATGATCACAGAAACAAACACGAGCATAGGTACAAACACCGAGGTTAAGAATCCGCTTGGGCTCAAAAAGATTCACCACGTCGAGTTTTACGTTGGGAATGCTAAGCAGGCCGAGTTTTATTATCGCAAGGCGTTTGGCTTTTCGCGCGCGGGGTACTCCGGGCTTGAGACGGGCAATCGCGAGACGACGAGTTATCTGATGCGTCAGGTAAATATCAATTTCGTTCTGACGACTCCGCTGCACCCGGAGCATCCGGCCGCCGAGCACATCAAGCAGCACGGTGATGGAGTCCGCGATATTGCGTTCTATGTCGACGACGCGGACCACGCCTTTAATGAGGCGGTCCGTCGCGGAGCCAAGGCAATCATTGAACCAAGCGATCTTACGGACGAGAATGGGAGCGTTCGTCATGCTGCGATCGCGACCTACGGCGACACGATCCACTCGTTCTATTCCTATAACAGTCCGCGGCCCGGAGCAGACTCGAACGGGGGCGATAAGTATTCCTACGTCGGAACTTTCCTTCCCGGATTTGTCGCGCAAGAGGTCGAGGGCGATCCGACCGGGATCAGGATGGTCGATCACATCGTTGGAAACGTCGAGCTCGGCAAGATGAACGAGTGGTGCGATTTTTATCGCGATGTGATGGGCTTTTTCCGCTACATCACTTTCGACGACCAGGACATCTCGACCGAATACAGCGCGTTGATGTCGATCGTGATGAGCGACGGTGGCCACAATATTAAGTTCCCGATCAATGAGCCCGCCGAGAGCAAAAAAGGGAAGTCACAGATTCAGGAATACATAGATTTTTATGGCTCGGCCGGCGCTCAGCATCTGGCATTGCTTTGTCGCGATATCGTCTCGACCGTAGAGAAACTCGAGGCGAACGGCGTCGAATTTCTTCGCGTGCCGGACACATACTATGACGAACTGCCCACGCGTTTCTGCGACTTCAACGAAGACATCAACGACCTGAAACGCCTTGGCATTCTGGTCGATCACGACGAAGAAGGTTACCTGCTGCAGATATTCACAAAGCCAGTCGAAGACCGGCCGACTGTCTTTTTCGAAATCCTCCAGCGAAAGGGATGCAAAGGCTTCGGCAAGGGCAATTTCAAGGCGTTGTTTGTCTCGATAGAAGAAGAGCAAAGGCGTCGTGGAAATCTTTAAGATGTTTTTGCCACGAATTACACATAGGTCTTCATTCGTGACATGCGTGTAATTCGTGGCAAAATCCTCTTAATGGATGTTCAATACCAAACCGGATTCGGAAATGATTTCGCGACCGAGGCGGTAGAGGGCGCGTTGCCTGTCGGACGGAATTCGCCGCAGAAAGCTTCCCTTGGCCTGTATGCCGAGCAGTTTTCGGGAACGGCCTTTACGGCGCCGCGCGATCACAATAAACGCACGTGGACGTATCGCATCCGGCCTAGCGTCCTGCACAGGCCGTTCGAACAAATAGACAACAGGCTCTTCAAGTCCACTCCTTTCAACGAGATCGTAACTACACCGAATCAACTCCGCTGGGATCCGCTGCCGATTCCCGAAGGGCCGACTGATTTCATCGACGGCATTACGACGATCGCGGGGAACGGCGATCTCTTCGCGCAGACCGGAATGGCCGTGCATATTTATGCCTGCAACAAAGGCATGGACGACCGTTATTTTTACAATGCCGATGGCGAGATGCTGCTCGTGCCCGAGCTGGGGCGCCTCGGCTTTTTGACAGAACTTGGCGCGATTCAAGCCGGACCGGGCGAAGTCGTTGTAATACCGCGCGGACTCAAATTTCGTGTCGAGCCGGCACCGGACGATAAGCAATGTCGCGGCTACATCTGCGAAAACTACGGCCAGCCGTTTCGTCTTCCTGATCTGGGGCCGATCGGCGCGAACGGCTTGGCCAATTCGCGCGATTTCGAGACGCCAGTTGCATGGTACGAGGACCGCGAGGGGTTATTCACACAGGTCGCAAAATTTGGCGGAAATCTTTGGTCCTGCGGGATTGATCATTCTCCGCTTGACGTAGTCGCGTGGCACGGCAACTATGCTCCGTATCGCTACGACCTGAGAAGATTTAATACGATCGGCTCTGTCTCGTTCGATCATCCCGACCCCAGTATTTTCACCGTGTTGACCAGTCCAAGTGATCTTCACGGAACTGCGAATTGCGATTTTGTCATCTTCCCCGATCGATGGCTCGTCGCCGAAAACACGTTCCGCCCGCCGTGGTATCACCGCAACACGATGAGCGAATACATGGGGCTGATCTACGGCGCCTACGACGCTAAAGAAGAAGGCTTCGTCCCCGGCGGCGGCTCGCTTCATAATCAAATGTCCGCTCACGGCCCGGACCTGGATGCCTTTGAAAAGGCGTCGAAGGCGGAATTGAAGCCACAGAAACTTTCGGGCACGCTCGCATTCATGTTCGAATCCCGCTACATAATCCGCCCGACAAAATTCGCAATGGACTCGGCCGAGCTGCAGCATGAGTACTCGGAAGTTTGGCAGGGATTGAAGAAGAATTTCAGGGAAAAATGACCGGGGCGACGAATGAAAAATTGCGTAGTGAGAAATAAGACGGTTGGGTCGATTTTTATCTTACTTTTGACGCTATGGCTGAGTGCCGCCGTTCAGGCGCAGATCGTGCCGTGTTCCGGGCTTAAGGTAACGACGCGGCCGCTGGTGGGTGAGTACGGAGGTGCAGGTCAATATTCGGTGACGCGTCAGAGTATTACTCACCCAGATCAGAATGTCCCGGGGCCTGTGTCGGTCTTTGTTCCGAGTAATGCGACAACCGCGAACCGCGTACCAGTGATCTTTTTCGCGCACGGCTTTGGCGGGAATGATTATTTGTATTACGACGAACTGCTGAAACAGCTTGCCGGAAACGGCTACATCGTCGTGTTTGCGCCGTATACCCCGAACGCATTCGCGACTCACCCGACGCGCTATCAGCAGATGTGGTCCGGGTTTCAACTCGCGGTCGATCAATTCGGCAATCTGATGGACACGACGAGGGTCGGTTTCGCCGGACACTCGTATGGGGGCGGTGCCGTGCCGGAATTGACGAGGCGCGGTGTCTCGGCCGGATGGGGTTCGAATGGGTTATTCATGTTCATGATGGCCGCGTGGTATTCGTGGGGAAGTAATTACGATCAGATCCCGGCGACGACAAAGCTTATCGTTCAAGTCTACTGGGATGACGCGACAAATCAACACCTCATCTCGCAGAACGATATTTGGAACCGGCTTCCGCAAATTCAGGAACGACGCTGGCAGGTGATACGCGCGGCGCGAACGACCTGTATCATGAACGCCGCCCATGGCGTGCCGGTCACCGGAAACACAGCCGACGCGAGCGGTGCGGGTTTGATAAACGGGCAGGACTACTGGGGAGTTTGGCGGCGAATTCACGCTCTCGCGGATTACACATTCACGGGTAACCTTGCGGGGAAACCGATAGCCTTCGGCGACGACGCGCGGATGGGAAACTGGCGTTTGTCTGTCATGAGACCGGTTACTCCGCTCGAAGCTTCAACCGTACCCGTCGTAAACAGTACGAGCAGTCCGACATTTACTTGGGCGAACAAATGCGTTTACGCGTTGGGCTCGCCGTGTCCGTAGAATTGGCGATGCGGGCCTCAGCATCTTCCGAACTAACTGAGCTGCAGCACGAATATAGCGAAGGTGTGGCAGGGCTTACGAAAGAATTTTCAGATTTAGGATAGGAGAGAAATATGTCAATCAAAAGATCATCCGAAGCAAAATGGGAAGGCAGTATCAAAGATGGCAAAGGCAACGTCCGGCTAGGCAGCGGTGCGTTTGACGGTGCGTATTCTTTTAACTCGCGATTCGGCGACGACACCGTCGCGACAAATCCCGAAGAGCTGATTGCCGCAGCGCACGCGGGCTGCTACACGATGGCCCTATCGGGCTTTCTCGGCCGCGCGGGATACGAACCGAGCAACATTGAGACCAAGGCGACGGTCCACCTCGAAAAAGAAGGAGATGGCTTTGTCATCCCGAAAATAGATCTTGTCACTGTGGCGAGCGTACCAAATATTGCTGACGAAGAATTTCAACAAATCGCAAAAACCGCAAAGGAAAAGTGTCCTGTTTCTCAAGTGCTCGCCGGCGCCGAAATTAGCCTCGACGCCACGTTGCAATAGGTGTGAACACTCACGAGCTTAAGTTCACGGCTACCGTGGAAAAGGGCGACGTGTCCGCAACTCTCCTCCGCCCTGACGGCGCGACGCATCTGCTAGTACTCGGCCACGGTGCCTCGACGAATATGCGGCATGCGACGATGGAGCGAATCGCGGAGGCGATGGCGGCTCGGGGCGTTGGGACATTTCGTTACAACTTTCCGTATTCCGAGCACGGCACCGCGCGGAATTCAACTAAGACTTGTGTCGAAACGGTCAGAAATGCGGTGAAGGCTGCGAATGCAGCGGCGCCGGATTTAACGCTGCTCGCAGGCGGGCATTCCTTTGGCGGGCGAATGACGACGACGGCGCAGTCTGAGAAGGCTCTCGAGAATGTCGCCGCACTAGTTCTTTTTTCGTTCCCGCTTCACATGCCCGGCGGGCCGGATACAAAACGGGCACAGCATCTTGCGAATATCGATATGCCAATGCTATTTCTGTCGGGCACGCGTGACGAACTAGCGACCCTTGACCTGCTCGAACCAACAATACAGAAACTTGGCAAGCGAGCAACTTTACACAAGATCGAAACGGCAAATCACGGTTATAAAACGTTGAAGAAAACGCGCATCTCGACAGAGGACGTCTTCGACGAAATGGCCCGAGTGACCCGCGAATGGGCCGACAAACTCTGACAGAGGAATGCGCGTATAATCCGCCGTATGTGTCGCAACATCAAAACACTCTTCAATTTCGATCCGCCCGCAACGAGCGATTAGGTGAATGCTTCTGCGTTGGCGTTTGTAAGAAAGTTGTCTGGTATGAATAAGCCTTCGGCGGCGAACCAAGAGGCCTTCAATCTCGCATTCGAGCGCGTTTCGGCGGCCTCTCAGGAAATGCTGAATTCGCTTGTGACGTATGCCCCGCCGCGGGATCGCGAAATTGAGGCGGCGAAATTAAAAGAGCGAGCCCAGATGCGGTACCAAACTTGATTTTTTTGCCATCTCCGGCACATCCTGCCATAATGCTCTGAAACAGAATCAATACTTTTTACGCCTTTTAAAGCGGAGGACTGAGCGGTTATTTTCAGCTCGTCCGCATTAATCTATTTTGGGAGAACAAGTAATGAGTGATATTTCACCTGCAAGAATAATGGAAGTCGGAATGGCATTTTGGCCGGCAAAGGTTTTGCTGTCGGCGGTAAAGCTCGGCGTGTTTACCGTTCTCGGCGGCGATGCGAAAACGGGAGCGGAACTTACTGGAGAACTTGAACTCCACGACAGAGCAAATCCGGATTTTTTTGACACCCTGGTCGCACTTCGATTTCTCCAACGCGATGGTGACGGGCCCGGTTCGCACTATCGCAACACAGCGGAAACGGCGCTTTTTCTTGATAAAAACAGCCCGGCGTTTATCGGCGGATTTTTGGAGATGGCAAATGACCGCCTCTATCCATTTTGGAACGATCTTCCGGAAGCTCTACAAACCGGCAAACCGCAAAACGAGACAAAGCACGGCGGCGCGGGCGTTTTTGAGGAACTTTACAGCAAGCCCGAACGTCTCGAACAGTTTATGGACGCGATGGCCGGAATTTCGATGGGAAATTTTCAGGCGTTTGCCGATAAATTTGATTTCTCGCCTTACAAAACGCTCTGCGATGTCGGCGGAGCGGCCGGGACGCTTTCAATGATTATTGCCTCGAAACACCCGCACTTAACGATCACTACGGCCGATCTTCCCCCCGCGACCGCGATTGCCGAAAAGAAGATCGCCGCCGCAGGACTTTCAGATCGCTTGTCAGCCGTTAGCATCGACTTTTTTAAGGACGAACTCCCAAAGGCAGATGTCATCACGATGGGGATGATCCTGCACGATTGGAATCTCGAAAATAAAATGATGCTGGTGCGAAAGGCATACGACGCTCTGCCCGAGGGCGGTGCGTTCGTAGTCATCGAGGCGCTCATCGACGACGCGCGCCGTGAAAATGCCTTCGGCCTGATGATGTCGCTGAATATGCTTGTCGAATTTGGCGACGCATTCGATTTTTCCGGCGCCGATTTCAACGGCTGGTGCCGCGATGCCGGTTTCAAATCGACCGAGGTCATTCACCTCGCCGGCCCCGCAAGCGCCGGCATCGCGTACAAATAATTAAGAAATATGGCATGGATAAAAGTTATCAATGAAGGCGAGGCGGTCGGCAAGCTCAAAGAGCTTTACACCAAGCTGACCGCTCCGTGGGGCGGGGTGGATAATATCTTAAAAATTCACAGCCTAAACCCGCGTTCGCTCGACAGGCATTACGAATTTTACAAAACGATTATGCACGGGCCGTCCGAGCTTTCGCGGGTTCAGCGTGAGACGATCGCGGTCACAGTTTCTGCCCTCAATCACTGCGTTTACTGAGTGACCCAAAGCAAAAGTTCGAAAGAACAATTAGGAAAATTAGGAGTTTCATCTCTCAATCACACCTCCGAGCAAGCCAATTGCCACTATCACAGGACTTATGCTATTCCATCTCGCTCTCGTCGATATCGAAGTTCGCGTACACCTTTTGGACGTCTTCGTTGTCATCGATCGCCTCGTAGAGTTTCAGCATTGTCTTGGCATCACCGCCTGTTAGGGCAATGTAGTTTTGCGGAATCATTGAGATTTCAGCGGCCTGAGGCTCGACGCCGGATTTCTTGATGGCATCGTTGACCGCTCCGAAGTTATCGGGCGCGGTAAAAATCTCGAATACATCGCCCTCGTCCTGCATGTCGTCGGCGCCCGCCTCGATCGCAATCTCAAAGAGTTCTTCCTCGCTCTTCGCGGCTTTATCGACGACGATATAGCCCTTCTTATCGAACATCCACGCGACTGAGCCGGCCTCGCCGAGATTGCCGCCATTCTTCGAAAACAGATGCCGAAGTTCCGCGACGGTCCGATTGCGGTTATCGGTCATCGTCTCGACAAGGATTGCGACGCCGTTCGGCCCGTAGCCCTCGTAGGTGATCTCGTCGTAATTTACGCCCTCGAGCTCGCCAGTTCCGCGTTGGATTGCCCGGTCGATCGTGTCGTTCGGCATATTCTGACCCTTCGCATCAGTTACTGCCTTGCGAAGCCGCGCATTTGCGTCGACATCTCCGCTGCCGCCGGTGCGTGCTGCGACGGTGATTTCCTTGATGAGTTTTGTAAAGATCTTTCCGCGCTTTGCATCAAGCGCGCCCTTTTTATGCTTGATTGTGTGCCACTTACTGTGTCCTGACATGAATAGGTATCGAGTTTTGAAGTCTATATTTACTCACCGAAATCGAGAATATAACACGCTCGAGCGTCGGGCTTCAAAAAAGGCTTTTAGCGGACGAACAGATTCAGCACCAGCGACTGCAGCAGTCCGATGAATATCAGCACGATCATCGCCGATATGTCGAACATTCCGATCGGCGGGATCAGCCGCTGCACGGGGACCATTATCGGATCGGTTATGCGCATTACAAAGGCGAGGAAAGTCTTGCGTGTAAACACGAACCATTGGGCGAGAAATCGGATAAAGATAAAAAGTACGAAGAGGCTGAGAAGCCCATACAATATAAAGCCGATCAACATTTTCGGGTTCCCGGTCGCAACACCCGCCGTCAGACCGTCGATTACAAACAGCGTGTTTCCGACGATCTGACTGATGAAATACGTCACGACCAACAGGATAAGAATCGTGAGGAGCGGTGCGAATTTAGGATCGATGCGAAACGTCGATAGAAATCGCGCCGCGGGATATACGAAGCGTTCTGTTATTTTGCGAATCTTAAATCCGAGCCGCCCGATCGTGCCAAAAGGATTCGGATCGGCGTAGTTAAAAATGAGCCGCAAGATTAAGAGAGCGACGAGCATTAGAGCGAGCGCCCATAGAATCATCGCGAAGATCGGATAAACCGTGGCATAGAGCATAAATATTTAGATGCGTGGAGGACGCTTGCCGAAGATTGCCGTCCCGACTCTCACGTGCGTCGCGCCTTCCTCGATCGCTACTTCAAAATCGTTGCTCATCCCCATCGATAACGCACCGCCGGGGAGCAGTTTATCGCGCAATTCGCGAAGACGAATGAAGAATGGCCTGGCGTCCTCGGAGTCATCAAAAAAAGGCGGAAGAGTCATCAGGCCTTTTAGCTTCAGCCGCTCGCATTTGCTTAGGAAATCGATCAGCGGAGGCAGATCATCTGCGGGAATGCCCGATTTGGTATCTTCCCCGCCGAGATCAACCTGAATAAATACGTCGAGACGATCGCGGCTTTCCTCTTTACAAATACGTTCGAGCCGCGTCGCGAGTTCGAGTGAGTCGAGCGACTCGATCACGTCGAAAAGCTGCACGGCCTTTCGGGCCTTGTTCGATTGTAAATGACCGATGAGATGCCACTTGAGGTTCTCGCGACCGAGCTCTCCGATCTTGCCATCTGCCTCCTGCACCTTACTCTCGCCAAAGGTGTTAACGCCCGCGTCGATAGCCGCCCGTATCGCCTCGACCGTGTGCATCTTGCTCACCGCGACAAGCGTTACGTCCAATGCATCTCGCTGCGAGCGCTCGGCAGCGCCGGTCATACGATGTCGAATGTCGGCGATGCGTTTGGCGATACTCTGCTCCATGCAGGTAAATGTTACAGGAGTCTCCCGCAAGGACGCCAAGACGGCAAGCCAGAGGCCCTTGATTGAAAAACCATAAGCGAACTCGTATCATCGATAGTTCGACGCGTGCGGACGTGGCGGAACTGGTAGACGCGCAGGTCTCAGAAGCCTGTTGCCGCAAGGCAGTGGAAGTTCGATTCTTCTCGTCCGCACCACAAATAAAGTAGTAACGATGAGGGATGAAGGATGAAGTCTTTCGTTCCTCTTCGTTTTTCTTCTTTTGCTTATTAGCGGCTTTGCGGGAAAATTTCCTGAATGCGTGACCAGTTAATTGCAGCGACCAACGCTAATCGTGCGGCATTTGGGATCGATCTAAGCGAAGTAGCAACAGAGCGACTCGCGGATTATTTCGAGCTGGTCCTCGAATCCAACTCACTCCTGCATCTCGTGGGGCCATCCTCGCCTGAGGAATTTGCAACGCGGCATATTCTCGAATCGCTCACGCTGCTAGAACATTTTCCAAAAAACGCGCGACTCGCGGATATCGGCGCCGGAGCAGGCCTGCCGTCGATCCCATGTCTTCTGGTACGCGACGATCTGAGGGCCACGCTTATTGAATCCAAGGTTAAGAAAGGTGAGTTTCTGCAGTTAGCTGCCGAGCGACTCGGAATCGATAAACGAGTCACCATCATCAATCGACAATTTACAGAGACGCAGCCCGGCGACGCAACATTCGTCACCTGCCGCGCGCTCGATAAATTTTCCGCGAACCTGCCGTCGCTGATTAGATGGTCGGGCCGGCGATCGCTGCTGTTTTTTGGCGGAGAAAATCTGCGCGAAGGCTTGCAGGCGGCCGGTCTCAGGTTTGTTCAAAAGTTGATGCCGTTATCCGAGCGGCGTTTCTTATTTATAGTGGCAGAAGGATGAAACTTCTCGTTTTCACCTTTTGGGTTCCCGGAACGTAACCGTTTATCAGATCGACGGCCGAACAAAGTGTCAACAGATTTAACATTATTAGACACTCCCATGTGAAGCGGAGAGCGAATTTCCCGGAAGTGCGAGAGCCTAAACACCGAATTTCATTGACAGGTGTCGGCGTGGGTAAGAAAATGGTAAAAATGAGGATTTTATCGAGGATCGTCGCGGCGTTCGCCGTAGTAGTTGCATTTGGGATGCTTGCCGCGAGCGCAGCGGCACAGGAGGTCGTCGACAAAACGGTTGCGACGCTCAATGACGGTGTTCGAACGGAGCTGATCACTTATTCCGATCTGATGTGGCAGCTTGCGCTGCAGCCTGAGGCACCGCTCACGCCGCCGCGCAGCGAAGACCTAAACGCGGCACTGCAAACGCTGATAAACCAGAGACTGTTTGCTCTCGAGGCCGAGCGGCTTCCGCGTCTCGCCCCGACTCCGGCCGAAATTGCAGCCAAGATCACCGAAACCCTCACATATTTTCCGTCGATCGCTGCCTTCGAAACTCGTCTGCGTCAGGTGGGCTTCTCGTCGGTGAAGGACGACAATTTCGAACGTATTATCGCCCAACGCGTTGCGATCGATAACTACATCAGTTTTCGTTTTACGTCTTTCGTTGTCGTCACGCCGGATGAAGAGGGGCGATATTACCGTGAGCAATTTCTTCCCGATTTTCGCCGGAGGAATCCGGGTCGCGTCGTTCCTACCTTTGAAGAGAAACGTCGAGAGATTGTTGAGGCGCTCACGAATGATCGAGTTGCAACACGAATCGAGACGTTCCTCGATGAGGCAAAGCGTCGCGTTGTGATCGAGGTGCTAATCGACGTTTGATTCGGAGCGGTTACGGATTCCCACAATGAAAATTCGGCTCGTTACAACATTGGTGCTGACGCTGGCGGCGGCCCTTTCTCTAAACTGGTTAAGCGTTGAAGGCACCGCAGAAAAATCGTCTCGAGCGGCCGACGCCGCTATCTCTGGTCCGGCGACTGGAAAGCTTGCGGCCTTTGCAGAATCGCCCGGCCTGCAGGACTTTGCCGGGGCGGCGAAAGACCCGCGAAAGACAAGATTTTCGGTCCGGGAAGTCTCACCCGTAACGGAGAAAACATCTTCGCCCACGACGAGAAAGGAATCTGATGCTTCGCTCGCAGTGCTATCCGCGGTAGCCATGCCCGCGCCATCGCTCACTTCCGACGGCCTCTCAAATTTCGACAATATCTCGGCTTTTAGCCTCGTGATTCTGCCTCCGGACGTAAACGGCGACGTGGGGCCAAATCATTATGTTCAGATCGTGAACTCGTTATATCGCGTCTACAACAAGAATGGTGCGGCTGTGACGAACGCGATACCGCTCAACGCATTATTCGCACCACTGAATACGGTTTGCTCGACCCGCATCGACGGTCTGCCGATCGTGCTTTATGATCCCCTCGCAGACCGCTGGCTCATCAGCCAATACTGCAATGCATTCCCGCCGTTTCGACAGATGATCGCCATATCGAAGACCGGCGATCCGACCGGCCCTTATTACCTCTACGAGTTTGCGATGCCAAACGTGCGGATACACGATCTGCCCAAATTCGGCGTGTGGCCGGACGCATACTATATGTCGAGCGAGGAATTTCTCGGGGCGGACTTTTCTGGGATGGGCGCGTTCGCGTTTGACCGCGCAAAGATGCTGGCTGGTGATCCGACGGCCGGCTATGTTTACTTCACGCGGCCTGCGGTCAATTTTGCACAGCGTGCGGGCAATCTCCTCCCATCGGACATGGACGGGCTTCGGCCGCCGCCGGCCGGAGCGCCAAATATCTTTGCCGGCTACAACGCCACAGAATACGGCCAGCCTGCCGACGCACTGAGGCTCTTTGAGTTCCGTCCAAACTTTGCCGATCCGCTCGCCTCAACTTTTACGGAACGCTCTGAGAGTCCGCTTGCGGTCCCGGCATTCGATCCGACAAGCCCGCCTGAACGAATGGACATCGTTCAGCCGCCTCCGGGTGAACGGCTCGATGCGAATAGCGATCGCCTCAACTATCGTCTTGCATATCGCAACTACGGCGGCAGCGAATCTTTGGTGGTGAATCAAACTGTCCGCGTCTCACCCTCGGATCCATACCGCGCAGGCACGAGAGTTTATGAGCTGCGCAGGACGACAGGCGCGTTTTCAGTTGCGGAGGCGACGACGCTCGGGACGACCGACGCTTCGAGATGGATCGCGAGCACGGCGCAGGATAACCAAGGCAACACCGCGGTCGGATACAACCACGTACGCGACGATAAGGAACCTTCCATTCATTACTCCGGCAGACTCGCGAGCGAGCCGGCTGGCGCGTTCCGTGACGAAGCCGTTCTGGTCGCGGGCACGGGCGTTCAAAAGGCGTTCGGCTTTCGCTGGGGCGACTATTCGGGCCTTGTTGTCGATCCCGTCGACGATTGTACTTTTTGGCAGACGGGACAGTATTTCACGCAAGAGAGTGAGGATTTCAGCGAGTTCACATGGCTGACAAGGATCGGGAAGTATAAGTTTGCCGAGTGCACGGCCGGCCAACGTGCGATCATTACAGGCGTCGTCACAAATGCCGCGAGCGGTGCGGGCATCGCAAGCGCGACTGTTACCGCGTCACCTTATTCCCGCTCAACTAATTCAACGGGCAATTATGGCGAGCTTGCCGTTGTTCCCGGGACGTATTCGGTCACCGCGTCCGCACGCGGCTACCTTTCGCAGACCGTCCAGGCGAGCGTGGCGAACGGTGCGACAACGACTCTCAATTTTTCACTGACTCCGATTCCCGTTTTTGAAAATCCGGTCGTCGCCGTCTCAAGCGAGAGCTGCGGGGTCAACGGCGCGCCCGACCCCGGCGAGACCGTCGCGGTAAATATCGGCCTGCAGAATACTGGAACAATTTCCACGCAGAATCTGTTTGCGACACTGCTTAGCGGAAACGGCGTGACCAATCCCGGGCCCCCACAGAATTATCGAATCGTTCCCGTGGGCGGCGGTCCGGTGACCAGAACGTTTACATTCACGGTAGCCCCCACGGTGATTTGCGGTGCTCCGATCATCCTAACGCTCCAACTTCAGGAGGGCACGCAGCATGTCGGAACGGTAGCGATTACGCTGACCACAGGAAAACTGAAAATCGCCTTTGCCGAAAACTTCGACAGAGAGCAGACGGGAAGTCTTCCGCCCCGCTGGTTTAGAAATTCGGCAAATATCGAGGGCCTGCAGGACGTAACCCGCGAATGGCGAGTGAGCGCGGCTCGATCCCAGTCGCGGCCGAAATCGCTCTTCTCGCCCGACCCGCATCCGGTCGGACAGAATGAGGTTCGCACGCCCGTCTTCCGCGTGTCTTCGACTAACGCGAAGCTCTCCTTTCGCAACTGGTATGAGTTTGAAACCACGTTTCTTCGTAACCGTCTATATGACGGCTCTTTGCTCGAGATAAAGATCGGCGATGGGAGCTGGCAGGACATTCTAACGTCCGGTGCGATATTTGAAAGCGGCGGTTATGACGGCCGTCTCGATGCGTGCTGCTCGAATCCGCTTCAGGGCCGGCTCGGCTGGTCAGGCCGCAGCGGGATTAACCAAACGGCTGAATTTATTACATCGTCACTGCGTTTGCCGCCGAATCTCGCAGGTCAATTCGTGCAGTTCCGATTCCGCGTTGGAACCGATATCGGCGGATTTCGCGAGGGCCAATATATCGACGATTTTATCGTTACGGACGGCCCGGTCTGCGGCTGTGGTCTTTGATAAAGATCACGAGTTTTGTATTATTCCTATTCACTCCTGCCGGGGTGGCGAAATTGGTATACGCACCAGACTCAAAATCTGGCGGGCTTAACGCCCATGTCGGTTCGACTCCGACCCTCGGTACCACGCCTTTTTCTCTAGGATTTCCCCTTCCGGTTGTGTACAATCTGAAATCACTGGGGGTGATATTATGATAAATAATTTTACTGAGGTAATTAAAAACTAAACGACGCGAAAGCGTCTAAAGCAAAAGCAGCGTGTCCGAAAAGACACGCTGCTTTTTATTTGCCAGGTGATAACGACGACCTAACGACGGTAGTAGTCGATAAACCTATTGCGGTTGTTAACATCGGTCGTACGAATTCCGTTGTTAATCCTCGTGAGACGAGATACATCTACGCCGTTGGTCAGAGTGGTGCCATTCATGGAAGCGGAGATCGGTGCCCCCCCATCGATGCTGATCGATACCTGTCCGTTCTGGGATATGGTCATCGCAAGATTGCTGCCCGATAACGAATCGTTACCATAGAAACTACCGACGGCCCAGTTGGGGATATTGCCCTGGCCACCGCCACCGGGATTCCAGCCGCCGCCATTGTTGGGGTTCCTGGAATAGTCGATAAAGTTGTTACGGTTGTTGATGTCGGTCGTGCGGATGCCATTGCCGCGGCGCGTGACGCGGGAAACATAAGGACCGTTAGTCAACGTTGTGCCGTTCAATGACGCATACGATGGCGAGTTTCCATCCACCGAGACACTCACCGATCCGTTGCGAGCGATCGTTAGCGCGATCGCGCTTCCGGTTTGCCGGTCGCGACCGTAGAACGTTCCAGCAGCCCATAGTGGGACATTACCACCGCCGGGATAGCCGCCACCCTGCCATCCACCGCCGTTGTTTCCGCCCTGCCATCCGCCGCCGTTGAGGCCCGGCAGGTCAAATATGTCGGCGAGGGTGTTGACGTCCGTCCGCATTGTCCTCCACTGCACCTCGAGATTACGACGGAACGAGAGGGAATTCATCATCACGTTCACATCCTGGCCTTCGCGCACGACTTCGGAAACCTGATTGCGCGCCTGCCACCAAGATGCATTGTTGTTGTTGAATTCGCGGCGGAGGCGATCAACAGCAACTTCAAATTCGTCTACGACTCGAACATATCGGTCGTCATTGGGACGTCTGTTTCGATCCATCTGCTGGTCGAATGCCCGGCGAAAACGGTCGCTGCTGTTTTCGAGTCTTGCGACTATTCGCTCGACATCACCGCGATTTAAGCGATTCTGATTGCGCAGCACCACCTGAGCTTCTGTGCTTACCGGCATCCAGAGTGTTGCGATGACAAGGACCGCTCCCATCATCATAAACGCGAATGTTTTCTTGATTTTCATATCTTTTCTCCTCCAAATTGAGAACCTCGGGGAGCTGCTTAATTCTAACCGACAGCACGCAGCGCGCACCGTCGTCCTGCATACTTAGTTGATACAATCGTATAAGAGGATGTGCCTAAAATGCCAATCCAAACGGTAACTACGGCGCCGGCAGCGACCGTGCAGAGCCGTCCGGAAACCCGGAAAAAATGAGAATTTCCGATTTTCAGTTTGAGTTGCCCGAGAAACTAATCGCTCAGTCGCCGCTTGAGCCTCGAGACGCGTCCAGAATGCTCGCGGTGAACCGAGGCTCCGGCGTGAAGCGTGATCTTCGTTTTAAGGATTTTCCGAGCCTTCTGCGCGATGGTGACCTCGTCGTGCTCAACGACACGAAAGTTTTCCCGGCGCGCTTGATCGGGCAGACAAGGAGCGGCGCGAGGATTGAAGTATTTCTGGTGGAAGAAGTCGCAGATGGTTCGTGGGTCGTGCTCGCCCGCCCCGGCAAACGCCTCGCTCCCGGAAAAGCTATCCGCTTTGACGAACGCCTCTCTGGCGAGGTGGTCGAAAAACTTGAGGATGGAAAGGTGCGGGTTCGATTCGACGTGGCCGGCGATCTTTTAAACATAGTTCAGGAGATCGGGCGCACGCCGCTGCCGCCGTATATCAAGCGGGCGGAAGAGATCGATTCGGACCGTGATCGATATCAGACCGTCTATGCCAAATCGCGTGGCGCGATCGCGGCACCCACGGCGGGCCTGCATTTCACTCCCGAAACTTTTGCGACGATCGAGGAATTGGGAGCCCAAGTGTGCCAGGTAACTCTGCACGTCGGTTATGGCACGTTTGAGCCCGTCCGAGTGGAAGAACTCGCCGATCATCGCGTCTCTGCTGAAAGGTTTGAGATTAGTCCCGATGCCGCTGAGCAGCTAAACTGCGCCCGCCGCGATGGTCGCAGAATTGTCGCGATCGGCACGACTACGACGCGCTCGCTCGAGAGCGCTCTTGGCGATAGCAACTCTTTTGCCGCGGGCTCCGACGTTGCGAACCTTACCATCACGCCTGGATTTAGATTTCGCGCCGTGGGCGCGATGCTCACTAACTTTCATCTGCCGAAGAGCTCCCTGCTCGTACTCGTTTCAACTTTCGCCGGGCACGAACTTATAATGAGCGCATACCGCGAGGCAGTAGAAAAGCGTTATCGCTTTTATAGCTACGGCGACTGTATGTTTATCGAGTAACCGACGCGAATAGCAGTGCTTGAGACAATTCGAAGCTTTTTCTCGCCCGAGATCGGGTTCGAGGTCGACAGCGTAACGCCCGCAGAGGCCACCACTTACTCGATCCGGCCGCTAACCATTGCTAACCTGCACGAGGTGCTGCGAGTCAATCTACGCTGCTTTCGTAACGGCGACAACTACACCAAACACACGTTTGACTGTCTCCTGAATGAGCCGAGGACGCTCGGTTATCGGACAGTTTCCGCGACAGGCGAGATTGTCGCGTTTGCGTTCCTAATGTTAAATGAGAATGCGAGCGCTCATTTGACGACGATCGGTGTTGCACCGGAGCATCGTCGCCGCGGACTTGGCCGACAATTGATTGAACATCTGGAAAGCAAGGCGCGAGCCAGAAATGTCGCAACTATGGTCTTAGAGGTTCGCGTCGGCAACGTCGAAGCTCAGACACTGTACCGCCGGCTCGGCTACAACGTCGTCCAGCGAATCAATAAGTACTACGGCAACGGTGAAGACTGTTTCCTGATGATGAAGGCCCTCACCTGATTTGGCATTCGTTCCACCAAAACTCTACGCGATCACCGACGTCCCGATTTCCGGTCTCTCGCATCTCGAACAGCTGAAGAGCCTCGTCGAGGGCGGGGCGACACTCGTTCAGCTTCGTGAAAAAACCGCGGCCCCCGGCGAATGGTTCGATGATGCGCTGGCGTGCGCAGAGTACGCCCGCGAGCACGGCGTTATGTTGATCGTTAACGATCGCGCGGACATCGCGATGGCGATTGGAGCGAACGGCGTTCACCTCGGCCAAGAGGATATGCCGGTCGGAGCGGCGCGTGCACTCTTGGGTCGTGACGCCGTGATCGGCCTTTCTACCCACACGCTCGAGCAGGTCGAGGCGGCGGCGAGGCTGCCGATCGACTACATCGCCTTCGGCCCGATTTTTCCCACGACCACAAAGTCGAATCCGGACAAAGTCGTAGGTCTCGAACTGCTGCGCCAGGCGCGCCGCCTCGCACCTGACCTTCCCATCGTCGCCATCGGCGGCATTACGCTCGACAATTTCCAAGCCGTTCTCGACGCCGGCGCGACAAGTGTCGCAATCATCAGCGATCTGCTCTCGGATGCCGAGACAATCACCCACAAGGTACGGACTTTCGATCAAGATTGCTCCTGAACCTCTTTAACAAATTTAAGTTTTGCCCTATCTAGAGCGAAACGAGTTCGCACACGAGTTTTTCGATTTGCATCCGCGGGCCGGCGGTGCCGCTGCCGCCGACCGACGTTTTGATCGCGAGATCTGCGTCGGCGATCTGCCGTATTCCGACCGCGAGCCGCGAAGCACCGACCTGGCGCGATGCACGCAAGAAACTCTCGAGGGCGAATCCTCTGACACCCGTCGCTTTCTCCACCTCTCTTCGGTCGACTCCACGACCCATTAGGTCCGCGGCCATCAACATTTTGCGATAGTTTGATCCGAGCATACCGACGATCATCACTGGCTCCGCACCGTCATCGAGCACCTTGGCGAGTACCTCGAGCGCTTCGCGCTTTCTGTCCGCATTGATCTGGTTGGTCAATGCCCAATTGTCGAGCGCGCGCGTATTCGAGACGAGCGAATCAATTAGCTCAATTGTGACGACGCGGTGAGGAAAGGACGCCGCGATGAGCTTGTTAACCTCGTTGAACAAGCGACTGGTGTCAGGGCCGACGATCGAGATTAGGTAATCCACCGTAGCGCGGTCGATAGCCACTCCGGCGTCAACGAACTGTTTAGCGGCACGCTGCGCAAGAGCGCCGTCATCGAGCTGTCTGAATTCGACCGCACCATCCGAGGACTTTAAAAATTTCCCGACCTTCCGAACGCCGTTGAGCTCCTCAGCGATAAAAACCACGACGGATGTTTCGGCGGGCCGGGCAAAATAATTTGCAAGAAGAGATTCGTGATCTTCCTTGATGGTATCGCCGCGACCACTCTGCGAAACGCGCACGTTTTTGATCAGGATTACGCGCCGTGCCGACATCATGGGCAGCTGTTCGGCCGCCGCGAGCGCATCTTTTACGCTATCATCGCCCGATAGCGTGAACTCAGAAATGTTGAAATCGCGAAAGTCACCTTCATCAAAAGCTCGCTCCGCAATCGTCTTTACGGCAAGGTCGCGCAGATTCGTCTCTTCACCGAAGAGAACGTATACGGGCGAGAGCTGACCGCGATTAACTTGATTCCAGAGTTCGTCACGAGAGAGCGGCATGGTCAGTCTTTCTTGTCCTCAACCACACCGATTCCGTTGATAATTGCGGAGACGACAGACGTTGCAAAGGAGCGAGCAATGCGCTCGACGGCAGGATCCTCTTCGTTAAAGTAGGAACGAGGGTCTTCGGAAAACTCGAAGGAGTCCCGAAATACGTAATTCTGGTTATCGTAGAGTATGCGCTCTGAGCGGAGGTCCCGTATCGTTACGGCAGCGACGATCGTCACCTCATAGACGCGTGCGCGCCCATCTCTATCCAGCAGAACGCCAGAGAAGCTGAAATCGCGAATCGTTCCTTCAATGACGGCATCGGCGCCGGTGCGTGAGCCCTGTACCTTCAGTCCGTTTCCGCGACGAATCACCTCACGCGTCACCGCGCCCGTAAAGCGCGACGCGACGCGATAACGCAGCCCTCTGGCCTCAGTCTGAAAGGCCGGCACAGCGATCGTCTTTACGTTTTTAGGCAGGCCGGAATTCGTAACGGGCTTGTAGCATTCGGTAAATCCGGCCGTGACGAACAGAACGCCAGTGAGAGCCAGGAGCTGGAGTAAAGCATGGCCCTTAGCGCCGATGCTGTTCGATCGCACCGGTAACGCGGAGTGCATGGACTGTTTCTCGTACATCATGGACACGAACAATTCTAGCACCGTTCGCGACCGCAAACACGGCCGCGGCGAGCGAGCCGGCAAGCCGACGTTCGCGGTCGTCCTCACCGGTTATTTTCCCGATAAACGATTTTCGCGACGCTCCAACTAGAAGCGGGAAGTGTTTCAATTCCCATTCAATTTTGTCGAGATTCGCAATCAACTCCAGATTCTGCTCGGCGGTTTTTCCAAAGCCGATACCGATGTCCAGCACCAGCTGGTCATCGGCGACGCCAGTCTTCCGAGCGGTGTCGACCGAGGCGGAGAGACCACGAACGACCTCAGCGAAGATATCATCGACTGGCGGCTGGGAATGCATCGTCTCGAATTCGCCACGCGAATGCATAAGGACTAATCCTGCTCTGCGTTCTGCAGCAATTCGTGCCATCGACTCGTCCCAGCGAAGTCCCGAAATATCATTGATGATCTCCGCCCCCGCATCTAGATTTGCCTGTGCGACTGCCGCTTTTGTCGTGTCGATCGAGATCGGGATATCGAATCGTTTCGCGATAGCCGCCACGATCGGGGCCGTGCGATTTGTCTCTTCGCCAGGGTCGATTCGTTGGCTTCCCGGACGAGTAGATTCGCCGCCGATGTCGATCACATCGACGCCTTCCTCTATCATCGTCTCCGCACGAAAGAGTGCAGTATCTACATTCGTGTACTGCCCGCCGTCAGAAAAGCTGTCCGGCGTGACATTCAGGATGCCCATCACGAGAGGGCGTTTCAGAGGGATCCGTCGCCGTGATGTTTGCCAGAATTGTCTTTTCAAGAGACTTGCGAACTATGCCGTAGCCGGTGTCGGCGGCAGGATCGGTTTATTAAACGGATTTCCCGAAACCTCTTCCTTCTCAGGCGTACCGCCTTCGTCGGCGGTTGGTTCTGCTTTCTTTGCCTCATCAAGGGGAAGGCCCGCAACCACTCGGCGTATCTGCACGCTGTCGAGCGTCTCAAGCTCGAGCAGGGCCTCGGCTAGCCGCACCAACCCGTCGTAGTTTTCCTTGATAATGCTCTCGGCACGTGCGTATTGCTCTTTGATTATCTTATGAACTTCCTGATCGATCTTGATCGCCGTGTCTTCGGAATAATCGCGATGCTGCGATATCTCGCGGCCCAGGAATATCTGCTCTTCCTTCTTGCCGAACGTGAGTGGGCCGAGGTCAGACATGCCGTATTCGCACACCATCGAACGCGCAATTTCCGACGCACGCTCGATATCATTTGAGGCGCCTGTTGTGATCTTTTCCGTTCCGATGAAGATATCCTCAGCGATACGTCCGCCCATCAGCATTGCGACCTGGCTCAGCAAGTACTCCTTCGTGTGGCTGTACTTGTCACCCTCGGGCAACGACTGCGTCACGCCAAGTGCCATACCACGCGGAATAATTGTCACCTTGTGCACAGGATCAGCGCACGGCACTTTCAGGCCGACCATCGTGTGACCGGCTTCGTGGTACGCGGTGTTTCGCTTCTCTTCGTCAGAGATGACCATGCTGCGCCGCTCGGCGCCCATCATCACCTTATCCTTGGCGATTTCGAAGTCGTTCATCGAGACGACCTTCTTATTGAATCTCGCAGCGTTCAATGCCGCCTCGTTCACAATGTTCGCGAGATCCGCACCGGTGAAGCCCGGCGTTCCGCGAGCGATCACGTGGATATCGACGCCTTCGTCGAGCGGGATTTTTTTCGTGTGAACTTTTAGGATGCCTTCGCGACCGCGGACGTCGGGGCGACCCACAACGACGCGACGATCAAATCGGCCGGGACGAAGCAGGGCCGGATCCAGTACGTCGGGGCGGTTGGTGGATGCGATCAGGATTACACCGTCGTTCGACTCGAAACCGTCCATCTCGACGAGCAATTGATTGAGCGTCTGTTCGCGCTCATCGTGCCCGCCGCCAAGGCCGGCACCACGATGACGGCCGACAGCGTCGATCTCGTCGACAAAGATGATGCACGGAGCATTCTTCTTGCCCTGCTCGAAAAGGTCGCGCACACGCGACGCGCCGACTCCGACAAACATCTCGACAAAATCGGAACCCGAGATCGAGAAGAATGGAACATTCGCCTCGCCGGCTACGGCTTTTGCCAGAAGTGTCTTACCGGTTCCCGGAGGGCCCACCATAAGAACACCCTTTGGAATTTTGCCGCCCAGCTTTTGAAACTTTTGCGGGTCCTTTAGAAATTCGATGATCTCTTCGAGTTCTTCTTTCGCTTCTTCGACACCGGCCACATCTTTGAACGTGACGCGCTTCTGCTGATTGTTGAGCAGTTTTGCCTTCGACTTTCCGAAGTTCAGGGCCTTATTTCCGCCGGCCTGCATCTGTCGCAGCGTAAAGGCGAGAAAACCCATCAGCAGAATAAAGGGAAGTAGGGTGAGCAATATCTGCCAGCCCATTCCTGTGGAGGCTTCTTCCTCGGTGGTTGCAATCTTCTGCGTAGGATTCTCTTTGTTAAAATCCTTGACTGCACCTACTAGCAATTCACGCGTCGGGTCGCTGCCAACCGTCGTTAAAAATTTGTTATTCGCGTGGTCGGTAAATTCGACCGCCGCAGCTTTAAATGTCGCGTCCTTGAACTCTTTGTTCTCGATCCGCGTAACAGCCATGTCGATGCTCATCGCCTGCGACACCTTGGTCTGTTTGGCCTGCAGAAACCAGACAAAGACAAGGGCGCTCGCTATGATCACCAGCCAGAGAGAAATCTGTCGCACTTTAGAACTCAATTTACAGCCTCCGTTCGACGGCCTTATAAGGCGGCCGAGCCTAATTCGCCAGTTGGATGAAAGTTAAACGCGACGCGTTGTTATAAACACCACGAAGAACCTTACGCTCGGCACAAAAGACCAAGCATCGATTCTAGTTGTCGCCCGACTTTTTTTCAACTTCTTTCGTCCGATAGGAAAGCTCTCCGGATGATCGTACAACGGTCGCATTCCCCGGCAACTCGACCTGTCGGCCGCTCTTTGTACTCAATGCCAAACGCTCAATAGCTTGTATATGTTTCAGTCCCAATGACCTCGTATTTCCGCGATGATGCCCGATCCACGATCGTAGTAAAGCGAGGCGGTGCGGCGAATCCAGTTTGCGAAGCTCTGCGATCTCCACCATGTTGGTTTCGAACTTAGTCGTTCCGGTATTGCGCATCAGTTGAGCCGTCGCAGCGAGGGTTTCGATGATCTTCGGATTCATCGACGCGAGCAGCGGAAGGAGGCTTTTTCGAATCTGAACGCGGCGAAACGAGAGATCGTCATTCATCGGATCGACTCGGAAATCGACTGACATGCTTCGGCAATACTCCTCGGTGTCCTCGCGTCTTGCCCAACTGAGCAAGGGCCGGACGAGATGCGTCGCCGGCAGTCCGAGATCCGTATCTCGCTGTTCGCAGCACCGCACGGACGGCATTGCACTCAATCCGTCCTGACCGCTGCCTCGGATCAAGTTCATTAAGAACGTCTCGGCCTGGTCACTCATCGTGTGGCCGGTGAGGATCGCAAAAGCGTTAAAGCGCTTGGCAACTCGCTCGAGAAAATCGTATCGTGCGTTACGGGCATTCTGCTCGAGATTTCCGTGCCTAGTCAGCTTCGCCAGCTCGGAGACAAATTCGAGGTCGAGGCCGCTTGCGATCCCACGGACAAATGCCTCGTCCTCGTCTGCATCGCCGGCGCGAAGGCCGTGATTGAGATGAGCGACGATGATTTGATTGCCGAATTTTTTTCGTTTCGCGAGATCGCACACCGCGAGCAAGAGACTGATCGAATCCGCGCCACCCGAAACTCCGACCACAACTGCCTCGTTAGACGCTCGCAGCTGGAGGCGTCGCCATTCGGTGATGAGCTGTCTGACAAACTTGTGCATCGGGCTTTAAAGTGAAAAAGGCTGCCTCGAACGTGAGACAGCCAAGAGTATAACCTAAGTATTATTCGAACTAGACTCCTAAAAGACGCGGATTCGCCTTCTTCTTTAACAGCTTCTGCAGTTTTAGCCGCGCCTTGTGAAGCTGCGATTTCGACGTGCCGACCGAGCAGCCAAGTATCCTTGCGACCTCTTCGTGTTCGAAGCCCTCGACATCATGTAGGACGAACACATTCTTGTACCCTGTCGGCAACTGCGAGATCGCGTTCTCGAGTGCGATCTTGTCGACGATCTGCATCTTGGAGGGGTTCACCGAGCCGGTCACGACCTGATCAGGCGTCTCGCCCTCGTCCGTAACCTTTTCGTATTTAACCGTACGCTTTCTAAAGTGCATTAGCACCTGATTTACGGTCATCCTATGCAGCCAGGTCGTGAATGCCGAATCGCCCCGGAAACTTCCGATCTTGCGATAGAGCTGGATGAAAACATCCTGAGTCAGGTCCTCCGCCTCGGACGCATTCTGGAGCATCCTGAGACAGATCGAATAAACGCGCCGATGATGACGTTTGTAAATTTCCTCAAACGCGACCATGTTGCCGTTCGCGGCAACCTTTGCGAGGTCAAAATCGGCGATCTTTGCGATATCGCCACTCAAACCTTCGGCCGCGAATTTTACGACGTCCGCCTCGACGCCTTGTCCGCTGTGAAATACCGGAAAATCTAATGTTTCTGATCTCATTTTCTTTCCCCTCCATCACTGTATAATTCAAGTGCCGTGCCAAACGGTTCGATAGGCTACATTCCGTTCTCTATTGAACGCCAAGGCCAATTAATCGTTGCGTTTAACGGGCATATTTAGGTATTCGCGGTACATCAAAGACTAGATGCGGAACTATTTCGGTGGATTCCGCGTCAAACGGTGTACGAAATGGTGCGTTGTTCATACAGGCGTCTCGGTTCGCGAGCATTCGTCAGGACCCGCTAATATTTCGCTCGTAAGATGAAGTTTGTGAAGGCCTTAATGGTATTTTCGCTGGCGATCGTTGCCCGCCCGGCGGCTGCGCAAGCGGTGAGCCTCGAGGTCTCCGATACGGACGGCTTACCAGTGCTCGTAAAGCATCTGCCCGATTGGGAGAATAAGCGTGGCGAGACTGTGTTCGCCCGCGATTCGGCGACGTTGAGTGTTACTGTCGGGGCACACCCCGTTATCGGCCTTGTAGACTTCAGGACCGGTACCGAGGCCGTCACCGCACCATACGACGCCGGGCGACTATTGATCCTCGAATACACGAACCCGCAATCTTCCCTCGAAGACGACGCAAAATTTGTCGAGGCATTGAACGCCGCCGGCGGTACGACGGTGTATCGACGCATCGGCAATTACAATGCATTTGTCTTCGACGTAAATGATGAAGCAGCCGCAAATGCGCTGCTCGACCAGATCAAATACCAAAAGAATGTGCAATGGCTGGGCGACGATCCATTCCTGCTGCGACGTGCAGAGCGGCGCTTCGTTGTTACGACGGCGGACATATTCCTGTCTACGCTTTTCTGGATACTTGGCGGCGTGGGGCTCGCAATAATCACCGGGATTGGATCGGGTTTTCTGTTTTATAGAATTCGCGAGCAGCGACGACGCGCGCTGCCGACCTTCTCCGACGCGGGCGGAATGACGCGGCTCAACCTCGACGGTTTTACGGCCGAGCGCGATCCGAAATACATCCTGTCCGACTAGGGAAGCGTCGCGACAAACCTTTCGATGTCTTGGGGATTGTTGTAGAGGTGCGGTGCGATTCTGACGAATTCACCTCGCGGGCTCACGATCACACTCTTTTCCTGCAATTCCTTTGCGATCTTATTGGGATGAATGCCGTCGCGATGCAAGATCGAAACGATATGAGAGCGTTCGTCCGTTTTGCGCGAGCTAACGACCGAGTATCTTTCGGGCAGGCTGTCGCATAACTGGTCTGTAAGGCCGGCGATGTGGTTCGCGATGTTTTCGGGTCCGGCGGCGATTAGTACAGAAAGGCTCTGCTCGAGCCCGTAGAAGAGAGCTGACGCGTTCGTCCCGCTTTCCCATGCCAACGCGTTCGGCTTGACGTCCTGCTCGCGGCTGGCAAAATCCCACGGATCCTCGACGCTGATCCATCCCGTTAGAGTCGGCTCGACACGCGAGCGTGCCCGCTCCGACAGGTATAGAAAGCCGCACCCTTCCGGTGCGCAGAGCCATTTATGGCTCGCGCCGCATGCCGCGTCAACGAGGTCGCGTTCCAGATCGATCGGCATGGCACCGAGGGCCTGTATCACATCAACGCAGAAGAGCGCGTCCATCGCCCGTGCCGCCTCGCCTATCCGCCTCAAGTCTGCCTTAAAGCCCGTCGCGTATTGAACCGCGCTCACGGTCACGACGCGCGTATTGCCATCGATTAGCGACAGGATTTCGTCGTGATCGAAGCCGCCGTGTTCCCGAATACTGGCAAGTCTCAGATCGACTGCGTGCTTGTCACGAATTCGACGCCAAGGGTAGAAATTTGCGGGGAACTCCTCTGCAAAGCTCACGATATTATCGCCCGCGGACCATGGCAGACCGTTCGCGATAGACGCGAACGCGTCGGAGGTGTTGCGCACAAAAGCGACCTGATCGCTTTCGACGCCTAACATAGAGGCGATCAAATTGCGCGCGCGATTCTTTGTGTCTACCCAATCAAAGAAATTGACTGACCCATTCTCCGCGACATCGGCGAGCTGCTGTCGAACCGCCTCAACCGCCATCCAGGGAAGCGGCGAGACCGCGGCACTGTTTAGGTATGTGTAGCGTTCAGCTGCGGGGAAAAGAGCTCGGATTTCTAGTGTCGGCATTTAGAAAAACTTTGACAAAGTCGCGTGCAAAGCCCGATGATTAACGGTTGATGCGAGGCGCGTTGCTCGCCGAAGCGTCGCTTCGCCTACTGAGTGCAAATTATGTTCGATTTTCGCGGCAAAGACCAACACGAATTCGGCCTCGTCTCATCGTCAGACGACCGCTCTATCGAGGTTTCACATCTTCGCCGTGAGTCACGACAAGGTCTCTGGAGCGAGGGACTGCGACTGGCGAGAGACATTTTTCTGATAGTCGTTGTCTTTATCCTGCTCGGCGTCTTCTTTGTCCAGCCGGTTGTGGTAGAAGGCACGTCGATGCTGCCGCATCTGCACAACGGCGAACGTCTGCTTGTCAATAAGCTCGTCTATTACAAATTTCAGAGCATTCGCTGGGGCCATATCGAGCGGGGTGACATTGTGGTTTTCTGGTATCCGAACGATCCGGACAAGAGTTTTGTAAAACGGGTGATCGGCCTTCCCGGCGAAACCGTCGAAGTGCGAAACGGCCGCGTGTACGTTAACACCCTGGAGCTTACGGAAGATTATCTGGACACCGAACACAATCAGGCGTTGCCGAGCTGGCCCGCGAAAAAGGTCGAAGACCATCATTATTTCGTGATGGGTGATAATCGCGACAACTCGCTCGACTCGCGTTATTGGGGCCTCGTCCCGGAAAAGTACATCTACGGAAAGGCCTTCTTCCGATACTGGAAGCCGTCCGAATTGGGCTTTCTCGATCACGGAACCTATCCCGCGGGCGTTCCCCTCACGCCAACGCCGACCCCGCAGCGCTATCACCAAGAGGAAAACGAAGAACGATAGGACATTGCACGCCTCGTGCGATAAAATCGATCCTCAGTGAATCCAGCGATTTTAGTTCTTGAAGACGGGAGAAGTTTCTCGGGCGCCTCGTTTGGCGCTGATGGCGAGGCTTTCGGCGAGATCGTTTTTAATACCTCGATGTGCGGCTATCAGGAGGTGCTGACCGACCCGAGCTATGCCGGGCAGATCGTTGCGATGACCTATCCGCTGATCGGCAACTACGGAACCAACGCCGAGGATGTCGAATCGTCGAGGCCGTGGGTCGAGGCATTTGTCGTAAAAGAGGCGAGCCGCATCGCGTCAAATTTTCGCTCGACACGCTCCCTGCAGGACTATCTTGTCGATAACAATATCGTCGGCCTCGAGGGCATCGACACGCGTGCCCTCGTCCGTCATGTCCGCGATAAAGGTGCAATGCGTGCGTGCGTCTCAACGGTTGAGTCGGATAGCGGCGTGCTGCTCGACCGCGTTCGGCAGACGCCCGAAATGGCTCATCGGGAACTCGCTTCGTCGGTTTCCACGGGCGAACCGTATACATACGACGCTGCCGGCGAGGAAAAGTTTCACATCGTTGCTTATGATTTTGGGGTGAAGTCAAACAGCCTTCGCGAGTTTGCGAAATTGGGTTGCCGCGTGACGGTGGTGCCGACGTCAACATCTGCCAAGGACGTGCTCGCGCTCGAGCCGGATGGCGTTTTCTTATCCAATGGCCCCGGCGATCCAGGCGCAATGCAGTCCGTCGTCGACGAGGTGAGACAACTCGCAGAGTCGAGAACTCCGGTTTTCGGGATTTGTCTCGGCCACCAGCTGCTCGGCACGGCGCTGGGCGGCACGACCTACAAGATGAAATTCGGCCATCGCGGCGGAAATCAGCCAATAAAAGACCTTACGACCGGCCGTATTGAAATCGCCGCGCACAACCACGGCTTTGCCGTCGATGCCGCAAGCCTGCCCGCCGATGTGGAAGTAACGCACATCAACCTCAACGACAATACGGTCGCCGGCCTAAGGCACACGTCTTTGCCGATATTCTCCGTCCAATATCATCCGGAAAGCGCTCCGGGACCGCACGACTCTGAATATCTGTTTGAGAGATTCGTAGAGATGCTTAGAAAATAGCGGCTAGCGATTGTTTCTCGAAGGAACCAGCGAGATGAGCTTTCTCAACGCATTATTGACAGCTTTTGAATCGGGGAAATACTCCTGAACGTCCTGCTCGATAGCCGCATAAAGCCGATCGGAAACAATGTTTTGTCCGTGAAGTACCTGGACGGAATAACCATTCTTCAACGCTCGCACATACTTGCCGCGAACGCCTTTACGCCCTGCGAGGTCGTATTCCGCTAACATCTCATCCTTCTTCATAAGTATGTCGTTCAAGCCGGGTGGCCTTTCTAGCACTGATGATCCTGATTATAACATCATCAGATTCTGTAGGCGTTTCGGTATGAACAACGAGCAACACTTTGGAACGCTTAGAAACTCCGATAGTGATCAGTCTAGGCTCAGCCGTCGAATGAAAATCGTCCGGAAAAGTTAAAGAGGCAGGATCCAGAAAAACATCCTTTGCCTCATCAAAGCTGATGCCATGTTTTCGAAGATTCGACGCGGCCTTCTTGGCGTCCCAAACAAATCTCATTCGTGACAAGTGTTTTGACGGCGGCTACCGCAGCGTTTCGCACTGACGCATATCGCCGGACTGAAAACCCTTTGTAAAATACTGCATGCGCTGCTGGGATGAGCCGTGAGTGAATGAATCGGGCACGACATAGCCCTGCGTTCTTTTCTGGATCATGTCGTCGCCGACCGCGGCTGATGCGCGTATGGCCTCTTCGGCATCTCCGGCGTCGACGCGCCCCTGCTTTTGCGCGTAGTTCGCCCAGATGCCGGCGTAGCAATCGGCCTGGAGTTCGAGTGCGACGGCGAGACGGTTGTTTTGCCCGGCACGCTGGACCTTGTCCATCACGCCGGTAAGATTCTGGATGTGGTGGCCGAATTCATGCGCGATCACATAGGCCTGGGCAAAATCGCCGGGTGCTTTGAATTCACGCTCCAGCTCGTTGAAAAACGAAAAATCGAGATAGAGCTTTGAGTCGCCCGGACAATAGAAAGGCCCTGTCGATGCGCCTGCAACGCCGCATGCAGACTGCACCTGACCGGTGAATAGCACGAGTTTCGGGTCCTGATATCTTACTCGCGATTGTTGAGGGAGAATCTGCTTCCAGGCATCCTCGAGGCTACCCATGATCGCTCCGACAAATTGACGGCTTTGATCTGGCGCCGCAGTTTTGTTCGCCGGCGTTGTCGTCTGGGTCTGCGGTGCGCCGCCGCCCTGCAGTCCCTCGAGCAGCTGGCTCGGATCGCCGCCGCATAGCCACACGCCGAGGGCCAAAATGAGCACGCCAATGCCTCCGCCGCCCAACGCGATTCCGCGGCCGCCCACGCCGCGACGGTCATCTATGTTGCCGCTCTGACGCAAATCCTGCCAACGCATAGGTCAAAATCTCCTCGTGTGGCGATTCTAGCACCTTTCAAATCGCGCGTGTTAAATTCTCCGCAAAATCTTGACAGATTGGGAGTTACAGGATTATGATGCGGCTAGCGGTTTAGTTAGATTTTCCACGGTGTGCCGATACGCTTCAGGAGGAATGAATGATCAAACTAGACATTGTAAACCTCGTCGCCGACCGAACAGGCGTTCCGAAACAGAAGGCCGAGCAGGTTGTCGACTCGCTCTTTGCGGCGATGAAAGCGGCCCTCGCACAGGGCAAACGGATCGAATTGCGCGGCTTTGGCGTGTTTATCGTAAAGGCCCGTAAGCGAGGCGTCGGCCGTAACCCGCGGACCGGCAAAGAAGTTCCGATTCCTGCCGGCAAAACGATCAGGTTTAAGCCAGGCAAGGAGCTCTCGGCAAAAACCGTCTAACAGCCAAAGCGCTCCTGTTGATTGCCGTTGCCTTCAGGCAACGGCATACGGAACAGAAGTTAAGAAGCCTTCTCCGCTCGCCGTGCGCAAAGCTGAGAAGGCTCTTTGTCGAAGCGGGCAGGTAAGCCGACGGGAATGCTCCGCCGCGAGCATGGGCTTGTGCCACAATAGAGATAATGACGCCTTCCGAAATTATCGCGCGCGCGGAGATGGATATTTTCCCGCCGCTTCCCACGCCGCTCACCTGGCTAAAGCACATCGCATTTCTTCTCGTGACGTTTGCGACGATGACGATCGCCGGCTCGATGTTCCCGTTTGGCCCGTATGACAATCTGCCCGCCGCTGATCCCGGAAGCTTTACTGAGGTAGTCGAGTTTTACGGAGCGATGGTCGCAGGAGCGGTCACAAATCTTTTTAGCAATCCAGCCGACCTCGCATATGGCCTTAAGTTTTCGCTCTCGCTGCTCTTTATCCTCATCTCTCATGAGATGGGCCACTACATCGCGTGTCGCCTTTACAGAGTCGATGCTACACTGCCGTTTTTTATTCAGACGCCGCCGATGATCGGGCCGGCCGGAACCTTCGGAGCATTTATAAAAATTCGCGCACCGATGCCATCGAATCGCGCGGTTTTCGACATTGGGGTTGCAGGACCGCTTGCGGGATTTGTCGCCCTCATTCCGATCGCAATCATAGGCGTTGCGAGCATGCAGGTGGGGCCGCCAACGGTTCCGGGCGAAGGAATGATCGTCTTTACCGATCCGCTGATGATGCAGCTGATCGCGGTGTTCTTCGGAATTGAGCTTACTTTCGCGGTGGGTAATGCCTATTATTTTGCGGCGTGGGTAGGACTGCTCGTGACGGCCCTTAATCTAATTCCGTCGGGCCAACTCGATGGCGGCCATGCGGTTTTTGCGGTATTTGGCGAGCAAGTGCATCGGTGGACGGGACGCATTGCTTTTGTCGTGATGGCCACTCTCTCCGTCGTAGGGTTATATTTCTTTAACAGTCCCAGCGGATTTCTCATCGCCATCATTCTCTTCGTAATGATGCGCATTAAACATCCGCAGCCCATCGATCAAACGCCGCTCGATTCCAAACGAAAGCTCATCGCGTTAGCCACACTAATTGTCTTTTTTTTATCTTTTACGCCGTTTCCGATTCGGATCAACTAACGCTCGCGGGGAGCATTCCCTTGATTTCCCTCACCATCTTTTCGACATCTTTATCGTCCTCGAGGGCGATCATGAAAAAGTCGTAGCTTGTCTTAAAGCAGACCATTCCATTTGCAAAAAACCAGACACCCTCGAGCAGCGGATTGCCGCCGATGATCGTGCCGATTGGGAAGCCCGTGACCGCCGCAGGATTCAGAACGCTCGACATCATCACCGCGCCTGAGGCGAACGAGAAAGCGCCGAGCAGCGGAGCACCGATGCGTTTCGCAATGTCGCGCTCAAATCGAATTTGCTCGGCATCGGCTTCGCTCAATTGCCCGCGGTCGATCATTTCTTCGCGGCGTTTGAGGTAACCGTTGAATTCTTCCCCTAGTTTCTTTACGGCGTATGTAGGAATCGCGGAATTGAGCAGCCAGTGCGAGCTGATGCCAGTGAAAACAACGCCAAGCGTAGCGCCGATCGCCATCGAGACGCCGGTCGTGGCCGCACGAGTCGGGTCGTCCTTTGCCCATTCGACGGCTTTCTTGGCCGACTTTGTGGCAGAATTCATCACGCCGGAGACGCTCGAGCCAAATCCAACGACGCGAGCGGCCCGGCGGGCATTCAGGTTGACGCTCGAATAAGCATCGCTGACAAAATCGCCCGCGCTCTCCGCGACGTCAACGGCTACAACTGTGGCTCGTGCTCCGGCGTCAGTCGCGGAGTCGCGGACAGGCGAACTCACGCTCCACGCCGTTCGCGCCGTTTCGTCTGCTTTCGAAATGACATCCTCGGCCACGCGTACGGCCCGCTTACCGAGATCGCTCTTTTCGGCCTCGGATTTTACGAAGGTCGCACTGGTCTTTGCCGCGTCGACGGCGACACGTGCGCCTTCCTCGACCTTCGAACGTAAACCGAGCTGCGAGTCGATCTCGTCAATTGTCTGGGAGGCTTTTTTCTGCCAGGCTTCGAATCGGTCTTTGTAATCGCTCATAGTCCAAGAATACGCTTTTTCTATAGCGTTTGTTCACCCCAAAATAGGGTTGGATTTGCTATTCTACGTCTCGTTATGCCAGTCGTTGAATGTCCGAGATGCGGAAGAGAAACTGAGTTTACGGGCAATGAATTTCGGCCATTTTGCTCGGAGCGGTGCAAGCTGATCGATTTTGGCTCGTGGGCAGACGGCGATTATTCGCTGCCGACGGAAACGTCTGAGCTGACCGAGCAAGAGGCCGAAATGCTCGAGCAGGCGTTGGAGGACAAGCATCAATGAGTTTCGAATTATTGTTTCAGGCAGGCGCATCGGGCGGATGGATCCTCGGTGCCGTCGTCTTTTTCATCGTCGCGGCACTCGCGGCGGTCGTTGCATTTAAGATCCTGCGGCGCACGGTAAAAATGGCTTTTCGTATGGCCATCGTATCGATCATTCTCGTAATTGCGGTAATCGGCAGCCTCGCCCTCTGGTGGTTCGGCAGCGCAAAGACACCGGAGAGTCCGCGGCCGCGCTCCTCTCAATCTCGCTAACTTCAATTAATGGCCGAAACGCAGGCGAGCGAAACACAGAAAGGCTGGCGACGCTATTTCGCTATGCCGCGAAATGTCATCGCGCTCAGCGTGGTGAGCCTGCTCAACGACACCTCGAGCGAGATCATCTATCCGCTGCTACCGGCGTTCCTTTTTCTCGCGCTTGGTGCGTCGCCCTTTGCGATCGGAGTGATCGAGGGGTTTGCCGAATCCGTCGCGAGCCTTCTCAAACTATTCTCCGGCTACATCAGCGATCGATTTGGCACGCGAAAGCTCCTCGTCTTTATCGGATACGCCTTAGCGGCTGTCACGCGGCCGTTCCTAGCGTTCGCCGGAACGTGGCCGCAGGTGCTCGCGGTGAGAATGACGGACCGCGTCGGGAAGGGAATCCGAGGTGCGCCGCGCGACGCGCTCATCGCCGGCAGCGTGCCAAAAAAAGATCGCGGCTTTGCATTCGGATTCAATCGCGCGGCCGACCATTTCGGCGCGGTGCTCGGGCCAATCGCCGCCTTTCTATTATTGATGATCTTCGCCGTCGACCCGCAAAGTCCGACGCTTCGCGAGTATCAGCAGGTCTTTCTGTTTGCTTCGGTTCCGGTTGTTATTGGCCTATTAATTGTCGGAATATTCGTCCGCGAAAATGCGAAAAAATCGGTCGCGGCGACGGAGCCCGCGCCGCCGCTCAAACTGTCTCTTCGCGGATTTGACGGGAATTTCAAGCGGTATCTTATAGTCGTTGCGGTCTTTACGCTCTCGAATTCAACGGACGCGTTCCTGTTGCTGCGTGCAACTCAGATAGGGATTTCGCCGGCGGTGCTTCCGCTGCTGTGGATGACGCTGCATTTTAGCAAGGTCGTTTTTTCGCTACTCGGCGGCGGTCTTTCGGATCGCTTTGGGCGCAAAGCATTGATTATTTCCGGCTGGATCGTCTACGCGCTCGTCTATTGCGGTTTCGCATTTGTCTCGTCCCCGTGGCAGTGCTGGGCACTCTTCATTATCTATGGCGCGTACTTTGGGCTGACGGAGGGCGTTGAAAAGGCCTTCGTCGCGGACATGGTGCCCGAGGGTAAGCGTGGAACTGCATACGGACTCTACAATCTTGCGATCGGCATCACCGTCTTTCCGGCGTCGCTTCTGTTTGGATTGCTATGGACTGAATTTAATGAGGTGACCGCTTTTGTGATCAGTGCGGGAGTTTCGATTCTCGCGGTCGTGATGCTGACGACGATCCACACTGACTACGATCACGAAGACTCCGAGACGCACGCCCACGCGCAGTAAGGGCGACACACCCGACGTTGGATGAATCGCCCTTACTTGCTGCAGGCCTGCGCCCGTAACGTTCTAGTACTGATCGCTAAAACGTACTGAGCCGATCAATGTCCTGAACGCCTGATTGTACGTACCCGACTCGGCCTCCGGAACAACGGTCACGAAATATAACAGATCGCCCGATCCCAGCGTCGTCGTGTAGACGGTCGCGATCTCATTACGATTTGTGACCGGCGAGCGTCCCGCAAGCTGAACCGCATTGCCGCGACGGCCATTGATGGAAACGTTCGAATAATCGCTTCGACGCTGCAGGTACGGGTTGCCGGATAGGACATTTTGCACGTACTCATCGGTCGCTTGATTAAGATTTCCACCGTTTTGCGAGCGATAGAGGCCAACGAGAGCACCGTGGGTAATTCCCTGATCGCCATACGCACCCTCCGGCGCGAAGGTGACACCGTTGGCATCACCAAACTCGCGCCAGTTGTCCGGCACATTGAAGCTCACGGAACCGACGCCGTTATAAACACGCGTGCGGTTCGACGGATACCCTACTCGGTTCGAGTAGCGTCCGCGGGAAGTTGGATTGTTCACCTGACCGTTGTTAGCGCCGCCGCCCCTTTCGATTTCCGCCATGGTTCGCGCGCGCGGCATCGATGCTAGTCGGCTCTTGACGCGCTCGAAATCGCGTGTGATCTTGATCGGATTTGAGGAAACGTTTAGATATTGAGCTTCCTGATTGATCTTCTGAAAGCGACCGCCGGGATCGGGATGACTGCTCAGGAATTCCGGAGCACCGGCTCCCTGGCGTTGGCTACCGATCGTCTGGAACATATTCGCGAGGTCGCGGGGATCGTATCCGGCGTCCGCCATTATCCGTGCACCGAGTACGTCGGCCTGCGTCTCGTAACCGCGGCTGTATTTTGTCTGCCACGCTTGCGCGGCAAGTGCGCCGAGCTGGGCGCCGGTCTGGCCGCCGGCAACCGCTCCGCCGAGTATTAGGGCGAGCGTTCCGAGGGTGTTTTTGGCGCTTCCTTGTTTCGTTGCCTGAGCGGTCGCGTGGCGAAGCGCTACGTGGCTGATCTCATGTGCCATCACGCCGGCCATTTCGCCTTCGTTCCTCGCGGCCTGGATCATTCCGCGATTGACATACATCGGCCCGCCCGGCAATGCGAATGCGTTAATGTCGCGAGCGTCTACGACCTTAAAACGATAATTAAAGGCCGGCTGCTGGTACTGCGACGGAATCGCCCTGACCAGATTCTGGCCGACGCGCTCAATATATCTTTGGACGTCGTTGTCGTTGACGAGGGGAAATCTGCGATCGACCTCTGCCGCCGCCTGATTCCCGACCTCGACGTCCTTAGACACCGGATATTTGTTCTGAGGCGCGTCGACGCGAGTCTGCGCAAATGACGCTATAGGTGCTATCAAGAGCGAAAACAGCATCGCGCTCATCGCGAGTTTCCTGGTCAAAACATTCTTATTCATACGAGTCTCCTTTTGAATCATTGCCAATTATATGCCAAAAGAGGAGAGGCGAAATGGCGAATGTAAGATGAGACCGCGCATCGGGCAGTTCGCCCAAAAAGCGGCGGTCAAAAGTTACCGCAATGTTACTAATCTGTTACAGGCAGGCGAGTTTGTATAGTCGGTGATTACAAAGTTGAGTAGAATGTAACGAGTCCGTCGGCGGCATTCGACTATAATCGGGCGAGCACTTTATGACTGAACACAGATTGCTGCAGCCTGAGTTAGCATCAATGCCGCGGTTTCCGAACCATTCTGTTGGCGATATGGAACATCCTGGCATCGGCGTTCAGCTAGACCTCCTGCGAGATAAAATCTTGCTGCTGGGCGGCAAGACCGAGGACACGGTGCACCGCGCGATGCTCGCGCTCACGACGCGAAACAGCGACCTGGCCAAGGCCGTCCGCGAAGAGGACGAACTGATCGATCAAATGGAGCTCGAGATCGATCAGCTCAGCATCGAGATTCTGGCTTCACATCGGCCCACCGAGCACGATCTGCGACTCGTGGTTTCGGTTGCTAAAATCACGCCGATTCTTGAGCGCATTGCGGACCACGCGACCAGCATTGCGAGTGCGGCCATAATCCTGAATAATGAGCCGCAGATTAACAACTATATTGACTTCTCGCGTATGGCAGAGATTGCCGCGGGAATGCTGAGCGAGGCTCTAAATGCGTTTACGTCTGAGGACGCGACCGCCTCGCGAGAGATAATCGCACGCGATCAAGAGCTCGATAAATGCTACGGCCGAGTATTCGACGATCTGCTCGAATTGATGAAGAATCCTGCCGCTGCTGCCGGGGCGGCGAGGCTGCTGTTCGTAGCTAAGCACATCGAGCGTATAGGCGATTATGTAAAGGACATTTGCGAACTTAATGTGTACCTTCGCGAAGCGGTATTCATAAAACACAGCGCTCAGAGTTAGAAAAATCAGTTGGAGACAGATTAAGAAATGGCTATAAGCTTTATCCCAAGAGAGGATCAGTATTTTGCGATGTTTTCGCAGATGACGGCGAAGATTCAGGAGGCGAGCGCTCTGCTCGTCGAAATGATGAAGGGCCCGGACGCGAATTATGACGGGCTCTCCAAGAAGATCAAGCATGTCGAGCATGAGTGCGATGAGATCAATCACCAGATCTCCGTTAAGCTCAATAAATCGTTCATCACGCCGCTCGACCGCGAAGATATTTATATGCTCTCGGTCGCACTCGACGACTGCTGTGACTATATTGACGCCGCGGCACGTGCGGTCGTTATGTACAACATTCACGAGACGACCGGCTTTGCGACAGAGCTAGCGCTCACGTTTCAAAAGATGACCAATGAGATTCACTCGGCAATAGGCCTGTTGAAAGATGCGAAGGGGTTGGGCCCGCATCTGCTCGAGATACAGCGATTGGAGAACGATGCCGATGACTTCTATTTTCGTGCGATGGCCGATCTATTCAAGGATGGCGATGATCCCGTTAAGATCATTAAATACAAGGAATTGTACGAAATCCTTGAGAACGGCACCGACCGCTGCGAGAGCGTCGGAAATATCATTGAGAGCATAGTTCTGAAGCACAATTGAGACCATGGATGTCCAAACAGCAGCCTTCGGGCTCGTAGTTGTGATCATTGCGGTCGCGCTCGTTTTCGATTACGTAAACGGCTTTCACGACGCCGCAAATTCGATTGCGACGGTCGTCGCAACTCGCGTGCTCTCGCCTGGAGTCGCGGTTGCCTGGGCCGCCTTTTTTAATTTCATCGCGTTTCTGGTATTCGGTACGGCCGTCGCAAAAACGATCGGCGGCGATATGGTCGACATCGCGAAGATCGATGGCGGCGACCAGTTATTCGTTCTACTCGCAGGCGTCCTCGGTGCGACCGTTTGGAATCTCATTACGTGGTATCTCGGACTTCCTACGTCTAGCTCACACGCACTTGTCGGCGCTTACGCCGGAGCGGCGATGACCGCGTTTATCTATCAGGCAGGGTTTGAGATCAGCCCGTTTGTAGTGCTCAAAGCCGAGGGTTGGATCAAGACGCTCACGTTTATCGTCCTATCACCGCTCATCGGAATGACGCTCGGATTCACGCTGATGGTCGCGGTTTACTGGATTTTTCATAAGGTTTCCGTAAATAAAGTCGATCGAGTGTTTCGCGTCGGCCAGTTATTTTCAGCAGGCGCATACTCGCTCGGCCACGGCGGCAACGACGCGCAAAAGACGATGGGCATCATCACAATCGTCCTCGTCGCAGGCGGATATCTGCAGATGACGGCGGATAATAAACTGCCCGACGTGCCGCTCTGGGTGGTCCTCGCCGCTCACGCCGCGATTGGCCTTGGAACGCTTTCCGGCGGCTGGCGAATCGTGAAAACGATGGGCACAAAAATCGTAAAACTCCAGCCTGTCGGCGGATTCTGCGCTGAGACTGCCGGTGCGATCACGCTTTTTGGCGCGACTGCGGCGGGTATTCCTGTCTCGACCACACACACCATCACGGGCTCGATCGTTGGCGTCGGCTCTGCTAAACGGTTCTCAGCCGTCAAATGGGGCGTCGCCGGGCGCATCCTCTGGGCGTGGGTGCTCACCATTCCGATGGCTGCCCTTATCGCCGCCTTAACGTACGGAATCATCCTCCTCATCGAAAAAGCTGTAGGTGTTATTTGAGCTAGGGGCGGCGCGCGAGCACAAGTTGAGCTCCCTGACTACGTGCGTGCCTTGCGCCCTCGCTGCAGAAAGCGCAATCATTTTCGTATGACGGCTGTTTTAGAAAGCGTTCGCCCGCTCGAAGACTTTCTCGTTATGCCCGACGCGGAGCTTGCCGCGTCAATCGAGGCAGCACGCGATGCGTTAGGCAAAAACGTCATCATTCTCGGGCACCACTACCAGCGTAATAACGTGATTCGCCATGCCGATCTGACGGGCGACAGCTATCAGCTTTCCGTAATGGCATCGCAGACCGAGGCTGAGTACATCGTGTTCTGCGGCGTGCATTTCATGGCAGAATCGGCCGACATCCTCGGCAAAGATCATCAGCGCGTTATTCTGCCGGATCTCGGTGCGGGCTGCTCTATGGCAGACATGGCGACGATCGACCAAGTCGAGGATGCATGGGAGCAGCTCCGGGAGATCGGCGTGCTCGAGCAGCGAGTCGCGCCGATAACGTATATGAATTCGTCGGCCGCTATTAAGGCATTTTGCGGTCGCAATGAAGGCGTCGTCTGTACGTCGTCGAACGCGATTCCGCTCTTCGACATTTTCCTAAAAGAGTTCGAAAAGATGTTCTTTTTCCCCGACCAGCACCTCGGCCGCAACACCGGTGCGAAGTTTGGGATACCGCTCGACAAAATGGTGTTGTGGAATCCGTTTGAGGAGCTGGGAGGAAATACCGTTGAGCAGGTGCGTGCGGCAAAACTGATCCTTTGGCGCGGCCACTGCTCCGTGCACGGACGATTTAAGGATTGGCACGTCGACAAGGTCCGCGAACAGCATCCAGGGATGAAAGTGCTTGTCCATCCGGAATGCCCTCGCGAGGTGGTGGAAAAGAGCGATCTCGACGGCTCTACTTCGTTCATTATCCGGACGGTTGAGGAGTCGCCCGCCGGCTCAAAATGGGCTATCGGCACCGAAGTAAATCTCGTCAAGCGGCTCGCCGACCGCTTTCCGGATAAAGAGATTCGACTGCTCGCACCCGACCTCTGCATGTGTGCCACGATGTATCGCATCGCCCCGCAGAATCTCGCCTGGGCTATGGATAATCTCGCGAACGGCACGGTCGTCAACGAGATCATGGTCGACGACGAAACAAAGCACCACGCCCTCATCGCTCTTCGGCGAATGATCGACCTTACCGAGAAGAAATAGTCTCGCTCTAATGTCAGCACTCAAACAGAGTATTGTTTAGAAACGGTACAAAATTATCTCCGAGGTGAATATTATGAATAGCGAAGAAAAATCGGGAAAATCGAGACTCAGGTGCAGTGACATAATGACAAAGAGCGTCCAGACGGCGACCGGCGATACGACACTTCGCGAAGTAGCCGTGATGATGCGCGACGGCGACATGGGCTCGGTTCCGGTCGTCGAGGACGGAAGGCTCGTTGGCATCGTAACCGACCGCGACATCGTTGTCAGGGCCCTGGCGGAAGGCAAAGATGGCTCGGCAAGCGTCTCTGAGGCGATGACCGCCGACATCGCGACCTCCGCGCCCGAGGACTACGTCTTTGAGGCGGTGCGCCTGATGGGCGACAAGCAAGTTCGCCGCATCCCGGTCGTGGATGCTGATCGAAAACTCGTCGGGATCATCGCCCTCGCTGACGTGGCTCTCGAGACAGAAGACGACCGCGACCTGGCGGAAGCGCTCGAAGAAATCTCAAGCGGAAACTCGTTCTGGAGCAAGAGTTGAGATCGCACTGCCTACATTCCGCAATCTGAATTCCGCATTTTTTTGCCGTGGCTAAATCCACTAATCGCCAGTTCCAATTCATCGGCACAGCTAAATCTGTGCAGTCGGTTACTGTTTGGTATCCGGCCGCGGATGTCTACCAGGCGCCGGATGGTTGGGTGGTGAAGGTCGAGCTTGCGGGAGTTTCGCCAGAGGATATAGAAATAGATATTCAGGGAAACGTGCTATACGTCGCCGGCTGTCGGCGTGACAAGTCGTGCGCCGTGGGAATGTCTTTTCATCAAATGGAGATCACATACAGCCGATTTGAGAAGACGCTGAATTTTCCCGCGTCGATCGAGGGGGCCAAGGTCGAGCACAACTTTGAGAACGGTTTGCTCATTATTCATCTGCGCAAGTCGGCGTAAAAATTATGGCGGACGAGACCAAAACTACTGAAACTCCTGCGGAGCCAAGATCATTCCAGATAGCGGTGCTGCCGCTGCAGAACACAACTTTGTTTCCTGAGACGGTTGTGCCGCTCGCGGTTGGGCGGGAACGCTCGACGCGTGCCGTCGAGGCCGCGCTTGCGACCGAAGAAAAACTTATCGCGTGCGTCACCACGAAAACCGACAACGTCACCGGCGACGACGCCACGCCCGCCGACCTCTATAAAATCGGCACCATCGTCAACATCAAGCGAATGATGAAAAACGACGGCGTGATGCAGCTGATCGTTCAGGGAATGGATCGCTTCGAGGTGAAGGAATGGATCACCGAGCAGCCGTATCTGAAGGTTCGAGCGGAGATTCTCCCGCCGCTAGGGCGCGTCGATGGCGAGGAGATCGAGGCATTGAAACGCAACATTCAGGGAATGATCCAGCAGGCTCTCGCCTTGCTGCCGAACGTGCCGCCCGAGATTCGGATGGCGGTGATGTCGCAGAACGATCCGGGCCAGCTCGCCTATTTTCTCGCATCCGTTTTAGATCTCGGAACTGAGACAGAGCAGAAAATGCTCGAGTCGACCACCGTCGATGGCCTGCTGACGCTCACGCACGCGGCGCTTGCACGCGAGCTCGAGATCATGCAGATTCGCTCAAAGATCGCCTCCGAAGCGCAGGGCGAGATGGACAAATCTCAACGCGATTACGTCCTGCGCCAGCAGATGAAGGCGATCCAGAAAGAACTCGGCGAGGACGAAACGGGCGAGAAAGCCGAGGCCGATCAGATTCGCGAGCGGCTCGAGGTGGCAGTTCTTCCTGACGATGTTCGCAAAGAGGCCACGCGTGAATTGAAGCGAATGGAGGCTCTCCCTCAGGCTGCTCCCGATTATCATGTCATCCGCACGTACCTCGAATACATCCTCGAATTGCCGTGGCGAAAATCGAGTGAGGAAAAGCTCGATCTAAACGAAGCCCGAAAGGTGCTTGACGAAGATCATTACGGTCTCGAGGACATCAAAGAACGCATCCTGGAGTCGCTCGCGGTTGTAAAACTTCGCCCGGATTCGAAGAGTCCGATCATCCTTTTTGTCGGTCCGCCCGGAGTTGGAAAGACATCTCTGGGCCGCTCGATCGCACGCGCCTTGGGGCGCGAATTTGATCGCATCTCTCTCGGCGGAATGCGCGATGAGGCAGAGCTTCGCGGTCATCGGCGGACCTACGTCGGGGCGATGCCTGGGCGTATTATTCAATCGCTGCGCCGCGTCGCGGTTAACAATCCCGTGCTGATGCTGGATGAGGTGGATAAGCTCGGCAACGACTTTCGCGGCGATCCCGCGTCAGCTCTTCTCGAAATTCTGGATCCGGCGCAGAACAACACATTTCGCGATAACTACATCGATCTGCCGTTCGACTTGTCAAAGGTTTTCTTTATCGCGACCGCGAATCAACTCCAGCCGATTCCGATGCCGCTTCGCGACCGTATGGAGATCATCCAGCTCGCGGGCTACTCCGATCGCGAAAAGCTCAACATCGCAAAGCAATATCTAGTCCCGCGACAGATCATCGAGAATGGATTAACCGCGGAGAGACTGGAGATTTCCGACGACGCGATCAATCTGCTGACCTCGCGTTACACGCGCGAAGCCGGCGTTCGGCAGCTCGAACGCACGGTCGGTAACCTCGCGCGCAAGGTCGCGCTAAAAGTCGCTCAGGGCCTCGACGAAAAAGTTTCGATCACCGCCGACGAGATTAAGGGCTATCTCGGGCCGCCAAAGGTTTATCCGGAAGAAGCCCGCGCCGAATTGCCAGCCGGCGTCGCGACCGGCATGGCATGGACCGAGATGGGGGGCGAGGTTCTGTTTATCGAGGCAACGCTGCTGCCCGGAAGCTCGGGCCTGACGCTGACGGGGCAACTCGGCGAGGTGATGAAAGAAAGTGCTCAGGCGGCCCGCAGTTACCTGTGGTCGCACGCGAAAGAATTCGAGATCAACCCGGACGTGATCAAGCAAAACGGCGTGCACCTTCACGTGCCCGCGGGCTCGATCCCGAAGGATGGCCCTTCGGCCGGCGTTACGATGGCGTCCGCACTGGCGTCGCTTTATACCGGCAGACGTGTGCGGCCGGACACGGCGATGACGGGCGAAATCACCCTTTCGGGTCTCGTTTTTCCCGTTGGCGGAGTAAAGGAAAAGGTTCTCGCGGCGCATCGCGCAGGTATTCGGCGAATCGTTCTGCCAAAGCGAAATGAGGCCGATGTCGAGGACATTCCGGAGGATGTTCGCAAGGAACTCACGATCGTTCCATGTTCCTGGATCAGCGAAGTCCTAAGCGCGACACTTGAAAAAGAGGCCACCGAACCGCCCGTCGTCGTGCAGGATTATGTTGCGCCTCCGCCCACCGATAATGTCCGCATCTGACACACGCTGCGGTATGATTAGGCCTTGCAGATCCTTGTCGTAAAGCTCAGCAGCATCGGCGACCTCGTTCACACGCTCCCGGCCGTCGCGGCGATTCGTCGCAACTTGCCTACGGCGGAAATCTCGTGGGCCGTGGAATCTCGCAGCGCCGAAATTCTGCGCGGTTCGCCTGTTATCGACAATCTGATTGAGATCGATACGCGATCAATTCGCGGTGTCAGCCTTCCCGAAATCCTCCCTGAAATAAAGCGACAGGCGCGCGTCGTCCGCGCTCGTAGGTATGACATTGCGATCGACTTTCAGGGCCTACTCAAGTCGGCCGTGATCGCCCGGCTATCGGGAGCAAGGATTCGATGGGGATTTTCCAAAGACGAACTGCGCGAGAGCGCGAGCCGCTTCGTCTATACAGACACGGTTGAGATTCCCGAGACAACGCACATTATTCGTAAAAACATTCGCCTCGCGGCGGCGGCGTGCCACTTCGCGTTTGGCGATTCGCTCATCGAATATCCGATCTCGACCGACGACGCACACGCTGCGGAGGCGAAAGAGATCATCAATCGAGTCGGGTCCGATTTCGCGATCTTGAATCCGGCTGGCGGTTGGGTAACCAAGCTCTGGCACGTGGAAAAGTTCGGGCTTCTTGCTGATGTGATCATGAAGGAAACGGGTATGCGTTCCGTAATTGTGACGGGCCCTAGCGAAGCCGATCTCGCACTCCGGGCCGCGCGCAGTTCAAAAAGTGATGCGATAATCCCGACCGAGCCGACCTTGAAAGGCTTTTATGAACTCGCACGACGAGCTCGTCTTTACGTCGGCGGCGACACAGGCCCCACTCACATCGCCATTGCTGCCGGTGCGCCCGTCGTCGCACTTTTTGGCCCCACCGAATGGTGGCGAAACGGAAGCCTCGAACGCAACGATGTTGTAGTCGAACGCAATGACATCTCCTGCCGCGTCGATTGCCATCGGCGTGAATGCTCAAATTGGATTTGCATGGACTCCGACGTCGACGCGGTTATGGGTGCCGTACGAGAGCGACTTGCGTCACAGCAGGCCCCGACTTCATAATCCAAACCTTCGCGATGGTTTCAAAGAACAAACGACTGCTGCAGCGCCTCAGAGTTCCGCTTGGGTTCGCGTTCGCGGCGATCTTTATAACGTTATCGCGGCCGACGTGGATGACGCTGACTGTCGGTTCGGCGATCGCCTTTCTAGGGCTCGCGATGAGGGCCTGGGCGTCGGGGCATATTCGAAAGGTCGAGCGCCTTGCCGTCAGCGGCCCCTACGCACACACGCGCAATCCGCTTTACCTCGGCAGCTTCCTGATGGGAGCCGGCTTCAGTATCGCGGGTGGCGTTTGGTGGCTGGCACTCGCATTCGCCGTACTATTTTTAACGATCTATGTGCCCGTAATGCGCGTCGAAGAAGAAGATTTGCGCCAGATTTTTGGCGCGGATTTCGACGAGTATCGCCAGGCCGTGCCCTTACTGGTTCCGCGTCTGTCGCCCTGGAGAAAGTCGGGCGAAAAGTTCGATTTTCAGCTATACTTGCGTTACCGCGAGTATCGGGCAGCAATTGGCGTCATCCTTGGCATAGCGGCACTCGTGGCGATTTCGATCCTTCGGTCTGCTTATTGATTTTATGCGGCATCTCCTGGCCCTTTTCTCACTGACCGCGTTTGCACTGCTTCTTTCGTTTTCTGCATCTTCACAATCGCCGGCACAACTGCTTTTTTCTGCGGGCGAGAGGCTAGCGTACGAAGCTAAGATCAGTCGATTAAAATTGAGCACTTCCGTTTCGGACCTAGTTTTCACCATCGATCGCACACCTGAGCCGAATCAGATGCTGATCAAATCGCGCGCCGAGTCGAAGGGGACGCTAATCAAACTTTTTCGCTTCAGCTTTCTGCAAGAGATCCATTCGATCGTCGATTTTTCGAAATCGCGCGTCCTTAGAACGACAAAGCACGATGTCCAGAAACAGAGAGTGCGCGACAGCGTCGCGACCTTCGACTATAACGACCGGCGTGTGAGCTTTACGGAGACTGATCCTAACGATCCGCGCCGTCCTCCGCGACGCATCGGCTCGGAAATCGGCAGCGAGATGCACGATTTGATTACGGCAATCTATTCATTGCGCACGCTGCAGCTAAAAGTTGGGTCGAGGTTCGAAATCCCTGTCAGCGACTCGGGTCTGGTTTACAGAGTTCCTGCCCGTGTCACCGCTCGCGAGCAGATCCGAAGCATCGTAGGCCGAGTATGGTGCTGGCGCGTCGAGCCCATAGTTTTTGGTCCGGGCCGGATGATCGATCAGAAGGGAAGTATGACGCTCTGGATAACCGACGATGCCCGGCGGCTGCCTGTAAGGGCAGAGCTCAAAACGACTTACGGCGAGATCGAAGTGAAACTGAAGACCGCACAATTCGGCAGCACGCCGTAGAATCTACCTTGAAATTTGAAATAGATGGCCCCGCACCGCATACTGATTGTTTGCGGTTTTTTAGTATGGCGAAAAAGAAGTCACAAGTATCAGAGAAGCCCGCGGATCGCATAATCGAACCGTTTGAATCGAAAGCGGTCCATAGTCCGCCGGTCAAGCCTGAGCGCGTAAAAAAGGTAGTCGTCTCCAAAGCGACAAAGGCGGACACGCCTTTAGTGCCTGCTGCGCCGGCGCCTAGAATGCCGGTTCGGCCAACGAAGGCCGTGACAGCGGTTAATCCCTTCGCAGAGGTCGCTACTTCCAGCTCTCAGATCGCAAAGGCGCCAAGAAAGACCTCCGCTGTCGCCGCGAAGAAAACCACCGTGGTCGAATCATCCGTTGAGAGTACCGCAGCTAAGGTTTCGATTTCGCCGGCTTTCGAGGTGCTCGCAGACGTGAGACTCCCGGAACTTTCACGCGAGAATCGCGCGAGGCTGCAGATGCAGTCGCCGACAAGGCTTCACTTGTACTGGTCGCTTAAAGAAAATCCCTGGGCGATTCTTCGCAATGTTTTCGGCAGCGAAATCGGAAGCTATACGCTCGTGGTGAAGTTGATCGACATGACCCACGGGCTCGAAGAGGTTCACCAATGCGAAGGCGTTGGCGACCGTTGGTTTGATGTCGATGCGAATAGGGAATATCGCGCCGAGGTCGGATTCTATGCACCGAACCGGCCGTATTTCCGGATTGTTTATTCGAATAGCGTCGTGACGCCGCGACGCAGCCCGAGCAGTCGACCGGCAACCGAGGCGCAGTGGCGAGTTTCTGCTGACAAATTCGCAGAGGTTCTCGACGTTGGCGGATTCTCGAGAGATGCGTTTGATGTTGCGATGGCGGGCGACGATCATGCCGCCTCAGAGGATGTGACGCGGTCCGCATTTTTCTCGCTGATCAGTTCTGATGCCGAGATCGAGTCGGTACCAACCGAAGATATTCGCCATGCGATGCTGTCGATTGCCGCAGGTGTCGAGATCGCCGCGCTTCGTGGACGCATCAGCAAGAAACTGATCGAGATTCTTGAGGCCAACTCCGAACGCGTTACTCCAAGCCGAACGAAGGAATCGCTGAGCGAGCATTTTGGCTTTGACGATTCGGACTTCGCTGAGGAGAGCTTTGGCCCGCAGGTTTTCGGAGCGAGCGTCGTCAGCTTTCCGCGAACGATGAAGCCTCGGCGCAGAGTCCCAGCCGCGTCGTCTCGCTATCGCCCGGTAAGCTCGTCAGGCCTTCGCAGATAGAAAATTAGATTTCCACCCGCACGTAGATCGTCGTCCCGCGGCCTGCCCGCGATTCTATTTCCAGATGCGCGCCGATGAGATTTGACCGCTCGGTCATGCCAATCAAGCCGAACCCGTGCCCGGGGTCGAGCGTCTGTTTTGTTTTCGGGTCAAAACCGTCACCGTTGTCCTCGATCACGAGCGTCACTCCTGTTTCTGATTTTTCGAGTACTACAGCTACTTCGGTTGCATTTGCGTGCTTGACGACGTTATTGAGCGCCTCCTGGGCGATCCGATAGAGATGCGTCTCGACCTCGGGCGTGAGGCGCTGCTTCAGGAAAACGTTTGAGTGGTAATCGAGTGGTACGTCAAAACGCTGCGACCATTCAAGTGCGTACATCTTTAGCGCTTCCTGCAATCCGAGATCGTCGAGCGCGCTGGGCCTTAGTTGACCCGCTATAAAGGTCACGCTCGAATCGATCTGTGTCGCGATCTCTTGCAGACGCTCCGCGCGGGCGGCCTGCTCAGGCCCGAGCTCAGGGTCGGTTCGCAACGCCATTAGTTTTAACCGCAGCGCAGTCAATTGCTGACCGAGTTGATCGTGCAGGTCACGAGCGATGCGTTTGCGCTCGTCCTCCTGTAATGTGACCAGACGCTGCAGGAGCTCGGCTCGGATCTGGGCGAGGGCCCGCCGTTCTTCGACCTCGACGGAGAGAATCCGATTGGTATCGGCGAGTTCCTGCGTTCGCGCCTCGACACGAACTTCGAGTTCCTCGTTCGCTTTCTGGAGCAGTGCTTCGTTCTGTTTGCGATCCGTGATATCGATCACAGAACCGATATATCCGAGAAACTCACCGCTGCCTGAAAAGCGCGGCTTGGCGGAGTCGATAGCCCAGCGATACTCGCCGTCTACGCTCAAGAGTCGATACTCTATGCGGAAGGGTTCGTGCTTTTCGTTTGCCTCGAGGAATATTCTCCCCGACTCTTCTGCATCGTCCAGATGAATCGCCTGCAGCCACCCAAAGCCGAGACCCGATTCCTCAGTCTGACCCGTGAACTCGTACCAGCTCTTACTGAGATAGCTGCGGCTGCCATCCGGTTCAGTGACCCAGATCATGACGGGCGCGCTGTCAGCCATGTTGCGGAAACGCGCCTCCGATTCCCGTATCTTAGCCTCGGTCAGTTTGCGCTCAGTGCTGTTGTTAAAGACGATCGCAACGCGATTTCCTGACCCGGTAACCCGCGATGCATGGACATCGAACCACCTGCCCATCGGCTCAGCGCAGTGCTCGAACCGCACACTCTCGCCGGTTAGCGCGACCTTACCGTACGTTTCAAACCAGAAATCTTCCAGGTCAGGGACGAGCTCGCGCGCCGTCTTGCCAAGTGCGTCCGGCGGGAGCCCTGTGAGTAAAGTGAACGACGGGTTTGCTTCGATGAATCTATAATCCACGGGTCGGTCGTCGCTGTCGAAAATCATTTCGACTATCACGAAACCCTCGTCGATCGACTCAAACAGCGTTCGGTAGCGCTCCTCGGACTCGGCAATCTGGGCCTCGGCGCGGGCGCGTGTGAGGCGAATCGCGACACGATCCGTAATCTCACGAAGCAAGTCCAGTTGGTCGCGTCGCCACCGGTAAGGCGCACGCCTGCTCACCTCCATGAAGAAGCTTTGCCCACCGTAGGGCGGTGCCGGCATTTGGACGATCGATGCTGCCCCGATCTCATCAAGCGTCGTGCGAAATTTCTCGAGATGCGGAGCGGCTGTCACGTCGTCAACGACGAAATCAATACCGGATCGAAGATTTGCGAGGAGCTCGTCGTCGAAACAGTGCACGGCACTGCCCGCGGCCTCAGTGGTCGTGCCGTCGCGGTCCCACGCGTAGATAACATCTACGTCCGGGGTATTTTCATGGAGCTCACCAAAGCATATGTGATCGGCGGGTACCGATTCCGCAACGTGCGCGACGACGCCTATCAATATTTCCCGCGGGGTTTTCGGGCCAGCAGGACGTCGTTTATCGACCGAAGGTTTTTTCTCGGCAGAGGAATGCATACGGGGCTAAATGCTCAGGACTTTTTACATTCTAGTTGAATCGCAGGCCGATTCGGCATAAAAATTCGCTTTTCGAGAGAGCGGCGAGGGCTAATCGAGCTCTTGGCTGACATTTGCAATGACGGCCAGATATCGCTCTCTCTGCTTCCGCTCGGTGATGTCCTGTGCAATGACATTTAGGCCCACTATCTTGCCCTCGGGATCGCGAAGGGGATAGCACGATTCCAGCCATGTGCGCTCGACGCCTGGTTCGGCCGCAGTCTCGCCCGCCACTTCAAAATCGATTACGGGTTCGCCCGTCTCGATGACGCGCCGAAATCCGGCTTCCAACATATTCGCGAGTTCGGGTACGACTTCGAAGATAGTTTTACCCAGATGGTCCGCAGCAGAAATCCCAATCATGGTCGCAAGCGGTTCGTTAATGCGGATAAAGCGCAGGTCGGTATCCAGCTGCACCATGCCCACAGGCGACTGGTCGTAGGTGGCCTGCAGGTCCTCGAGCGCCTTCTCCTTCTCGAGTACGGTCTTTCTCAGGGATTCCTCAGCAGCCTTTCGGGCGGTGATATCCAAGACAATAGCGGCGAACGAGGATCTGCCGTTCGTATTGAGGATCGAAGAGACAAAACTGTGAAGCCAGATAAACGTACCGTCCGGGCGTTCGCATCGCGTTTCTACTTCAAAGGACTCTCCGCTCGTAGCGAGCCGCCCCAATTTACTTAAATTTTCCGGAAGCCTCCGCATATCCGTAACATCCTGGATACGCATCCCGCCGAGCAGCTCTTCGCGAGTGTGGCCGACCATCCCGCAGTATTTATCGTTAACGGTGATAAAGCGGCCGGTAAAGTCTGTCTCGACTATGCCCGCGATCGTCTGATTGACAAGGCTGGCAAGCAGAAGCTGGCTGTCAGATGAGCCAGCGTGATTGCTTATATCGGATGGAAGAGAGTCCGTCATTGCAGTCGCCCGGATGCTTGTCGGTGGTCACTATTCGGGCGGACACTAGATAGTTAGGGATAAATTACGCTTTCGTGAACTTTACCAAATAAAACAAACGGTTACTAACGATTGTGCCCCGCCTTGCTCTAGAATCCATTTATGCCGATCGGCTATTTTAGCCTCATACTTCACGCCCATCTGCCTTTCGTGCGACATCCCGAATACCCGGAATTCCTGGAGGAGGACTGGCTCTACGAAGCAATAACCGAAGTTTACCTGCCGCTCGTCTTTATCCTGCAGAGGCTCCGCGACGCGGACGCAAATGCCCGCCTTGCGATAAATGTTTCGCCGCCGCTCTGCGAAATGCTCGCCGATCCACTCTTGCAGGAGCGTTATACGCGACACCTCGAGAACCTGATCGAGCTGGCCAAGAAAGAAGAATTTCGCACACGAAGCGAAGCCGCCGCCTTTCATGACGTCGCGAAAATGTACGTCGACACGCTCACGGCTTCCTTGGGTCTCTGGCATGACCGTTACGGGAATAACCTGCTTCGAGCGTTTCGCGAATTGCAGGACGACGGCGTGATCGAGATCATCACCTGCTGCGCGACGCACGGCTTTCTGCCGCTGATCTCTACGGAAGAATCGCGCCGAGCGCAGATCGAGATCGCCGTGGCAAATTATAAGAAGCATTTTGGCCGTAAGCCCAGAGGGATCTGGCTCGCCGAGTGCGCGTATGAGCCCGGCGTCGAGGTGCTGCTAAAGGATGCGGGTATCGAATATTTTATTAGTGATACCCATGCGATTTTGTACGGGGACCCGCGTCCGCGATTCGGCGTTCACGCGCCCGTCGTCTGCGATAACGGTGTGGCCGTATTTGCACGCGATGTCGAGACGAGCCAGCAGGTGTGGAGTGCTGAGGTCGGCTATCCGGGCAATGATGTTTACCGCGAGTTTTATCGCGACATAGGCTTCGACGCGCCGCTCGACTATCTCCTGCCGCACCTGCACAAGGATTCGAATCGACGACATCTCGGCCTCAAATATCATCGAATCACCGGCCGCGGCATTCCGCAAAATCAGAAGCAGCCGTACATTCCCGCACTTGCCCGCAACCAGGTTGCACGAGACGCCGCGCATTTTATCTCGGAGCGGATCAAGCAGGCGCACCTGCTCCGCGAGACATTCGAGGGGCATCCGCCGCTCGTTGTATCTCCCTATGACGCCGAGCTTTACGGTCACTGGTGGTACGAGGGGCCGCAGTTTATCGATTTCTTTTTTCGCAAACTGCACTTCGATCAAAGTGACATTCTGCCCGTGACGCCCGGGGACTTTCTCGACTCGGGCCTCGCAATCCAGGTGCAGCAACCGACGGCATCGAGCTGGGGCGAAAACGGTTATTACAAGGTATGGCTTAACGAGCAGAACTCGTGGATGTACCCGTATCAACACGACGCCGAGCGCAAGATTACGGAGCTCGCAAACCTTTATACCGACGTAGAGGTGCAGCGGCGTAGGGACGTCGAGATCGGACCGGTATCCATGGCGTTGCTGTTGAATCAGGCCGCCCGCGAACTGCTCCTCGCTCAGTCATCGGATTGGGCATTCCAGATCTATCAGGGCACGACCGTGCAGTACTCTTCGCGGCGATTCCAATCGCACATCCAACGCTTCGGAATGCTCGTCGAGATGATCGAGTCGGAAGGGAATCCGTCCGATGCGCAGCTAGATCTGTTCCACGAGATCGAAAGCCGCGACACGATCTTTCAGGAAGTGGATTTCCGGAGCTATCTGCAGAAGCCCGCACGCCAGTAAGAACTTTTGCACAGGCCCGCACGTGAGTAAGGGCGATACCTCAAATCGGAGTGTATCGCCCTTACTTCGTGCGGGCTTATGCCCGATTTTGACTATCGCACATAAGCACTCGGCAGCGGTATGTCGCCGGCAATGCCGAATTGCTGGATGAGAGTGCCTGCAGTCGAGCGTTGTGCAAACCAGGTCGAGCTTGAAGGACGGAAGACAGCAGCGTCGTTTCGTCCGTCGCCGTCGTAGTCGCCGGGGACGGGTGTATCGCCATTTGTTCCGAATGGGAACGAGAAGAAAGAGAAGTCTTCGCTTCTCAAGACGAACCATCCGCCTGTCGAAGGCCTCCAGAATGCGATATCTGCCTTGCCGTCGCCGGTGTAGTCGCCTTGAACCGTCTTATCGGTTGGTGTGCCAAACTGCAATGCGAACACAGAGGCGTTAGAGCTTCGTCTCACCCACCACTGTGCACCGCCGGCCACATTCGGTCGATAGATCGCTATGTCCGCTTTCGCATCTCCGTCGTAGTCGGCAACAGTCGGAACATCGCCGCTTGTTCCGAAGCCTATAATATCCGTGCCGCCGCCTGACTTCTGGATAAACCACGTCAGCGTCGATGGCCGAAACACCGCCGCATCTGCTTTACCATCCGCGTCATAATCCGCAGGAACCGGCACATCGCCATTCGATCCAAACGGAAATGCGTAGAACGAGAGGTCTTCGCTTCTCAGCACAAACCACTGTCCGGTGGAAGGCCTGAAGAAAGCTACATCAGTCTTCCCGTCACCGGTAAAGTCAGCCGGTGCGATCCTATCCGTCCCTGCTCCAAACTGCAGCGCAAACGTCGATCCGTTCAAGCTTCGATTTATCCACTACTCGCCCGGAGCGGGACGGAAGATCGAGATGTCAGTTTTCGCGTCGCCATCAAAGTCGAAGGCTGCCCCGCAACTTGCTGGCCGTAGCCATCGACCCGCGTTGACGATTATACGGGCGAAGTTCCCACTCCATGCGCCGTTGTTACCGACGTACGCGGTGACGCCCACACTCGTGTGCCCGCCTACCGTCTTGACGGCGATAAGAGGTGCCCCTGTGTTCCAGGAGGCCACTAAGCTAGCTCCCGGCGCTAGTGTCGCATCATTGTTGCGGTTAGAGGCGAGAGCAGTGACGCCTTGCATAAGAGGGTGCAAGGGGTCGAACGTCCCCAGCGTCCGATTCGTGAAGTTGTTAACTACGGAAATGGTGTAGGGGCTGTAACCGCCTGTTACGAAGCGACCCTCGATGGGGACGTCCTCCCCGTATAGATAGGTGTGGCCCACCACAACCCCTCCGGCGTCGATATAGTCCGCTAGCACGTTGCCCATGGCAGTCGCATCCGCGAATTTCAACACTAGGAAGGGCAAGACGATGTCGTATTGCTGGAGCAGAGCAAGAGTGGGTGTGGCGAATCCCGCATCGAACAGATCTACCGCTCTAATGCCCGGTTCAGCCAGCAGCGCCGTTCGCAGCTGGGTTGGCGGCCCACCATTCTCATCGGTATAGACAATCAAGACCCGGTAACTGCACGGCGTTCCTGTCGGAGTCACCGTCGGCGTAGCGGTTCTCGCGAAGGTAACCGCTCCGACATTTGCCGCCGTGCCGTCCCATTCCCGACTGCTGAGGACATAGTTACCGTTTGGACTGTAGCGGGCACCCGCAAAGTCATTGTTTGCGCCGTTAAAGATGGTTCCGGCGGCAACAATCTTGCCGTCTGATTGAACCGCTGCCGATTGAGCATGGTCATCAGCACTGCCAATCGGAGTGATAACTTTCCCCCCCGCTGCCGAACGACAAATCGAGGTCGCCCGGAGCCCCGTAGAAATTAGCCGACAGAAAAAAGATGAGCAAGAAGGTCGCAGATAGCGAACACAATTGTTTATAAGCGTTTTTGTATAACATGAGGACCTCCTTTTGGTTAGGGCAGAAATGCTGCCGGAACCGGCTTGTCGTTTGACAAACCGAACTGCTGGATCGATATTCCGCTTGTGCTTTGGCGCAGATACCAGACTCCGTTGCGATAAACCGCTGCTCGCATGGCTGCGGGACAGCAGCGGAATAGCGTACATACTGGCGACCGAGGAATTTCGCAAAAACACGCTGTGGATCCAAAAGTTCGATTGGGATGCAGGGCCGAAAGCCGTTTCGCGGCGACCGCATCATGTCATACGTTTCACTGGCCGCCGTTTATCACAAAATTCACGCAATCATCCTGGCTAGCGAAAGTACGCGGGTAATTGAATTGCCTCCAACCTTCATTCTTACATTCGCCTCTTCTTAACGGACGACCGCACACATGCCCGGTGTCTATGGTATAAACGGGCGGCGTGGCGAACGGAACGATGAACATTTGCGCCGTGATGACCGGCTCAGAAGCCAGATTCTTGCCTCTGTGAACTCGACCTGGATGTTCAAGAAAGGCTTGACCTTGTGTATAGACTGTTTCAAAACCGCAACCGTCCTCGACCGTCAGTGTGCCTTGCTTGACAATCGTGTATGCGCCGACACCCGGATGATTGTGCCAGCCAAGCACTTCACCGGGATTAATCGTCAGCGTCCGCATCCTGGTCGAAGCGGGACCTCCGAACTGTTCAAAGTTCGAGTATGTTCCCTCGGCAATGGTCACGCTGGTTGCCGCATAGACGGCGACCACCATGATAAGTGCTCCAAGCCCAAGCGCGGCAATCAATCCCTTTCTAAGTGTTAAGTATTTCATTTTTGCTCTCCTCTGTGTGGTTTTTAATCTGGGTGCACAAATACCCTGAAACAAAAGTTTTGTTTCGTGTGCCGCGCCGGTGCTAAACTCTAACGGTAACTCCTGGTAGCGCTCTTTTTAGATTTTTCAGGGCAGGTGAATTTTGAACGAAAGGTGCAATCGGCGTCCTTCGGTTTCGTTGAAGTTTTTATTCTGTTTCTCTTCCTGCCGGTTCGGACCCTCGTATGTCTAGAAAACACAACGAGTTGTATGAGTTCGGCAACTTCCGCCTCGACGTCGGCGAACACAAGCTTGTGCGCCTTGACGGGGAGGCGATCGGCTCGATCCCGGAAAAAGCATTCCAAACGCTCATCCATCTTGTACGCAATAGCGGAAACCTCTTGACAAAGGATGAGCTTCTCACCGCCGTCTGGCCGGACGCTTTTGTGGAGGAAAACAATCTTGACAAGAACATCCACGCTATCCGGCACTTCCTGGGCGACAGAGCAAGCGAGCAGCAATACATCCAAACCGTTAGAAAGCACGGCTACCGATTTGTGGCTAATGTCCGGGTTGTGGCGGGAGAAGGCGTCCGGCCGGCGGTAACTGAATTTGCTGAGAGCCCGGCTCCGCCACTCTACGAAGGAAATACAGAAACTCCTTTACCGATCTCGATCAATGAGGCTTTGCCGAACGCAGTTCCGGTCGACGCCAGTAACGGCGGAGGGCGTTGGCGGTACAAACCCGGGCGGGTCAATTCTCGAGTAGCGGTGGCTGCAGCGATACTGATTCTGGGTCTTGGAATGATGACCTGGTTGGTTAGGGGAAATCGGGAGACGGCCTTCGCCACGATCATAGCTGCGCCTTTTAGTTCCGAAAAACTTTCAGCTGACGGACAGGTCCAGCATGCGGTCGTTTCGCCGGACGGCAACTTCGTTGTCTACAGCCACGGAATTATAGGAGAAAAGCAAAGTGTGTGGCAGCGGAGCCTCGAAACCGGCCATAATACGGAGGTCATTCCACCTTCCGACGATATTTACTTCGGCTTGGCGCTGTCGCCCGAAGACAATACACTCTTTTTTGCAAGACGTCCGGGCGGGCGCGAGGGTCCCGCCGACATTACCGTGTGCCCGGCCCCGGTGGCATTCCGCAACGAATCGTTTCAGCGGCTGAGGGTTGGATCGACATTTCGCCGGACGGCCGACAAATCGCATTCGTCCGCTGCGTGTACAGATCCGACGATTTTTGTTCGCTATGGATGGCCGACGCCCGCGACGGGCAAAACGAGAGAAAGCTGGTTACGCGGCCAAGCCCGTATCGTATACGGGACGTTGCCTTTTCACCCGACGGATCCTCTATTGCGTTCGGATCCGGACAATCGGAAAACGCCGGGAACGACTTCGGAGTGTTTGTAGTTTCAACCGCGGGCGGCGTTGAACGCAAGCTTACTACTGAGAAGTTTTTCAACGTTACAAGTCTCGGGTGGCTGCCCGACCAGCAGTCTCTGCTTATAACGGCCGCGCGAATCCCGAATCGGAACTTTCGGATCTGGCATCTCAATGCCGAAACCGGCGCGGCCGATCCTGTCACCAAGAACTCAGAATCGTACTCAGCGCTTAGCCTCGACGCACGAGCAGCTATACTGATCGCGACAACCGTTGAGACGGACTTCCATGCCCGCGTACTGGATTTGGAAACTGCTGCGGAGCGGCTGCACGTGCCGGGGGCGAGCATAATCACCTTTGCACCGGACGGCAAAGTTATATACGGATCGGAAATGTCCGGCAACTTGGAGTTATGGAGTATTGAGGCGGACGGATCGAGGCGGCGACAGCTGACCGACTTTCCCGGCGACGATGTGGACCCCGTCTCTGCACCCGACAGTAAGACGATATATTTTGCCTCGAACCGAAGCGGCTCGGTGCACATATGGCGAATGAACGAGGATGGCAGCAACCCGACCCGGCTTACGAACGAGGCGGGCGGGTTTCCGCTATTCGTTTCTCCGGGTGGCGAGTGGGTCTATTTTCATCACGGTACGGACCGGACGCTATGGCGTGTTTCCACAGGCGGCGGCCAGGAAGAGCTGGTGCTCGACAAGCGAAAGAGTTGCTTTGCGCTCTCGCCGGACGGTGCCCGTGTGGCCTTCGGCGAAAAGGTCGACGGCCAGCACTCTGCGGTTGTTACTTCATTGAACGGTGAAACAGTCAAAACAGTGAAGCTGGCCGACCAAAAAGGTAACTTGATACACATCGCATGGCTGCGGGACGGCAGCGGATTAGCGTACATACTGGCGACCGATGACTTTCGCCAAAACACGCTGTGGATCCAAAAATTCGATGGGGATGCAGGGCCGAAAACCATTGCCCAATTTGATCAAGAAATTACTTCCCGCGGCTTTGCACTGTCGCCGGACGGCAAGAGTTTTGCCGTTTCAAAGGGCGGTTGGTCTCACAATATGGTACTGCTCAAGGGTTTGAATTAACTTTCTGTGTCGGCTCGCGAGCCAGGTAAAAGTGCGTCCATTGAAAAGCCTGGAGCTCCTTTCCACCTAGACATTTTTTTGTAAAATCCGCACCGTTTGAGGCGATACGCCGAACGCGGGCCTGATCGCCTCCTAAGTGAGCCGTTCCGCCACGTTATTTGTTTGCATCGCGCTTAAAAGCATCCCGTTTGCCTAAGCACGGGTGCGAAAGCTATGATTCAGACTGAATCTTGGAGGCAGTTAATGGGTGAAAAGCGTACGGAGATCGCTCCGGCGGAAGGGAAACTTGGCGTATTGTTGGTCGGACTCGGTGCCGTCTCGACGACGCTGGTAGCGGGTGTTGAGGCCATAAAACGCGGCATCTCGGAGCCCGTGGGCAGCCTCACGCAGATGGGGACGATCCGTCTGGGCAAGCGTACCGATAATCGGGTGCCGACGATCAAGGAGTTTGTGCCGCTCGCGTCGCTCGAGGATATTGTCTTTGGCGCGTGGGATATTTTTACCGACAACGCCTTTGACGCCGCGATGAACGCCGGCGTCCTCGATAAAGACCTGCTCAATCAAGTCTCCGAACCGCTTTTCAGCCTCAAGCCGATGGCGGCCGTTTTTGAGCAGAATTACGTCAAGCGAATCACGGGCGAAAACGTTAAAACCGGCAAAAATAAGATGGAGCTCGCCGAGCAGCTCGGTGAGGACATCGCCCGATTCAAAAGCGAAAACGGCTGCGACCGACTGGTGATGGTGTGGGCCGCTTCGACGGAAATATATATCGAGGAGTCGGAGATTCATCGCACGATCGAGGCGTTTGAGAGGGCGATGTACGACAACGATCCGATGATCGCGCCTTCGATGATTTACGCATACGCCGCGATGAAAGCAGGCGTTCCATTTGCAAACGGTGCGCCGAATCTTACGGTAGATATCCCGGCGTTAACGGAGCTCGCCGATCAAACCTCGACGCCGATCTGCGGAAAGGATTTTAAGACGGGACAGACGTTGATGAAGACGATCCTCGCCCCGGGCCTGAAATCGCGAATGCTGGGCCTCGACGGTTGGTACTCGACAAATATCCTCGGGAACCGCGATGGCGAAGTCCTCGACGATCCTGAGAATTTCAAATCGAAAGAGGTCTCGAAGCTCTCGGTGCTCGAGCATATCTTTCAACCCGATGTTTATCCCGGTCTTTACGGTGATTTCTCGCACGTCGTTCGCATCAATTACTATCCGCCTCGCGGCGACAATAAAGAGGGCTGGGACGCGATCGATATCTTTGGCTGGCTAGGTTACAAGATGCAGATCAAGATCGATTTTATGTGTCGCGATTCGATCCTCGCCGCACCGCTCGCTCTCGACCTCGCACTATTTATGGACCTCGCTCAGCGCGCCGGTATGAAGGGCGTTCAGGAGTGGCTCTCGTTCTATTTCAAAGCACCGCAGACCGCTCCGGGACTCTATCCCGAGCACGACCTTTTTATCCAGTTGATGAAGCTGAAGAATACGCTTCGGCATATGATGGGCGAAGACCTCATCACGCATCTCGGCCTCGAATATTACGATTAGCGGCGCCCTTCCCGGAAAACTCAACGATTTGTGTTGCACTTGCGCTTCGACGTGTGCTAATCCTTACAGTCGGAGCGAGCCTTCATACTCGCTGCCTGGTCCTTGCGGGGCTTACCCTTCCATACAACTTAAGTCCAGCCAACGTTACATCTTTTGACATCATCATTAGAGACGACATACGTGCCGTCCATTCCTGGCGACACACCTCACGACTCGCCGGCGCGTTTCGGGAGTGATCGAGGAGACAACGGAGATGAAAGAGGAAACGGCGAAAAGTAAAGATGCGGCAAAAGGGATTCTGCTCGATCCTGAGCGGAAGAGCCCTCGCGCCGCCGAGTTCGAGGAAAAGCTCTCGGCGCAGATCGTCGGGCAGGAGAGAGCGGTCCGCCGCATGAGCGGCCTTTTTCAGATTTATTTGGCAGGGATGAACAACCCGTCGCGTCCTATCGGCACGATGTTATTCCTCGGTCCCACAGGAAGTGGAAAGACGCGCGTGGTCGAGGCTGCGGCCGAAGTCCTTTTTAACGAACCACATACCGTCGTAAAAATCGACTGCGCCGAGTTCCAGCATTCGCACGAGATAGCAAAGCTGATCGGTTCGCCTCCAGGATATCTCGGCCATCGCGAAACATCGCCGATGCTCACGCAGGAGAATCTGGACAAATCGCACACTGACGATACGAAGCTCACGTTTGTACTTTTTGATGAAATCGAGAAAGCTTCGGATTCTCTCTGGCAGCTTTTGCTAGGCATTCTCGATAAGGCAACCCTGACGCTGGGGGATAATCGCCGCGTGGATTTTTCACGCACCGTCGTGATCATGACCTCGAATCTCGGCGCACGCGAGATGTCCGACATGATCTCCGGCGGCATTGGCTTTGCTAAGTCCAACGTCGACAAGACCAAACAGGAAAACGAGATCGATACCAAAATTTATCGCACCGCACTCGAGGCGGCGAAACGTAAATTCTCGCCGGAATTTATGAATCGCATCGACAAGGTGGTGGTTTTTCGGAGTCTTAAGGAACATCACCTGCGTTTGATCCTCGATATCGAGTTGCGTGCCGTTCAGGACCGGATCACTGAGAGTGCCGGAACTAAATTCGTTTTCGAATGCAATGTTGCGGCGAAGGAGTTTTTGCTAAGCGAGGGCATCGACCTCAAATATGGCGCCCGTCACCTTAAACGGTCGATCGAGCGCTTCCTGGTTTACCCACTTTCAAACCTTGTCGCGACCGAACAGGTCGAGACCGGCGACTTTGTCATCGTGGATTACCCGGAAGCGAGCGGTGCGCTGTCGTTTATCAAGCAGTCAGGCAAGATGATTATCGCGGACTTAAAGGACGAAAATTCTGACAGCGATGAGCCACTCGTTAACGTCGATGCGGTTGGACTGCCTTTGCCTCAAGCGGAAGCCGCAGCGGGCATGAGCAAGTCGAAGGGCGAGCGAAACGACGCTTAAGCCATAGGCAATCGGGAGAAAACGGGAGCGATGCTCGCTCCCGTTTTCGTTTGCACAACATATCTGCTTAGCGTAATATGTAGTCGAGGCTCGAACAATGAACCACGATGACGCGCATTTTCTCTCCGCCTTTCTTACGGCCCTTGCCGATCCGACGCGGCTGCGATTGCTCTCTCTAATGGCGGGAGATCCCGCGTCAGTCGGCTATTTAGCGGATTCGACCGGCGACAGCCAGCCCAAGGTATCGCGTCACTTGGCTTATCTTCGAAGTGCTGACCTAGTCGATACGGAGCGTTACGGAAAGCACGTCTATTACGCCTTGAAATGGCCTGCCCACCCAGTCGCCTCCAAGATCCTCTCCACAATATTCGATAAAGCGCGCCCTGAGTCGGTCCGCGTTGACCCTGATCCGGCGGACATATATGGGCGGACGTATACGAATACAAATGCGGCCGAAGAGATGGAGATTTACCTGCTATGAGGGCTCTTCGCCTCGTAAGGGCAATGACGACAATTGTTGTCACAGCAATAGCCTCGATTCAGTAGATAGCGAGCCGTAAGCACCATCAGCCCGCCGTCGAAGTAGAAGTCGAGGCCCTCGACCAACGGAGCCTGGGCATCAATCTCCTCCCTACCCCTTTCATACAGCGCGAGAAACTCTTTGTTCCCTTCCATCCCGAGAATGGGAGACTCGGCAACCGCCTTCCTTATCAGGCCGGCCCGCCGAGCGGCCTGATCGACCTCCTGTATTACTCGGTCATGAAGAGCGCGGTCGAGCACGATTCCGCCTTCGCCAACCTCATGTCGAGCAACCTCGAACTGCGGCTTAATCAGCAAAATTATGCGTGACTTGCCAGTAAGCAAGGGCGGAATAATTGGGAGTATTTTTGTTAGGGAAATGAAGGAAACATCGACAACCGCCAGATCGAGTCGTTGCTTGAAGTCTGTCGGCTTGAGTTCACGGGCATTCGTACGCTCCCGGACGTCGACGCGGGGATCCGTGCGCAGTCGCCAATCCAACTGATTGGTTCCTGCGTCGATCGCTGACACGCTCTTCGCGCCATGTTGCAATAAGCAGTCGGTAAACCCGCCTGTAGACGAACCGATGTCCACGCACTTTAGGCCCGTCACATCGATTCCAAATTCCCTTAGCGCGTGCTCGAGTTTTAGGCCTCCCCGGCTCGCATATCTTCGAGTTGCGGGTCCGTCCTTGATCCGAATATCCCCGTCTGCGGAGATTAGTTCTGATGGCTTTTCGATGCGGCGGTTGTCCACGAGCACGATACCTGACATGACCATCGCCGCGGCCTGGGCAATCGTCTGTGCGTGGCCGCGCTCGACGATCACCTCGTCGATTCGAATCTTGTTGTTTGCGCTCGTCTTTGTCACCGTCTTCGCGATTGATATTCTACCTTTTAGTGTCCGCTGATGAAGAAGATTGCTCAAATTTCCGCTTTCGCGAGGTATGCATGGTTCGTCCTTGCCTACAATCTTCTGGTCATCTTGTGGGGCGTTTTTCTCAGGGCATCGAATTCGGGCGACGGATGTGGTCAGCACTGGCTGACGTGTCATGGCGAAGTTATTCCCGTCGCGCCGGAATTCAAAACGACGATCGAGTTCGTGCATCGAGTAATGAGCGCGCTAGACGGTCTGCTGATGCTCGTATTGCTCGGCTGGGCCCTTCGTCGCTGGTATCTGTCGCGGATGGAACCAGATCGAAGTGTGCTGCGATCGGCCGCGGTCTCTTTCTTTTTTGTGCTTACCGAGGGCGCCATCGGGGCCGGTCTGGTCCTGACGGGTAATACCGCTCAGACGCTTACGGCCGCGAGACCATTCTGGATGGCGGGCCATCTTATCAACACGTTCGTTCTGCTTACTTTCTTAACGCTCACGGCGCGTCGAGCCAGCGGCGGCGCTCGCCTGGGTTTCGAGATCGAAAGGAAGCCCATCGTCGCTCTCTTCGTCGGGATTGTGGCGATCCTGATAGTGGGCACGACGGGATCGATTGCCGCTCTGTCGCACATGCTGTTCCCCGTGGGTACTCTTGCGGAGGGAATGGCCAGCGACTTCTCGTCGACCTCGCACGTTCTGCTGCGATTGAGGCTGCTTCACCCGATCTCGGCGATACTGGCAAGCGTCTTTTTAATTCTTCTGACTGGATGGATCGCCCGGCAAAGGAACGGCGAAAAACGCACGGTTCGCTGGTCTAACATTGTGTCGCTGCTAGTACTCGTCCAGCTCGCATTCGGAGCCGCCACGCTCCTATCGCTGGCCCCAATCGTGATGCAGCTCGGACATCTGCTTCTGGCGGACGCGATCTGGGTGGCTTATGTATTGTTTGCTGCGAGCGTGCTTTCCGCCGAACCGGTGCTTGAGAGCCGATCGAGCGCCGCCTGAACCTCGGCAAGCGTCGCGGCCATTAGATCGTCCGAAGCGTCCGAAGGCACGTAGATCGGATCGGCAACGATAACGCGGGCCCGCGTAAACGGCCTCGGAATCTGCATTTTGTCCCAGCTCCCGAGCGTCCAGCATTGTGCGGGCTCTACCGTAAACGGAACGACCGGATTTCCGGTTTTCTTGGCGAGCATCACGGCACCAGGCTTCGCCACATGACGCGGCCCGCGCGGCCCGTCTACCGTGAAACCCGTCGTCAGCCCGCCGCGCATGGCTCTGATCATCTCGACCAGAGCCCGACCGCCTCCGCGCGAGGATGAACCTCGGATCGCACCGTAACCGAGCCTTTGAATAAGGCGGGCCATGCACTCGCCGTCGAAGCTCTGCGAGCTGATGACCACAATAGCTCTATTGCGGAAATAGTATGTCGCAAGAAAAATGCGATCGTGCCAGAATGCCATGATCGCCTTCTCATTCCGGGCAGATATGCGATCAAAGGTTTCCATTCCCTCCGCGTCAAACCGTACCGTCCACCCGATCAGCCGTATTCCCCAGTAGAAGACGAACGATGTAAAGCGAATCGTGAATCGCTGTCGCAGGGAATAATGCGAGAGGTCCTCGTGGGCGAAATAGTTGTCGCGAGCAATGGCCATCGGTTAGAACAGAACTAGCAAGTTGAAGTATTATTTGCAACAGCAGCTTACGCCGCCCCTGATGCAACGAGAGATTCTCATTATCGACGATCATGACGACCTCGCGTCGGAGCTCTCCAAAGTTTTTGCGCGCACGGGCCACAACGTCAAGGTATTGGAAAGCCGCGCTGATGCTGTGGAAATGGGCGATCTCGGCGATTTCGATCTCGTCGTTACCGATCTCGACGTACATCCGAGCGAGCCTGAAGAACGAATGGAGGGCGACGAATGTCTTCCCGACCCAATTGACGCGGGGGTTAAGGAAGAGGTCAAAGCTTTTAAGATCTGCGCGTCCAGCTTCCGACGGGCTGATCAGGACTTTGACGAAGACGAGTTGAAGACTATTGTCACGACCGTCCTGGATTACAAGTCGCAATTTGTTGATCGGCGGGAATATGTTCAGAGCCTGCGCGAGACGATCGAGTTCGAACTGCCAAGCTCGATATCGCTAATGCCCACCGTCCTCGGTTATTTGATGAGGCGAGTAGAGAAACTCGGTGTCGTCGAGGCGGAACAGTCGAATCTATTCGTCGCGCTCGACGAGGCCTTCGTAAACGCAGTAAAGCACGGGAACAAGTTCGACGCGTCGAAGCTCATCCGTATAGCGGCCGAAGTTTCAAAAAAGGAAGCGAAATTTACTATCGAGGATGAGGGCGAGGGTTTCGATATAAACGCAATACCCGATCCGCTCGATCCGGAAAATCTGTTCAAAACAAGCGGCCGCGGCGTCTTATTTATCTACAACATTATGGATGAGGTTAAGTATAACGAGCGAGGAAATCGGCTGACAATGGTAAAGAAAACCCAGGAACCGAAAGGCTCCGAGGCTTGACACTAACGGGGAACAAGGAAGCAAGGGAGATTATGAAAAGTGATTCAGGAGAAACGGTTTCGGTATGGATGTCGACGCCTGCGATTCCCAACGACGGGACCCTCTCAGAGAATATTAGTACTGATGTCTGCATCATCGGTGCAGGCATAGCGGGTATGACGACGGCCTACCTGCTCGCGAGCGAGGGCCGACGTGTCGTCGTAGTGGATGACGGCGAGATCGGCGGCACCATGACCTCGCGAACCACGGCGCATCTGGTCAACGCGCTCGATGATCGCTATTACGAGCTCGAGCGGCTGCACGGCGAGGAAGGTGCACGGCTCGCGGCGGAAAGTCACACTGCGGCCATTGACCGTATTGAGCAGATCGTCGACGCCGAGGGCATCGAGTGTGAATTTGAGAGGCTTGACGGTTTTCTTTTTGTGGCGCCCGAGGAAGACGACGACCTGGATGATGAGCTGGCCGCAGCTCATCGCGCGGGCCTAACCGAGCTGGAAATAGTCGATCGCGCACCGCTCGAGGACTTTGATACGGGCAGGTGCCTGCGCTTTCCGCAGCAAGCACAGTTTCATCCCCTCAAATATTTGACGGGGCTCGCCCGCGGCATTCGTGAAAAGGGCGGACTCATATTTGCAAAATCGCACGCGGATGAGATCGCGAGCGAGGATCGGAAAGTGCGGATCTCCATGGGTGATGTCGAGATCGTCGCCGATTCGGTAGTCGTCGCAACGAATACGCCGATAAACGATCGATTTATCACGCATACAAAACAAGCTCCGTACGTAACTTACGTGATCGGTGCGAGGGTAAAAGCCGGCACGATTGCGAAGGGCCTATACTGGGATAATAGCGATCCATATCATTACGTGCGTTTGACCTCGGCTCCCGATTCAGAGGACCACGAAATCCTGATTGTCGGCGGTGAAGATCATAAGACCGGACAAGCCGACGACACGGAAGAACGTTTCAACTGCCTCGAACAATGGACACGCGAGCGGTTTCTGTCGATCGAGGACATCGAATTTACATGGTCGGGCCAGGTCATGGAGCCGGTTGACGGGCTCGCCTTTATCGGCCGGAATCCGCTCGACGACGAGAATGTTTATATAGTCACCGGTGATTCCGGCAATGGAATGACGCATGGGACCATCGCGGGCATTTTGATTACCGATCTGGTGATGGGCCGCGAAAATCCCTGGACAAAGCTCTACGATCCCTCGCGCAAAACGCTTCGGTCACTAGGAGAATTTTTGAAGGAGAATCTCAACGTCGCCGCACAATATACCGACCTGGTAACGCCCGGAGATGTGAGCTCCTCGGACGAGATTGAGCCGGGCGAAGGCGCGGTGATTCGCGAGAGCCTCGCGAAGATCGCGACATATAAAGACCAGTCCGGATCGGTTCAGCGGATGTCTGCGGTTTGTCCGCATCTGGGCTGCATAGTCGATTGGAACACGACTGAAAAAACGTGGGATTGCCCATGTCACGGTTCGCGCTTTGATGCACAGGGGAAAGTGTTTCAGGGGCCAGCGAATTCGGACCTCGCGAGTGCTTGACTAGCGGCCATTCGCGAAGCTCTCACGGTGTTCGGGCAGTCAAAGGCTTCCTATCCCAAGCGCGATGTTCAGTAAACCAGTAAATTGGCCAAAGCGCTGTTTTTCATCTTTTGGCTTTATATGCACGTTTATTTGGGAATAACCTGTTAACGCGCTTCCATGACTGCTGCTTCTTCAAAGAGATGAAGGTCACAATTGCTCAAATCAACTCCACCAACGGCGACATCGCCGGCAATAGTTCCAAAATAATCGCCGCCATCGAGAAGGCTAGGCAGCAAAAGTCAGATCTCGTGGTCTTTCCCGAAGTCGTTACACACGGTTACACCTCGCAGGACTGGTTTCAGGATCCGGATATCATCGCCACCGCGGGCGCGCCGCTCGCGGAAATTATCGCGGCTACGACGGGTATAACCGCTATCGTCGGCACCATCCGCGCGAATGCGGACGATGACGGGCGGCGCTTATTCAACTCGGCAGCGGTTATCCACGACGGAAAACTGCTTGGCTTTCAGGATAAAACGCTGCTGCCTGAGTACGACGTTTTTGATGACCCTCGTTACTTCGAGCCGGCTTTGCGGCGGCAGATTTTTGAAGTGAATGGTGTAAAACTCGGCGTCGTAGTCTGCGAAGACTTTTGGAATGACAAGACATTTTGGAGCGAGCGGCTCTACGAGAGCGATCCAACCGACGAGGTCCTCGCGATGGGCGCTGACATTATCGTATCTGTCAACGCATCGCCATTTAACAAAGGAAAGATCAAGTTGAGATGCGACATGGTCGCCCATCGCGCAAAACTGCAAAAAAAGCCGATCGTCTTCGTCAATCTCATAGGCGGCAACGACGGCATCATATTTGACGGAGCAAGCCTGATCGCTGACGAACAGGGCGACATCATCCTGCAGGCGCCTGCGTTTGAAGAGTTTGTCGAGACGGTCGAGCTCGATTCTCGAAAGCCAGATGCTCGAGGGATCACGGGGGCTGAGACTGAGTCAATTTGCGACGCTCTGGTGCTCGGGATTCGCGATTACGCGTCGAAAAATGGTTTTCCGAAAGCCTTACTCGGATTGTCCGGCGGGATCGATTCTGCCCTCGTCGCCGCTCTCGCCGCGGAGGCGATCGGTGCGGAGAATCTACTTTGCGTGATGATGCCATCGCCGTTTTCGTCCGAAGGCAGCATCAAGGATTCCGAGGAGCTTGTCCGCAATCTGGGCTGCGAGAGCCGAATCGAACCGATTTCAGACACTTTTAATGTGCTACTGGAGCAAATGAATCTCCACAAGCCGACGAAGGGCGGTGAGAGCCTCGCTGCGGAGAATATGCAGTCGCGGCTTCGGGGCGTAATTCTGATGGCGATCTCGAACGCCGAAGGCCGCCTGCTCCTCTCGACCGGTAATAAGAGTGAACTGGCCGTCGGCTATTGCACGCTCTACGGCGACACGAACGGCGGGCTCGCAGTCCTCGGTGACGTTCTAAAAACGGAAGTATGGGAGATCTCACGGCACCTAAATAAGCACGCCGGGCGGGAGATTATTCCGAACAAGATTATCGACAAGAAGCCGTCGGCGGAGCTCGCGCCGAACCAGTTTGATCAGGACAGCCTGCCGCCCTATGAAGTAATGGACCCGATCCTGAAGATGTACTTCGAGCAAAAAAGTTCCCCTGCCGAAATTGTTGCCGCCGGACACGACGCGGAACGTGTCTACTGGATCTTGAATAAGGTCGAGCATCCCGCAAACGAGTTCAAACGCCAGCAGCTGCCACCGACTCTCATAATTTCGAAAAACGCCATCGGCGTCGGCCGGCGCCGCCCAGTGACGCATAAATACCGAAGACAGCCCTCCTGATTTCTGCCTGCAAGATAGATTCGCCGATGCCGTCCGCTGTAAGACGCCCTTTTTCATGATTTGCGAGTTAAATACTGCACTTTGAAGGGTTAATATCGCGAGATAAATCCTTTTCAAAATGCCATGAAAGCTTAATCAATAAGCTATTTCGTCACGTAATAACCCTGTCTCGCACGGATGCGGACATCGGGCCGGGCTGGGACTGTGAGATTGAGTTTTACAAACTTGCCGGTGGGATAATCGGTATCCGCGTCGTAACGGATGACATACTGGGCGCGCAGCTCATTGGCGAGCTGAGCGAAGATCCGGTTGAGCGTTTCCGTATTTTGTCGCTGGTTGGATTGATTTGCGAGAGCATCTTTCGTATCGAGGGGCCGGAATTTCGGCAAGAATGCAGTGCCTCCCGTGCTCGTCGCAAAGCTCGCCATCGATTCCTGACCGACGACGCTCATCTGATTTAACGTATATGAGCTCCCCGCCGGATTGATCGAATAAAACACCGTATCACCGCCCTGCAGCAATTTCAGTATTTTGCTGCGTTCGCGCGCCGCCGCGTCATTCCGACTCTTGACGGTTAGCTGATACAGCGTCTTATTGTCGAGCTTGCTTACATTGATTTTCTTGTAACCATCGTTGATCGCCTTCGCGATTGCCGCGCTGTTCGTGTCTTCGCCGTCAGAGATCACGAGAACTACGCGGCGGGTGCCCTCGGGAGACACGTTGCTCAGATATCGTGCGGCTTCGCCGACCGTATCGTAAAACGCCGTAAAATCTTTCGTCGGGGTGATCGCTCGAATCTTCGCCGCAGCGGCGTCGGCATTATCTCGACCGCCAATCAGGACCGGACGCTTACCGATCGTGAAAACGGTGGCGCGATCCTCCGCTCGCATAACGTCGCGGAGGAATTTCGCTGCCGTTTCAAGCTCGAACTGAAACATCTTATCCGTGCTCGCCGAGATGTCGAAAAGCAGCGCAATTTCAAGCGGCACCTTCTCCGCCGTCCCGACGCTTTCAATGGTCTGTGGGCGCCCTTCCTCTAGCACGCGAAAATCCTTCTCGGTGAGGCCCGAAACCGCGTCGCCCTGAGCGTTCGTCACCGAGGCGGGGATGACAATTAGACGCGAGTCGACGCGTATCACTTCGTTATCTTCCTCCATTTTGGGTGTCGGCGTTGCGGATTGCGCTGAGGAAGGGCCCGCGAATGAGAGCATTAACAAGGCGGCAAGCATCCAGAGCCGAAAGCGGCGAAGTTTTTTTGTCATTTCTGCCTCCTGAAAGGATGGGACCTGGAAGGAAAATATTGAGGGCACGCATCCGTCGGCACTATATTGATGTGCGGACGAATGCAGTGCCCTCGAGCAATGTCGAACAAACTATTCGTTATCAGTCGGCGTATCGGTCGTTGATTTGACCTCAACGTTCTGATTAAGACCGCGGCTGACCAATACTTTGATCTCCACGCGTCGATTCTGTTCACGTCCTTCGCGAGTCGTGTTATCGGCAACTGCCTGCAGTTCGCCAAAGCCGTACGATGGAGTAAAGCGGCGGAGCGAAATGTTGTGATTGTCGATCAAGTACTCACGCACAACCTTTTCACGTCGTTCGCTTAGCGACTTATTCGCACGCACGCCACCTTCCGCGGATGCATAGCCCGTCACCTCGATCATGAAGCCTTTCAGCGAACCAGCTGCTGCTGCAATCTCGTCGAGTGAAGTCTTTGCTTCTTGTGAAAGTACAGAGCTTCCAACCTTGAAATTGACAGTTGCCGTCGTCTGGACGACGTAATCGTCCATATCGGTAATGCGCTTGTTAGTCGCGTTGACGCCTGCCACAGCGGCATCAGCCGTGTCCTGAGCGGCCTTGGCACCGCCCTTCGCAGCATTCGAGATGGCCATCAACTCATCGATTTGGCCTGAGACACGCTGTGCGTTCTGCTCAGCGGCCGTCAGACGCTCTTCTGCGGGGGCTACACGAGCATCGATCGATTGTGCGGTCATCAGGCTGCTCTTATCGAATCGAACTTTGTTTACAGCAACGGATCCGCTGTTATCGCCGACACCTTCGACCTCCAGGTTGAGGCCGCGAACGATGGCGGTAATAGGAAAGCGGTCACCGCCGAAGAATGCATTATTCTTGATGCTCGCATTCGGATTAACTACCACCTTAGTATCGACACCGACGGCGTCACGCACGACGAAGGTGCTCTGGTCATCCTTTGCGACGACGACTCCCTTGATCTTATATTTCTGACCCGCAACCGCAGCGCGAAGCTGCGCATCCTGCGCGAATATGGAGATCGCGCCGATCGAAACTGTCAAAAAAAGTACTGAAAGAGTTTTGAACATAATTAGTCCTCCTGAATGAATGGTTTGGAGATGGTCTTTAGGGTAGACGCTGCACGGTTGTGATGGGTTGTCGGAAATTTGCCGAATCTGGTGGGAGGCGGTGCTGCTAACTTCTTCGCAAAGAAATATGCCTGAAATGGTCTCGAATTAGAAAACATATTACCCTAATACAACACTATAGCGGGTTCTTTCCGGACCGACCGTATGTAAGCCTACCTACGACTGAACTATATTTCGAATTGCGTATTTTCGAGGTACTGCTTCATAAATGAAAGGAACCGCTCCGCGTCAGCCCCATCGACCACTCGATGGTCGTAGGTCAACGCGAAGTATGCCATCTGTCGAATCGCTATATAATCGTCGCCGTCAGGGGATGTGAGGACCTTCGCACGCTTCTCGATCGTTCCGACACAAAGAATCGCGACCTGGGGTTGATTGATTATGGGCGTCCCATAGAGCCCACCAAAGACCCCTGGATTCGTGATCGTGAACGTTCCGCCCTGCACCTCATCCGGGCTCAATTTCTTAGTACGCGCCCGATCGGCGAGGTCATTAGCGGCCGTCGCGAGCTGGGCAAGCGAAAGCGTGTCAGCATTTCTGATCACTGGAACAATCAGGCCCCAATCGAGCGCCACGGCCATACCCAGGTTGATATCACCCTTGTATACAATTTGGTCGCCGTCGACCTGCGCGTTCATGATGCGATGCTCGCGGATCGCGGCGGTAACAGCCTCAAAGATGAACGGCATGAACGTGAGCTTGGTCCCGTTCGCGGCCTGGAACGCCTCTTGATTTACCTTCCGTAGCTTGGCGACATTCGTCATGTCGATTTCATATACGCTCGTCACGTGTGCTGACGTCTGCTTCGACATCGTCATGTGATCGGCGATCCGCTTACGCATCACCGACATCTTCTCGATGCGGTCCTCACTGGACACTACGGTTCGCGGAGCCTGCGGCTGGGTCGCCGCCGTTAATGAAGGCGCTGCGTTACGAGACGGCATTGCCGGAGCGCCCTTAATCAACAGATCTTGCGGGCGGAGCGCGGCCCCCGTTTCAATAAATGAAACGATATCGTTTTTAGTGACGCGGCCGCTCATGCCGCTGCCCGGAATTCGCGTAATGTCGACACCATGCTCTTTCGCGATGTTGCGGACGAGCGGGCTCGACTTTGTGCGGCGCAATTCATCGATGGACGCGTCGCGAGCGGTGGGCGCGGTGTTAGCACTCGCTGCCACCGCAACCGCTGCGTGGCCGTTATCGCTTGCCGGTGCTGCAGCCGCCTTCGTATCCGGCTTTGGCGTTTCCGCCGGCTCCGGCGTCCGAGTAGCGACTTCCGAACCCGCGGCTCCGACCAGCGCGAGTACCGAACCCACCTCGACCGTTTCGCCTTCCTGTACATTTATCGCGAGCAGGGTGCCAGCCGCTGGCGAAGGGACCTCTGCGTCGACTTTGTCCGTCGAGATTTCGAGAAGTGCCTCATCCTTTTCGATAGTGTCGCCGACCGCCTTTAGCCATTTCGAAACTGTTCCTTCCGCAATCGACTCGCCCATCTGCGGCATTACGACCTCTGCGGACGACGAGCTTGAACTCGACGGTGACGGAGCGGGAGCAGGGGCAGCCGGCGTGTCTTCGGTTGACGCGGTCGCGGGCACCGCGGGCACTTCTGCGGGTGATTCTGATTCCTGAGATTTCAGGCTAATCGCTGCGGGCTCCGACGTTTTCGCCGATCCTGACTCGCCCTCCGCACCGACAATCGCGACAACCGTCCCGACTTCCACCGTCTCGCCTTCCTGCGTGCGGATCTCGAGCAGAACGCCTTCGCCTGGGCTCGGAACCTCGGCGTCGACCTTATCGGTTGAGATTTCGAGGATGGCCTCATCCTTTTCGATAAGATCGCCCACGGACTTCAGCCATTTAGAAACGGTCCCCTCGGTGATCGACTCACCCATCTGCGGCATCACTACATCCATGCTCATAAAGACTCCAAAATGCGAATAATTAGGATACTAGAAAATGCACTAGAGGGCGAAATTAAGGTTTTCCTGCCGCCGAGGCTCGAATTAGACCAAGGAGTTCGGGCAAACGATCTAGTGTCTGCGGCAGTCGAACCGATTTGCCGCTCGTGAGTGTTAAACGCCCATCGTCCGCAACCGCCCCGATCTCGCCCCAGCCGAGGCGGCCTTTCCTGTACTCGATTCCATGCTCGAACAATTGGACGACACCGCGACGCTGTCGTACTAGAGAGAACATCGTCACGAGGTAAACGAGCGGAAACGCTGTCGCGAGTAGAAAGAAAAGCGTGCTGTCCCGAGTGTAATAGACGATCATCATCGACAGAAAAAAGAGGAAAGAAAGTACGGCGATAAAGACCGCGCGCTGCAATATCCCAGGCGCTACTCCGTAGACGCCGACAAGTTTTCCCAAATTGGCTGGCACCTATCCTTCCGAAGTCGTGGGGCCGATGACCGTCCTTACTTGAGAAATGGCATTGGCCGGGAAGCCGCCGCGTGAGGCGTGCTCGCGGATCAACTCCTCGCTCGGAGCGACGTAAATACAGTAAATTTTATCGTCGGTTACAAAGCTTTCGACCCATTGGATTTCGGGCCCGAGCTCGCGCAGGACACTGCACGATTTCTGCGAAACAGCGGTAAGATCTTCGGCGGATGAGCCTCCGACGCCGGCAATCTCACGTTCGATGACGAATTTAGGCATTTGTTGATTCCTCCACGATTTTTCTTGTGTTCGGCAGTATCGATCCAGGCATCTTATCTGCGCGTGTGTAATGACTGCCGACTGCGGTAGAATACTCAATATTCCTCCCCCAGCATAAACCGATGAGAAAAACATTTCTTCTTACGTTATCGATATTTGTTCTATCGGTCGCGGCAATCTCGCAAACTGCGCTTACCGCCGCCGATTACGACCGCGCGGCGAAAATGCTCGCGTTCAATACGAATCCTCTGGTGGATCGCGCGGGCGTAAGGGCTGCTTATTTGCCGGACGGACGACTTTGGTATTCCGTGCTGACTCCGACCGGGCGCGAGTTCGTCGCCATCGATCCGAAAGACGGATCGAGAAAAGCCGGCAAGATGCGCGCCGAGCTGGGCATTCCAGAGGTTCAGCCTCCTCGACCAAGTCCGAATTCCGTGCCGAATTCAAGTACGTCTCCAGACGGCAAAAGGGCTGTATACATCAAGGATTGGAATCTTTGGGTGCGTGACCTCGCGACTGGGGCGGATAAGCAGCTGACAACCGATGGCGTAAAGGATTTCGGCTACGCGACAGACAATGCGGGATGGATCAAGACCGAGCGGCCGATCGTCCTTTGGTCGCCGGACAGCGCAAAGGTCGCGACCTACCAGCAGGATCAGCGCCACGTCTCAGACATGTATCTCGTTACCACGAACGTCGGCGCGCCGAAGCTCGAAGCATGGAAGTATCCTCTGCCGCAGGACAAGGAGATCATCAAGATCCACCGCATCGTAATTGACGTCAACACGGGCTCGACGGTGCGGTTCAAGATCGCTCCGGACGATCGCCGCGGCACGCTCTGTGACGACGTCACCTGCGACCGAGTCAACTTCGAGGACAATGAATGGAGCCCTGACGGAGCAAAACTCGCATTCGTCTCGACGCCTCGCGACCACAAAAGCGCCAAGCTGCGAATCGCCGATGTCGCAACCGGCGAGGTGCGCGACGTGATGGAGGAAAAGGTCGCGACCCAGTACGAGTCTGGCCAGGGAGCGATCAATTGGCGATATTTACCGGCGACGAACGAAGCGATTTGGTATTCGGAACGCGATGATTGGGGCCACCTTTACCTGTATGACCTCTCGAACGGTCGAGTAAAAAATCAAATTACCAAGGGCAACTTTGTCGTCACACGCGTTCTCAAGGTCGACGACAAAGCACGCGTAATTTTCTTCGAGGCGAATGGCCGTGAAGCCGGACGCGACCCGTACTTCTCGCATTTCTACCGCGTCGATTTTGATGGCAAGAATTTAAAGCTTCTCACGCCCGAGGATGGACATCATGTGATCGCTCTCTCGCCGGATGAGAGATATTTCGTCGACAACTATTCACAGCCGAACGCCCCTCACACGATTGTCCTTCGCGACCTCACGGGCAAGGTCGTGGCTAATATCGACAAGACGGATGTCTCTCGACTCGCTGCCACAGGCTGGAAGGCGCCGACACCGTTCAAGGTGAAATCGCGCGACTCGAAGTGGGACCTCTACGGGCTGATGTTCACACCGACGAACCTCGACACAACGAAAAAGTACCCGATCGTTAACTACATCTATCCAGGCCCGACGGGCGGCGGTGTCGGATCACGCGGTTTCGCTGCATCGCGGGGCGATCATCAGGCCCTCGCTCAATTGGGATTCGTCGTTGTGATCATCGACGGCACTTGCAACCCGGAGCGTTCGAAGTCCTTCCACGATTCCTGCTACGGCAACATGGCCGACAACACGATCGAAGACCAGATCGCAGGTATCAAGGAGCTGGCGGCAAAGTACAACTACATGGACACAGGGCGCGTCGGCGTCTGGGGACACTCGGGCGGAGGTTTTGCGACGGCCACGGCGATGTTCAAGTATCCTGATTTTTACAAAGTAGGTATCTCTGAATCAGGCAATCACGACAATCGAAACTACGAGGACGACTGGGGCGAGCGCTACATCGGGCTGATGGTCGGGGACAATTATGAAAAGCAGGCTAATCAGATTTATGCCAAGAACCTCAAAGGCAAACTGCTTCTCATCCACGGCGGCATGGACGACAATGTTCCGCCTTACAGTACGTATCTCGTTGTTGACGAACTGATCAAGGCAAACAAGGATTTTGACCTGATTATTCTGCCCAATGCCCGACACGGCTATGCTGCAAGCGCTGTCGCCCCTCCGAACCAGCAGCCGAGCCTATACATCATGCGACGCCGTTGGGATTATTTTGTTAAGCATCTCCTCGGAGTAACGCCGCCCGCGAATTACGAAATAAAGCCGGCGACGGATCCGCGGATCGTGCCCGGGCGATAGTCGGCCGGGAAAATACGGAGTTATTGGGGAAGCGCTTTCGTGTCATCCTCGCTGCCGTCAAATAGACTGCTGACCGGGACACGTTCCGGCGCAGGAAGTTGATCGGCCGTTGGAGTATGCGATGAGTCGAGATGGGCGACGCCGTCACGCGCGCGTTCAAAGTCCGCGGCGATGACCTTCAATGTGAGCTTGCCATCACTGTTGGGCAGTTCTGAGAGCTTTGAATATGTTGTTGTGCGGATCTCGATTTTTGCAAAGCGTTTCATAAACCCTTTACGAAACTTGATGTCGAGAATGTCTTCTTTAGCGAGTCGCACTTCCTTAACGCCTCCGCCGATCACACCGAAAAGCTTTGACTCGAATTCGAGCACAACTCCCGCAGCAGAAAACTTGGCAAGCCCGTTCACCTGCTTCAGCCCGTGAGCACTTTCGGTCTTGAATGGCACGCTTATAAATCCCTGCATAGATCAATTCCCGCGTCTCGCAACAAAGAATTTACCGAGGCCGTAGAGGCTGACAAGCAGCCAGGCGAATTCCATCAAGAAGGCTGCAAAGTTAAACTCGTACGCGAGCGAGACAAGAATCAGTATCGCGCCAACTGCGTTTAGCAGCGAATAAGCGGCAGCATCGCTCCGCAGCCTCTCGATCTGCAGTAATATATACGCGATCAGGATGAGCGCGACGCCGATCGTGCCAACGACGTCAGGTAAGTAGCTTTTCATTCCGCCCGTTCTACTTAAAGTCGCCGCACTGCGCGGCATCTAGTTTTGCAAGATAGCTCACGCCGAACCGGTACCCGTAATAAATGCTGTCGATCTTAAGATTATCCAGCTTATCGCTGGCCGAGTGTAGAATTCCCAATGTGTCCTTGCCCATTCCGCTGATTGTGATACCTGGGATTTTTTTCTCAACAAAAGAGGCGGAATCCGAGCTCGCTCCCTCGATGGGAATCGAGACGAACTTAAAGTTGCTCTCTTTACCAAGAGCTTCGGCGAGCTTGAGCATCTTCGGCGATGACGCGTTCGCGAGCGCCATCGGAATGCCCTGGCCGAACGTGTCAAAGTTGACCATCGAGCAAACGCCCGCGCGCTGAGCGTCGGTCATAGCTTTAACCATCTGGGCGGAACCCTTTAAGCCTTCCTCTTCTTTGTCAAAGGCGACGAACACGTAGGATTTCTTAGTGTCGAATTTAGCTACCGTCTTGTAAATGTGCGCGAGGATCACGACACCGGCCCAATTGTCGGTCACGCCGCAGCCCGCACTCACCTTATCGTAGTGGGCTCCGATCACGATCGTTTCATCCGTTGAGCCTTTCTTTCGTACGACAACGTTCTGGATCTTGTCCTTGTCGAATTTCTCGATCGCGATGTCGGCTTTTGGCACACCCAGCGACGTAAAAAGATTGACGACGCCATCGAGTCGCTTTTCGCTCTCGCACGGCACCAGCTTTACCGACGCATCAACCGCGTCTTTGGTAGAGAAAGGATCAACCTTTGCCGGGGCCTCGGTCGTCTGCGAATAGCCAGCGGATGCGAAGATAGAGAGAGTGAGCAAAGCTACGATTATTTTCATATCAGTTTAGTGCCTTCAATTTTAGAACGGTGCCATCCGGACCAACCGCCCAGACCGCACGGCTTCCTTTTGAAGCAACCGAGTTAAGGTTCTCGGCGCCAATCTTATTGAGAACAACGCCATCTTCCGACGCGATATCAGTACCGCTCGGCCCAACGGCGATAATGGTATTGCCATTAACGTACGCAACTGCCGATCGGTAACCCGACATCCAGTTCTTCGCTTCGCCCCAGCTTTCTCGGTACCTAGCTCGGTCTATCTTGGGTATTAGGTCGTGGGTTTTCGGAAGTAGGTCAATGTCCACCGTAAAGGCAAAGTTCATTGAGACTTCACTTGGCTTCTCATAGTTTCCGCCCACGATTACACCATTCTTAGCGTCTCGCATCGCTATCGAAAAAATGCCGCTACCGGGCGTGCCTTTAATCATCGGCGTATCTGATACTTGCCACGATTTGCCGCGGTCGTTTGTGCGGAAAACTCGTGCAGCCGAGCCGCCGGTGACGAGAAAGGCGTTATTTTTTCCTTGCGTGATCAGGCATGTACCGCTAGCGGCGAATGCAGCCTCGCCGTCTTTTGCAGCCGGCATTTTCGCCGAATCCATTGTCGACCACGTCCCGCCGTTCTTCGTTTGTATCAACAGAAACTTCCCATCGACCGGGTCGCTCATCGCAATGCAGTTTCTCGAATCCCAGCATGCAATCGCGTCGAAAAATGCCTTTTCATTCGTGTTCTTAAATTGCAGCTTCCACGTCTTGCCGCCGTCTACAGTCTTGTAAATCCGGGAGCTTTCTCCGTTGCCGATGCTGAGAATGTAAGCTGTCTTCGCGTCAAAGGCTTCGATATCGCGAAAGTCGAGCTTCTCTGCTCCGGGCACTGTCATCACTTTCCAAGTCTTACCGGCATCAATCGTCCGGATTACTGTTCCGTCGGTTCCGCTCGCCCAGATGACTTTCTCATTCACGACCGAAAGGCCGCGAAGACTCGCCTTGGTTTCGACGTCTTGCTTGATCCACTGGGCGGAGACGCTCGACGTCACGAGCAGCAATACGCCCCAGAGACCGAGAGACGCGAAGCGTCTCGCTCTGCTGATTTGTGACTTCTGGCTTCTCACTTCTGACATTCTAATAAACCATCCGCGCTTTCACGGTGCCCTTGATTCCTTTCAATATCTCAAAGGCCTCCGTCGATATTTTGGTCTCAACGTCGAGGATCACGTAGCCGATCTCGTCATTTGTTTTTAAATACTGACCGGCGATATTTATCTTCCGCTTTGAGAGGCGCGAGTTGATGTCGCCCAAGACGCCGGGGATATTGCGGTGTATGTGTAGGATGCGGTGCGTGCCGGCCTGCGGCGGCAATGAAACCGGCGGCACCGTGTGTGAGCCCTCACTCGTGCCGAAGTCGAGATACTTGACCAGCTTTGAGGTGACGTCAAGGCCGATGCTTGCCTGAGCTTCCTCCGTCGACCCGCCGATGTGTGGCGTGAGGATGACATTCGGCAGATTCTGCAGGACGGAAACAAATTCGTCGCCATTTTTCTCCGGCTCTTCCGGAAAAACATCGACCGCGGCGCCTCCTAACTTTCCTTTCTTGATCGCCTGATGAACTGCACCGAGATCGACTACATCCCCGCGGCTATGATTAATCAGTATTGCACCCTTGCGCATCAGCCTTAGAGTTTCTCGATTGATCAGATCGCGAGTCGTCTCGTCCGAAGGCACGTGCAGAGTGACGATGTCCGCACGCTTCAAAAGTTCGCGAAGATCCCGAATCTGCTTTGCATTTCCGTGCGGCAGTTTCGTCGCAACGTCAAAATAAATAACGCGAAGCCCCAGCGCCTCCGCCATTATCGAGACCTGCGAACCGATGTTCCCGTAGCCGATTATCCCAAGCGTCTTCCCGCGAAGCTCAAAACTGCCGGCGGAATCCTTTAACCACGTGCCTGAATGGGCCGCCGCGTTCTTATCAGTGATTTTGCGAATCAGCATCACGCAGAGCCCAATGATCAGCTCTGCAACGCTGCGCGTATTTGCATGCGGTGCGTTAAAAACCGCGATGCCTCTCTCAGTCGCAGATTTCAGGTCGATTTGATTTACACCGATGCAGAAAGCACCGATTGCGAGCAGCTTATCGGCCGAGGCCAGGACCTTTGTTGTAATCTGAGTTTTCGACCGTATACCCAGAAGATGAACGCCTTTGACGGCCGCCGCGATCTCCCGTTCGCTGAGCGCGCCGCCCATGCGTTCGATCTCGGAATAACCTGCGGCTCGCAACTCGTCGACGGCCGCATCCGAGATGTTCTCGAGCAGTAAAATCTTGATCTTGTTTCGCGGAAAGGATGTCCCGGCGCTTGCCATAAAGTGAGGAGTATAACAAAAAACGAGAGCGACGATTCGACTCTCGTTTAGTAAGAAAATTATTTTGTAAGCCTATGCGGCTAAAGGCACAATTTCCTTCTCAAGCTGCTTACCGTATTTTATTTTAGCAACGTCCAGATCGAAATCGGATTGAAGACCAAGCCAGAACTGCGCGGACGTTCCGAAAAATCTAGCCAGACGCAAAGCAATATCAGCTGTCACGTTTTCTCTACCGTCGGCGATCGATCTAACTCTGGCGATCTCGATATGAGCGGCCTCAGACAAGGCCTCATCGCTCAGCCGAAAAGGCTTAAGAAACTCCTCCCGCAAAACTTCGCCGGGATGTATAGGGTTTAATGTTTCGATCTGCATTCTTTCTTCTAGTGGTAGTCCACTATTTCAACATTATAAGCAGTTGAATCTTCCCAATCAAAGCAAATTCTCCATTGGTCGTTGATCCGTATGCTGTATTGGCCAAGACGATTTCCAGTTAACCGCTCTAAACGATTCGCTGGAGGAATACGAAGATCATTGATCGACTTCGCATTATTTAGCATTCTAAGTTTCCGCAACGCGATCTGCTGAATGTCGGACGGCAACCGACGCGACCGCTCGAGCTTAAATATCTTCTCAGTTTCGGCATCTTTGAAGAATTTGATCACGTGAAAAGGTTAAGATGAAGTCTGTTAAATGTTACTTGTCTTTATCTAAATCGTCTGAACTAAATGCTTTGTCTTTTACCCGAACAAATATTTTAAATAGTTCTTCCAACGACGACTTAATAATTTTGAAGTCATTATGCGCAGATTTACCTCTATGAGTTAGGTTAGAGCGGACCTGATAGTAATAATTAAGGGATTTCTTTGGATCGGAAGAATCAAGGGTTTCTTTTTCAGTTGGCCTATCGGCTCTGAACACGTACCTCGATTCGGTTACCACATCTTTAAGACTTTGACTGAATTCGTCTTCCTCAGCGAGATTTGCAATTTTTCCAGTAACATTGTTGCCAAGATGATAGCGGAGCGAGACATATCGCTCAATCGAAGACCAAAGAAGCAGATATGCCATTTGAAGCTGAAAGAGCGATTTCAAATCCCAGTCAAACTCCGAATTTTGCTCAAGTGTTTCCGCTACCACTTCCAAAGCTGAAGTGAAAAGAGGGTCCTTACTACCATCCCATTCATAACAATCTTCAGAATCCTTTATTCTAATACTGCCTTTTTTGGGTGCCCGTCCGTATAAAACATTTGCTTGAACGTGGTCATTTAGATTGTGAACTTGAGTTACGCCCCATCAGTAATGTTTGTCGGGTTCAATTTCTATTATTCTTTCATATGCTTTGCCAGAATTATTGGACTTAAAGAATATAAGGCTTCCTTTAACCTCTGATTTTCCTTCCTCATCAACAATCGGAAGACCGTCTCGCACTAATAAATCACCACTAATCAAGCAATCGGTTTCAACTCTTTCAACGCAATTCGCAATACGATAGAATCCAAGCTGTTTTGGTTTGAAAGTTCCGTAAGCAAAAAAAGGTAAATTAACGTTTCCGAGCAAGTTCATAACTTCATAAATCAAGCTTTCGAAGGTCTGCTTCAAATATATTAAGTTTCTTGAACGCGCCTTTCGCTTCTTCTCTAAGATTGTTCCATTCTTTCGGTATTTCGTTCATGCCAACGTGAAAATCTAATCGTTTTACGTCATTTAACTTTTCACGGATATTATTGAGTGAGTTACAACCAACAAAATGCGATGGAAAGAAGGCTAAACAAGCATCAAGCAAAGAATTTTCGTCATTAGGTTTGGCGGGAATTATAATCTTGATTTTACCAAGGCGCTTGATTGATTTATCAAAATAATGAGCTTCGAGCCATTGCCTGTCCGAGTCACCCACGAGGATTTGAAGCAAAATAGGATTAATACCGTCAGCACCTTGAAAGCCCCCAAGGCCGCCAACACAGTAAAGTTTTGAATATCCTGCCATATTGTCCTCCTTTTATTACCCGAGCAACACCAAATTACATATGTATCGTCAGATCATGCACGCCTTCGGCGGCTTCCATAACAGCCTCGCTGACGGTCGGGTGCGCGTGCATTATGCGGCCGAGCTCGTCGGCGGTCGATTCGAGCGCCATCGCGACGCAGGCTTCGGCAAGGAGTTCGGTGGCATGCGGCCCAATGATATGGACGCCGAGGACTTCGTCGTATTTCTTCTCGGAGATGATCTTTACAAAGCCGTCGGTCTCGCCCAGGATGCGTGCTTTACCAGAAGCTGAGAAAGGGAACTTGCCTACCTTTACGTCATAGCCGGCTTCTTTCGCTTTTGCCTCGGAGAGGCCCACGCTCGCAACCTCGGGATCGCAATAGGTACAGTTTGGTACGAGGTTCTGCTTGATCGGCTCGACCTTTTTGCCGGCGATTTTCTCGACGACCATGATGCCTTCCTTTGAGGCGAGATGGGCGAGCCACGCAGTGTCGATAACGTCACCGATCGCAAAGACGTTCGGCTCGTCGGTCTCGCAGTATTCGTTGACCTTGATCGTGCCGCGCGGATTCACGACAACCTTAGTGCTCTCGAGGCCGAGGCCTTCGATCATGGGCATGCGGCCCACGGCGACGAGTAGCATTTCAGCCTCGAGGGTCACGTCCGAGCCTTTCGCGTTTTTACCCGAGACCTTGACACCATTTTTTGTCTTCTCCAGCTTGTCGAGCTTAACGCCCGTTTCGCACTTGATGCCCTGCTTTTTGAAACTGCGAAGCAGCTCTTTGGAAACGTCCGCGTCCTCGATCGGCACGATTCGATCGAGCAGCTCAACAACCGTCGTGTCGCAGCCGAATCGCGCGTAAACGCTCGCGAACTCCACGCCGACCGCTCCGGAGCCCATTACGATCATTGATTTCGGTACTTTCTCGAGCTCGAGAATGTGATCCGAATTGACGACTGTCTTACCGTCCGTCTCGAAGCCGGGAATCGGCCGCACAACCGATCCCGTGGCGATGATAATGTTCTTCGTCTCGATTGTCTCTTTTTTTCCGTCTGCTAGCGCGACCTCGACCTTTCCTTTCCCGACGATCTTTCCAAAGCCGTTGAAAACCGTGGCTTTGTTCTTTTTCATTAGGTAAGTAACGCCGGCGCTATTTTTGGCAACGACGTCCGATTTGTACTTCTGCACGCCCGCCCAGTCAAACGAGAGTTCCTTGACCTTAAGTCCGAAATTCTCAAAATGCCCGGCCTTTTCATAAAGGTGTGCTGCATTGAGTAATGCCTTTGTAGGAATGCAGCCACGCAGGCCGCATGTCCCGCCGAGTCGTGCGTCCTTTTCCTTCTCGACGATGGCAACCTTGAGCCCAAGCTGCCCCGCGCGTACGGCCGCTACATAGCCGCCCGGCCCCGATCCGATAATAGTTACGTCAAATTGTTCCGCCACTTATTCTTCCCCTCGTCTTGTATGTGTATTGAGCAAAGCTGGATTGTATCATCGCGCAAGATTCGTTCTAAAATAGCAATCGATTTGCAGTTCAGACAGTTTTATCTCAGTTGCCTTTCGCACGCGTCCTACCTATCTCGGTTCCGAGGGCGAGGGCGTTGTGATCGATCCGCAGCGTAAAGGATTTTGACGAAAAGATATTCCGATGAGTTCGAGGCCCGGATCGGCGGAATCACGTTCCAAAACGATACGCGTCCCGGCGCCGCGATCCGCTCAATACCTCGGACAAATACCTTGATTCGACTCCATCTGCCGTTATAGTATGGTTACAAATCCATTCGGGATCGAACCGGGGCCGTCGGTCATCAAGCTTTCGGGCAGCCCGGGAGGTTCTTTAATCCAAAATCACTAAAGGAAGGGACTGAAAATGACCAAAGGAATTTTGTTAGTTGCGGCACTGATCAGCGCAGGCGTGGCACGCGGCGCTGCGCAGCAACCAATGTCGCACCCTGACCCTAAAAGTGCGCAGGCGTCTTCGATGAACGACATGGGCATCCACCCCGCTGCTGAGATTAAGTGGACGGCCGGTCCGGCATCGCTACCCGCAGGGGCAAAAGTCGCGGTGCTGGAAGGTGATCCGACCAAGGAGGGATTCTTCACGATGCGCCTGTGGCTTCCGGACGGATTCCGGGTCCCGCCGCATTGGCATCCAAAGGTCGAGCACGTGACCGTGATTTCCGGGATATTTAACCTCGGCATGGGAGACAAGTTCGACCAAAAAGCGACCCGAGCGATGCCGGCCGGAACCTTCGGATTTTGGGCCCCCGAGATGCGGCACTTTGCTTGGGCAAAGGGGGAGACCGTAGTGCAACTGCACGGGATCGGGCCGTGGTCTATCAACTACGTCAACGGGTCCGACGACCCTAGAAAAGCCAAGAAATAGCCGATATGCGAAGGCCCTTTGACGTCCGTGCGGCACGCTTAGAAGAAAGATCACGTTGAAAATGGCGGGAGCAAATTTGCTTTCGCTCCCGGCGTTCGGCCAATTCCCATCTAGCGGACGTAGGGCGACGAACATCTCATCGTGCCTCCGCGCTTGAGAGTTATCCTTATGAAATTCCGCCAGTTTTATCTCGGGTGTCTCTCGCACGCGTCGTACTACCTCGGAAGCGAGGGTGAAGCGGCGGTGATCGATCCGCAGCGAGACATTCAGCAGTATTTGGATGAGGCGGCGAAGCATGATCAGACGATCAAGTACGTAATCGAAACGCATTCGCACGCCGATTTTGTCAGCGGACACATTGAGCTTGCTGCAAAGACCGGCGCCCAGATCGTTTATGGCCAGCGAGCGAACACGGAGTTTCCCACGCTCAAGGTCGAGGACGGCGATGCTTTGAGTATCGGCGTTGCAAAGTTAACGATTCGCGAAACGCCCGGACATACACCAGAGGGAATCACGATAATCGCGAGTGACGGCGACGAACCTCCGAAGGTTTTTACGGGCGACACGCTATTTATCGGTGACGTCGGCCGGCCCGATCTTGTCGGTTCCAAGGGATTTACGAGTGAGGAGATGGCGTCGATGCTATTCGAATCGCTGCACGACAAGATCTTACCGCTGCCCGATGATGCCGAGATTTATCCTGCCCACGGAGCCGGATCGATGTGCGGCAAGAATCTTTCAAAAGAAACATGGTCAACTCTCGGAGAGCAAAGAAAAACAAACTACGCTCTGCAGCCTATGCCTCGCGAAGAATTCGTCCGGCTTGTGACATCGGATCTGACCGCCATGCCGATCTATTTTCCGATGAGCGCGGAGAAGAATCTATCAGGGCCCGTGAGTCTAGATGTGTTGGAGAAGCCGAAACCTTTTTCGCCCGAACAGATTGATAAGTTCGAAGGCATCGTCATCGACCTAAGAAGCCCCGAGGAATACGGTCGCGGTCACGTGCCGAATTCTATGAATATCGGTCTCGGTGGCCAGTTCGCTTCGTGGGCCGGAGCGCTTTTAGAGATCGGAAGCCCGATCGCGATCGTTGCGACTAGCCAGCAACAGGTTGACGAAGCGTTTATGCGCCTCGCACGGGTCGGGCACGAAACGGTTCGCGCTTATCTGCTGTTCGCCGATTACGACGGCGATCAAAACGCCGTCGCGCAAGTAAGCGTTGCTGAGGCGAATGAATTCGTAAGCTCTGGGCGTAACGTTCAGTTTCTGGATGTGCGCCGCTCAGGCGAGTACGTGAGTGGGCACGCGGTTTCGGCCGAGCACCGAACGCTGGACGGTATTGCCGACAATCTCGCGGGTCTCGATCCAGCAGCTCCAACCTATGTGATCTGCCAGGGCGGCTATCGTTCGAGCATCGCTACGAGCATTCTCGAACAAGCCGGGTTTAGTGAGCTTTATAACGTCACCGGCGGGACAACGGCGTGGCTCGAGGCCGAACTTCCTACCGAATCCTAACCTGCCGTAAACAGCGCCCTATTGAAACCTAATTTTTAACCAATTCCACGCGGCG
>Ga0136611_10000003_pt1 | contig 151288 bp, 136 predicted proteins | sample AntDrymUQ2232306_2_FD_106645 | JGI IMG/M metagenome (GOLD analysis project Ga0136611, IMG submission 106645) | Polar desert sand microbial communities from Dry Valleys, Antarctica - metaG UQ223 (23.06) | ecosystem: Environmental > Terrestrial > Soil > Desert | place: Antarctica: Dry Valley... | reverse complement strand
GATTGCGTTTCATAGTTTTCTCCTGTTTTATTCAAAATGGGTGCAAAAGCAAAATGGGCTGTGTTAGATTGTCGCCGCACTCGTTTCAAGCAACAACCGCCCGACCAAACGTTTGTAAATCCAAGCGTCGCATCAACGTATCGAAATATCCCGAGCATTTCGGCAACCTTGTCTCGCCTTACTAAAGAGTATTCATTTTTAATTTCCGTAACGATTTTCGAATAATTCGTGCTGATTCTAAATCGAATCGTGGTGCTGTGCAAAGGGAATGAGGCGTACAGGCAACCGGGCAAGTGGTAAAAGCCGGTGCCGAGAGAAGCCATTGGGGTCATAAGAAATTGGGGTCAGGGCTGCGATATTGCGATTCTCTGCTAGATGATCTTTTTCTTGAGTTCGGCAAGCTTTTCCTTTGCCTCTTTCGGTGAGATCGTCTCGAGATCGATGGAACGAATGCTCTCGATAGTGGCTTCAGTTGCAAGGGCAAATAGCGAGACTTGGGCGACGGCATTCGCGGTGGCCGCCTTTGCAAGGCCTGTCCGATTATCCGCCTTGAAAACCGCGAGTTCGTACTGCTCCAACTTTGCAAGCACGTCCTTAGCACGCTCGATAACGGTCGACGGCAGTCCGGCGAGTCGGCCGACGGCGATGCCGTAGGATTTCGACGCTTTGCCTGGCTGCAGCTTGTGAAAGAAAACAACCTCGCCATCGCGTTCGCCCGCCGTTACCTGATAATTCTTTGCACCCGGCAAATGCTCCGCTAACTCCGTTAACTCGTGATAGTGCGTCGCGAAAAGCGTCTTGGCCGCGTGCATCTCTGAATTGTGCAGATATTCCGCGACCGCCCACGCGATGGATAGTCCGTCGAAAGTTGACGTCCCTCGCCCGATTTCGTCAAGCAGAATCAAACTACGCGGCGTGGCGTTGTGTAGGATTGCCGCGGTCTCGGTCATTTCAACCATGAAGGTCGAACGTCCCGACGCGAGATCGTCCGAGGCCCCGACACGCGTCCACACCCGATCAACGATCGGCAGGAGCGCGGACGAAGCCGGGACGAACGATCCGATCTGGGCCATGATCTGAATGATCGCCGTCTGGCGCAATATGGTCGACTTGCCGCCCATATTTGCTCCCGTAATGATCAGAAGGCGGTCAGTCGAATTGTTGAGCAGGATATCGTTCGAAACAAACGCATCTCGTAGCGATACCTCCACGACCGGATGGCGGCCGCCTTTAATCTCGATACTGTCGCCGTCGTGCAGTTTTGGTCTCACGTAGTTCCGAATCGCGGCGACCTCGGCGAGCGAGCATAGAGCGTCGAGGGTTGCCAGGGCTCTCGCCGTGGCCTGCAGCCGGCGTGTTTCCGCACAAACCTGGGTTCGGATGTCGGCGAAGAGTTCGAGTTCAAGCCGAGCGATTTTCTCTTCGGCACCGCGGACCTTCAGCTCCCATTCCTTTAATTGCGGAGTGGTGTAGCGTTCGGCATTCGCGAGCGTTTGCCGCCGCTCGTAATCGGTCGGAACCTTGGCAACATTGCCCTTCGAAACCTCTATGTAATAACCAAAGACATTGTTGTATCGAACTTTTAGCGTCGATATACCCGAGCGCGAGCGCTCAGTTTCTTCGAACGCCGCGATCGTTTGCTTCGCCGAGCCAAGCAACTCGCGGATTTCGTCGAGCTCCGGGCTGAAGTCGACGCCGATGGACCCGCCGTCAGCAAAATTCGCCGGCGGTTCCTCGGCAATAGAGCGCCTGATAAGCGAGCGAGTGTCCGGCAGTTCAAAGATATTCTCCGTCAGAACCTGCAGCAGCAGGGAAGTCGCACCGGCAAGCTGTTCATTTATCGCGGGCGTCTGGTCGAGGGTTTTCGCCAAGGCGAGCAGATCGCGCGGCGTCGCTGTCCCCAGATTGAGCTTGCCCGTTAGCCGCTCGAGATCGTTAACACTCTTAAACAGAAACCGAAGCGTGTCGCGCAGGGCGAGTCGACCGAGTTCCTCGACCGCGCTCAGTCGTGTTTCAATTTCACTGCGGCGAAGAGACGGACGCAAAAGCCAGTACTTGAGAAGACGCGAACCCATCCCCGTGACGCACTCATCGAGCACACCGAAAAGGCATTGTTTAGGGTCGCGATTCCGCGAGTCGACGATCTCCAGATTTGCTAACGTCACCGGGTCGAGAATCATTCGGTCGGCAGTTTCGAGATACTCGATTGAGTTGATGTGCGTGCCCAGCTCACGCTGGGTATCCTGGGCGTACTTGAGGCACATAGCCGCCGCCACGACGGCTTCGGGCCGATCTGCGAGCCCAAACGCGGTCAGGTCCTTTACCCCGAAATGACGGCAGAGTTGCCGATTCGATTCCGCAACATCGTTCACCTCGACCGTAGTGATGGTCGGGCCGTCCGGACGTTGCACGATGCCCGTATGGAATAGAGGCGCGCTGGGCTCCTGGCCGAGGGCTTCGTCAAGTCGGAGTCGATCCGTTTGCGAGACAAGGATCTCGCGAGGTGCATAGGGCTCAATCTGGTCTCTTACATCTCCCCATTCCGTCGTCTCGAGCGTTGTAGCGCTGAACTGCCCTGAGGCAAGGTCTAGAAACGCGACGCCTATTCGTCCATTGAAAACCCAAACGGAGCAAAGGTAAATCGCCTCTTTCGACTGCATCAGTTGGTCGTCAATAGCAGTCCCAGGTGTAATCACGCGAACTACCTCTCGCTTCACGAGTTTTACGCCTTTTTTCGCTACCTCGGTTTGCTCGCAGATAGCAACGCGAAAGCCTTTGTTCACCAGTCGGGCGATATAGCTCGACGCTGCGTGATGAGGCACGCCGCACATCGGGACTGGATTTGGCGAGTCCTTATGTCGTGCCGTGAGTGTGATTCCGAGTTCGCGGGAGCCAACCACGGCATCTTCAAAGAACATCTCATAGAAATCGCCGAGGCGAAAAAACAAGACCGTGCCCGGATAGACTTTCTTGATCTCGAGATACTGCCGAAGCATCGGCGTCGTGTTTTCCATCGATTGATACCCGCTGATGAGAGGGAAAATTCTATCGGATTTGGGAAAAGTTACAAAGTCTTTGTTTCCTATCCGTCGCACCTTTGCTAGAATATCGGTTTGAATTGGAAACAATGGGATCGACCTCCTGGTCCTTTGAGCCCCATCTCTTCCCGAGTCGCGGTTTGGTTTAGGAAGTTATTTTATGAAGCACTACATGAGGTTATTCTTGTCCTTGGGGCTCGTAGTACTGGTCTGCGGCGCTGCAAGTGGCCAAGGCCCTGCAACAGACGACGCGCGCTATCGAATCGGGCTGCAGGACGTTCTCGATATTCAGGTTTTCAGGCATCCCGAACTCAACATGAGGGCCTCGGTAAATCCGAATGGAATGATTTACCTCTATCGCCTGGCGCAGCCAGTCAAAGCACTCTGCAGGACCGAGCGCGAACTTTCCACGGACATTGAGGCGGCGTACAAGGTCAGTCACCTCAATGACCCGCGAGTAAACGTCACGGTCGCGGAGCAGAAATCGCAATCGGTGTCGGTTATCGGGGCGGTTGAGAATCCAGGCCGGTTCTTTGTAAATAAGCGGGTGCACTTGCTCGAACTCCTCGCTCTCGCGGGCGGGCCAAACAAGGAGTCGGGCACGCGCCTCGTAGTGGCCCGCGCCGGCAGCAGTACGAACTGTCAGGAGACGGGAGCGACGGCGCGGCCGGACGATGATATTGCGGTCGTGGGATTCAGGCTGAGAGACATACAGGAAGGGCGAAAGTCCTTCTGGATGCAGCCGGGCGACATTGTTTCCGTCTCAGAGGCGGACGTAGTATATGTTTACGGGAATGTGCAGAAGCCGGGCCAGTTAAAAGTTCGCGAGCCGATCACGTTGACGCAGGCTATCGCGTCGGCGGAAGGTGTAAAGTCGGCGTCGGAAAAGGACCGGATCCGAATCCTTCGCCAGAAGCCGGACAGTCTCGAACGCGATGAGATCGTCCTTAGCCTCAGCGACATCGAGAAAGGACGCGCGACAGATCCGTACCTCGAGCCGAACGACATTGTTGCCGTGTCCAAGGACGGAACCAAAGCTATTCTCAACGGGCTTGCGAAGGCGATCTCAAACGGAATACCGTCGATATTTACGCGCCTCCCGCTCCCCTAGACTTATGAAAGAGACACGCAGTATTGTCGCGACCCCCATCAGCGAGACTATTGAGATCGAGCGACAGTTTGAGCCCGCGATCGCGGGGAATGGTCGATATCCGTCTTATCGCAGCACCGAAGCCACCGAAGGGTTCCAGCTGATGGACTACTGGCGCGCGATCCGGAAGCGACTCTGGCTCGTCGTCGGCATCGCGGTTCTGATCACGACCCTGACCGCGATCTATGTGGCTCGAAAGCCAAACATTTACGCGTCACGTGCAGTCGTTCAGGTCGACAACGAACAGAATAATCCCGACCTCGTCTCTTCCGATCGTCAGCGACCATCCTTTAATCAGGATCCATCCTATTTCAATACGCAATTGCAGCTGCTCTGGAGCGACTCGTTACTTCGCCGTGTGGTAAAGGAAAACAATCTCGACTCCACGAAAGAGTTTCAGGCCGCGAAGGAAGGCGGATCGTCGCTTCTCGGCCGTTTGTCGCGAGCCATCGGCTTTTCAGGGGCTGCAGCGGCTTCAAGTACCCAAGAGTCCCTCGAGACTAATTCATCTCTCGCGTCGAGCGAGGATATCGCCGAGGCGGTGCGGCTCGCTCCTTACGTCGAGTTTATCCGCCGCGGCCTTACGATCGATCCCGTTCGCGAGGCGCGAGCGTCCAACAAAGACACGCGTTTGATTGAAATTCGCTTTACCAGTACGAGTCCTTTGCTCGCCGCTGCCGTCACGAATGGTGTTGCGGAGACGTTCTCGATTTCCAATCAGGAGAAGCGATCGGGTACGAGCCGCAAGACGAACGATTTTCTACAGGATCGTATTGCCGACCTCCAATCGCAGATTAGCCAGGACGAGCAAAAACTCTCCAGCATGACAGCAGGCGTCGGAATCCTCAGGACGTCGGGGACCCAAACCATAGTTCTGGACCGTCTGGCCGGTCTGAATAAGCAATTACTCGAGGCGGAGAACTCACGTAAGAATGCCGAGGCTATTTTCCGCACCGTCGACGCGGACCCGAGTCGTCTCAAAGCACAGGCCGACGAAGCGACCGAGCGATTTCGCACCGACCGCGAAACATTGATACAACAGCTGCAGACAGACACGATCAAGAAGATTTCTGACTTACGAAAGGAACGAGCCCGACTTCTCCAGGAATTTCAACCCGGAACGCCTGAGATCAAAGAACTGGACGTTCAAATCGATACGTACCAGTCGGAGCTCGATAAGGCCGTGGGGGGGTTTAACAGGCAGCTCGGCGACTATCGCGACCAGAGCGTCAAGACACTCATCGAGAATCTACGGACAAAGTTTCTTCAGGCGAAGCGTCAGGAAGATGAAATTCGACGGGCATTTGATGAGCAGTACAATCAGGCTCAGTCGCAGAATCAGGGCGAGGTCAACCTAAAGCTCCTCGAGCAAAATATCGAGTCCAACAAAGGATTTCTCGACAATCTGCGAAAGCAGGTCAGTGGTAACGATGTCGCTTCGCAGGGGAGCGACAATAACATCAGTGTGACCGAGATCGCGATTCCTTCCGAGACGGCGGTTGGACCGCGCCGGCTCGCAACAGTGATCGCTGCACTCTTCCTCTCGACGATTTTTGGGATGGGCCTGGCACTCTTCCTGGAGTATCTTGACGACACGATTCGCACTACTGAAGAGATCGAAAACTATCTGCAGCTGCCTGCCCTCGCAGCGATACCGACTATCGATTCCGTACCGAGACGTAAGCTATTGCTCGTCGGTGGCTCGACAGCGGAAGAGGAAGAGGAGCGCGCGAATTCCGAACTTTTAATTTACGCCGACAGCAATTCTGCGCTCGCCGAGGCATACAGGCAGCTTAGAACATCTATTTTGCTCTCTACTGCAGGGCATGCCCCGAAATCGCTTCTCATTACGTCGAGCCTTCCTTCCGAGGGCAAGACGACGACGGCGACCAATACGGCTATCAGCTTGGCCCAAACCGGCGCGAAGGTGCTCATTATCGATGCCGATATGAGGCGCCCTCGTCTTCATCAGGTCTTTGGCGTGGAAAACGGTGAAGGATTGAGCACCCTCCTGTCGAGCGATTTTACCGATGACGACATCACGGCGATTGTGAAGCAAGATCCAAACACAAAGCTTTATATGCTCACGTCGGGTCCGATCCCGCCGAATCCGGCGGAGCTTATCGGCTCCGAGCAGATGGCAAATCTGCTAAAGGCGATGCAGAAGCATTTCGCGCACGTTGTGATTGATTCGCCGCCGATTGCGTCCTTTACGGACGGCGTTTTGATCGCATCAATGGTCGACGGAGTCATCCTCGTAGTTCACTCCGGCAAGTCGTCCCGACAGATCATTCGTCGGTCGCGACAGCTGCTCCAGGATATCGGAGCGAAGATTCTCGGTGTCGTCCTCAACAACGTCAACCTGAGCTCGCAGGATAATTACTACTACTATCAGAGCTATTATAAGAGCTCGAATTCTGCGGAGGATAACTAGCCTCCGACTGCACGAATAATTATGGAGAAGCAGACACGGGTTTTGGTTACCGGTGCGGGTGGATTCATCGGCAGCCATCTGGTTACCTACCTGCGAGAGAAGGGCTATTGGGTTCGCGGCGTCGATCTGAAGTATCCCGAATTCGCAGAGACGGACGCGGATGAATTCGAAATTCTAGACCTGCGGCGCTGGGACGCCTGCCTTCAGGCGACGCGTAACGTCGATGAAGTTTACGCTCTTGCAGCGGACATGGGCGGGATGGGATTCATATCGTCGCATCATGCGCAGATCCTTTACAATAATTCGCTTATCAATCTCCACACTCTCGAAGCTGCAAAGACGAATGGCATCAAGCGTTACCTCTATACGAGTTCGGCCTGCATTTACCCTGAGCACCTTCAGGAAGATGCAAACGTGACACCTCTTAGGGAGGAGGACGCCTATCCCGCCGCTCCCCAAGACGCGTACGGCTGGGAAAAGCTCGTCTCCGAGATCCTATGCCACCACTATCGCAACGACTACGGCATCGAGACGCGGACTGTGCGTTTTCATAACATCTTTGGCGAAATGGGCACTTGGGAGGGCGGCAGAGAGAAAGCCCCCGCGGCGATGTGCCGCAAGATTGCGCACGCGAAGCTGACTGGCGAAAGCGAGATCGAAATCTGGGGCGACGGCGAGCAGACGCGGTCGTTCTGCTACATCGACGACTGTGTCGAAGGCTTGTACCGTCTAATGCGTTCGGATTTTCATGAGCCGCTCAATCTCGGCCAGGACCGAATGGTGACAATCAACGAACTCGCGGACATGGTTGCCGCGGCGGCCGGCACCGAGATCGAGAAAAAGCACGTCGAGGGACCGATGGGCGTGCGCGGCCGAAATTCAAATAACGACAAGCTCCGCGAAGTTCTCGGTTGGGAGCCCGCGATCTCGCTAGAGGACGGCCTCGCAAAAACTTATTCATGGATTGAGAACCAGGTTCGCTCACGTATGAGCGACAAAAAATCGGTAAGCGCGATGGGCAAGTAAGATTCTTAGGCCATGGAAAACTTTGTAAATGTTCCCATAGGCGACGTTCGCGAGTACTGGAATCGCCGCCCGTGCAATATCCGCCACTCGACGGCTCCGATAGGCACAAAAGAATATTTTGATCAGGTCGAGGCTCGCAAATACATGGTCGAACCTCACATACCGGGCTTTGCCGAGTTTGATCGATGGAAGGGCAAGTCGGTTCTCGAGATCGGCTGCGGCATCGGCACCGATACGATCAACTTTGCAAGGGCGGGTGCCGAGGTTACGGCCGTCGATCTCTCAAGCGAATCGCTGAAACTTGCCAAGCAGCGCGCCGAAGTTTTCGGCTTCTCGGACCGCATTTCTTTTCATGAGGTGAACGCGGAGGACCTCTCCGATTATATTAAGCCCAAAAAGTACGACCTCGTATATTCATTCGGGGTCATCCATCACTCTCCGCATCCAGAAACAATAATGCGGCAGATCGGCGAGAACTTTGTCGGACCCGGCTCAACGCTGAAGCTGATGGTGTACTACCGATACTCGTGGAAGGTTCTCTGGATGATGTTGCAGGAAGGCGGTAAGTTTTGGAAGCTCGACGACATCGTGGCAAAGCACTCGGAGGCTCAAACCGGCTGCCCCGTTACGTATTCGTACAGCAAGTCTTCCGTGGCCGATCTAGTGGGAAAAGGATTCGAGATCGAAGACACTTTCGTAGATCACATATTCCCTTATCAAATCCCCAAGTATGTGAAATACGAGTATGAGAAAGAATGGTACTGGGGGATGCTGCCGGAGAGCGTGTTTCGAGGCCTCGAGAAAACATTCGGTTGGCACCTGTGTTTAACGGCACGTGTAAAATAAAACATTCATGGTTGAAAACGTATCGGTAATTGGATTAGGGAAGTTGGGCGCGAGTATGGCGGGCGCCTTTGCGAGTCGCGGACTGAATGTCGTGGGCGTCGATGTGAATGAGCGATCGATCGAGCTCGTCAATGAAGGTCGTGCGCCGGTTCCGGAAACTGATCTCGATGCGACTATCTCGGCAAACAAGGAGCGAATACGTGCAACAGCGAGCCACGAGGATGCGGTGCTCAATTCAGATATTTCGTTTGTGATCGTTCCGACGCCCAGCGACGATCGCGGCGCTTTTTCATTGCAGTACGCCGCTTGGGCCTTTAAAGAAATCGGCAAGGCGCTTGCGAAAAAGAAGACTTATCACAACATCGTCCTAACCAGTACCGTCCTCCCCGGTTCGACGCGTCAGGCGCTAATTCCTATTCTCGAGAAGGAATCCGGGAAGCGATGCGGGAAGGATTTTGGCGTCTGCTACAGTCCCGAGTTCATCGCCCTCGGTAGCATCATCCGCGATTTTTTGAATCCCGACTTCACGCTGATCGGCGAGTTCGACGAGAAAAGCGGCGCCCAGCTCGAGGAGATCTATTCGCAGGTAATGGTGAACGGACAAAAGAGCGCACGGATGAGCCTCGAGAATGCGGAGCTGACCAAGATCTCGGTCAATACGTTTGTGACCACCAAGATCACCTTCGCAAATATGCTCGCTGAGATTTGCGAAAAACTTCCCGGTGGGAACATAGATGTCGTCACAAACGCGTTGGGCCTCGACGACCGAATCGGGCGGAAGTACCTCACCGGCGCGATCGGCTACGGCGGTCCGTGCTTCCCGCGCGATAACGTGGCGTTAACGTTTATCGCAAAGGAGCTTGGCGTCGAGGCGAGACTCGCCGAGACCACCGATTCCATGAACCGTGGCATCGCGCAGAAAATGACGGATCGGCTGCGACCGATGATTCGTGAAGGCGCAACTGTCGCCGTTCTCGGACTCTCGTATAAACCCTTTTCGCACGTGACCGAGGAATCCCAAGGCGTCTATTTAGCCACGCAGCTTTCAAAAAGTGGCTATCGCGTCGTCGCCTTCGACCCGATGTCCAGCGAGATGACGCTCGAAGAAATTCGCCGGCACATCGTCGTCCTGGATTCCGTTCACGAGTGTTTGAAGCAAGCTGATGCGGTTCTCGTTACAACGCCCGATCCATTTTTTGATTCGTTGTCGGCTGACGATTTTAAGAATCAGAATTCCGAAGTGCTCGTCTTCGATTTTTGGCGAAAACTGCAGCCTGTGCTGACAGGCGTCAAACATGTGAATTACATCCCATTCGGCAATGGCGTTGACGATGAGAAGAACACCGCGAAGCTAAAAGCTCTCTGGGGCGGCACAGCTCGTGAAACATTCCAAACAAGCGGAAAGTAGAAGCGCGATGGTAAACGTTGCGGTCGTAACACCCGTGCACAATCGGCGGGAGATCACGCTGCAATGCCTTCGGAGCCTGGCCCGGGCTGACACATCCGGCTTCCGGCTCGACGTCATAGTCGTCGACGACGGTTCGACGGACGGCACTTCGGCCGCAATCGCCGAGGAATTTCCGGAAGTAAGGTTGATCGCGGGCGACGGAAGCCTATGGTTTTCAGAAGGTACTAATCTCGGCGTGCGCGACGCGATTGCGCGCGGGGCGGATTACGTTCTGATGATGAACGACGATCAAGTCTTCGACGCCGACTTTCTGAGATACCTCGTCGAAACTGCCGAACGTAATCCTCGTTCAATTGTCGGCCCGCTGCTGCTCCTCTGGGATGCACCGCACAAACTCTTTCAGACATCGCCGCGTTGGGAAACTCTGTCGGGTGGTTGGCGGCACTGGCAGAAACAAACTGTTTGGAGTGTCCCCCACCGACCGTGGGAAGTCGAGCAGATAGTCGGAAACTGTGTTCTCGTTCCGGCGGAAGCTATCAAAGAGCACGGGATGCTCGACTCGAAGCGGTATCCAAACTTTGGCGATATGGAATACACACCGCGACTTCGTAAAAGAGGCTGGCGTTTAATCATAGATCCGCGTTCCCGCGTATTCTGTCAACCGAACTACGTGCCAAAAAGGGTCGTTTCAATGTCACCCCGCGAGAAATTCAACGCACTTTTCATTGACCTAAAACATATACACAATCTTCGTCGGCGATTTTACGGATACGTCGATTCCGCTCCGACGAGGATGCACGGGGCAGCGGCATTCGTAATCTTTTTTGCACGGCTCGCGCTGGGCCGGAACACGGAGTCGCCGGCATACGGCGAGAAATATTTTGAGCCGCCTATCGCGGAGACTTTCGCCGACAAGATCATCTAATGCAAGAGACTGAGGTGGACAAAAACCAAACACGTCCGACCGTCATCTACGCGTGGGACTACGTTCAGTGGGGCGGCGCGCAGATCTATTTCCTGGCGTTGATGAAGGAGGTTAAGAAGCACTTCGGCGTCAGGGTAATACTTCCGCGGTCGTCCGATGAACAGTTGCTCAAATTCATCGAAGACCAGGGCGTGCGATACGAGTTTGTCGATACTGAGGCGGACGTAAAACCCGCACCGAACCTTACAAGAAAGCTCAGCCGTCACCTCACGAAGCTTCGCTCCGAGAATCGACTGTTGAAGAAAATTAATGAGCACGACCTGTCGAACTCGATCGTGCACGTTGAGCTCTCGCCGTGGCAATCGCTTATTCCTCTTGCAAGGTTGGCCAGGAAGACACGCGTATTCATTACTGCGCACAATTCACTCGCACCGGCTTCGTTGTGGAGACGCTTCTTGTGGAGAGCCAAGCTGCGGGCGATAGCCAGATTTCAGAGCTTTTGGTTTTTCCCGTCGAATCAGGATTCGCACAATTACTTTGCCCAATATTTTCCCCCTCGTTTCGTAAGAGACAGGATGAGGGTCACGTACACCAGCGTAAATCCGCGGGAGATCGACGAAGCTCTGGCTCGACCTATCGATCGTGACGCGATACGCAGGCGTTATGGTATACCTGCGGACCCATTAGTTGTGATGTGCGTAGGCCAGTTCATCGATCGTAAGGGTCGATGGACTTTTCTGGACGCCGCGGCGAGGCTGAAGGAGGAATTAGGACTGACATTCGTTTGGATATCGAACTCTGCCCCATCGGATCAGGATATGGAGCGAGCTCGGTCCTACGGACTGGGCGACCGGTTTCGGCTCATTACGGCGGAGGAAATCGGCGGCGATCGTACGGACCTACTAGAGATGTTCCGGCTCGCGGACATATTCGTCCTCGCAAGTTTTGTCGAGGGACTACCCATCTCGCTGCTCGAGGCGATGGCGCTCGGAATCCCGTCAATCTCGACCAATGTAAACGCGATCCCTGAAGCGGTTAAGGATCTCGAGACCGGTATCCTCATCGAGGCGGGCGATGACGAGAAGCTGGCGTCGAGCATAAGCCTGCTGAAAACGGACGCCAGCCTTCGACAGCGGCTTGGCAAAGACGGCCGTTCATGGGTCCTCAAGAATTTTGACGAGCGAGAGGTCGCAAAGATCGCGATGGCGGCATACCGTGAGGCTCTCGGAATCAATTAGCTAATGAACAAGCAGACCAGCTCCGGCATTCTACGGAACGTTGCCTACGGGTCGGCGGCCTGGCTGTTGCCGCTTGTACTCGGCTTTGTTGCTACACCTCTGATCGTCTATTCCCTCGGGGTCGCGGATTACGGCATCTATGCGCTCATCGTTGGGTTCATCGGGTATTCCTTTACGTTCGCTATTGGGCGGGCGATAACCAAATATATCGCAGAGTTCCGCGCTACAGGCGAGAGCGATAAGATTCGGGAAGTGATCTCCGCGACTCTTCTTATCAACCTCGGCGTGGGGATTGCGGGAATCCTCCTCGTATATTTCTCCGCCGACTGGCTCGTTGCGGATGTGCTAAGAATCGACACGTCGCTCGCCCCAAAGGCCGTGGAAGCATTGCACATTTCTGCCTTCGTCATATTTTTGACAATGTGCACTCAGGCATTTAGTGCGGTGCTGCAGGGCCTTCATCGCTTCGATGTCTACGCGAAGATTGCTAACGGGGCGAGCTTGGCGTTGGTTGGCGGGAATGTCGTCCTGGCATGGCAAGGCTTCGGTCTAAATGCATTGTTAGCGTGGTGCCTTATTACCACCCTTTTGTCGACGATCGCCTTCGCCGTTGCCGCGCGCAGGTTGCTCCCGGAGTTCGGCTTTCGCCTGAAGATTGACAAAGACATTTGGCGCCTCGTCTTTAAGTACAGTTCCGGCGTTGTCGGATATCAGATCCTCGCTAATCTGATCCTACTGTTTGAGCGGGGCTGGATAACGCGGCGGCTGGGTCCGGAAGCGCTTACTTTTTATGCGGTGCCGATGACGCTTGGTATGTACGTTCACGGCCTTGTAAGCAGCCTTGTGCTTGTGATTTTTCCGCTTGCAAGCGAGCTCAAAGACGATCTCAACCGACTCGAACGGCTCTACCTCAAGGCAACAAAAGTCATTTGCGGTGTTGTCGTATTTCTCGTCACAACGTTAATCGTAATCCGCGAGCCCTTTCTTTCCGTTTATCTCGGGCCGGATTTCGCCGCCGCGTCGTCGGACCTTTTAGTCCTACATGCACTCAGTTTCGGCTGCGCGGCGGTACTTACCATTACATGGCAGATGACCGAAGGCCTTGGGTATCCCAATTTCAATTTTAAGGTTTTTTTGCTCTGCGCGGCGCTATGTATTCCGCTCATGATCGTCCTCATCAATCCACTGGGAAGTTTCGGCGTGGGGATCGCAAGGCTTGTCGGTTTCGGTACGATATTCTTCTCAATCTTCTATGTGGAGAAGTGGATTTTCGGGAGCGTTAGGTTGAGGTTTTGGCTCAGGCTTCTCGTTATGATCTCGGCTGCCGGAGTCACCGCTGCTATTGTAGAAAGTGTCATCGTCGCCAGCTTAGAGCGTGCCTGGACGACAATTATATATGCCTTGACAGCTGGCGCTGCCGTTTATTGCCTGGTCCTATGGCTAATAGGCTTTGTCACTGAGGACGAGCACGCGCTCATGCGAAGCATCTTAAGACGACGCAATGCGTGAACCGATTGAATTGGTACAGCGAGTCGACATCATCAAGTCGATCTCGAAAGGAAAAAAAGTGCTCCACCTGGGCTGCACAAACTATCCGTATACCCAGCTTGCTATCGATGGGGACGCCTTACTTCACAATGAGCTTGAGTCGGTTACAGCGGAGCTGTTCGGCTTTGACTACGATCAGGAGGGAATCGACGTCCTTGCCGCCAACGGTTCGAAGAACCTCTATCGGGCCGACCTTGAGAGGCTCGACGAAGTAGACCTCGAGACAAAATTCGACGTTATTATCGCAGGCGAGATTATCGAACATCTTAACAACCCTGGACTTTTCCTCAACGGGATTCAACGTTTCATGAACGCGGAGTCGGAGCTTATCATCACTACAATCAATGCTTACTCCGCGCTCCGATTTACAACCTACGCCCTCCGGGGCAAGGGCGGTACGAATGAACCCGTGCACCCCGATCACGTGTATTATTTTTCGTATAGGACCCTTAAACTGCTGGTAGAGCGGGCGGGTCTAACGGTGAAGGATTTTTACTTCTACGATGTCGGGATCGAGCACCGTCCGTTTAACCCGTGGTATTACAATCTGATCAACGACGTAGCCGTGAAGATTTCGACTCAGCTCGCTGACGGCGTTATTGCACGTTGCACTCTCACACAGAAATGAAAGAACGATCGGAAGAGAAAGGTCCCTCCTCAATGGCCGGGATCGGTACGCACGAGCGTGTACTGGAGCTAGTCAGGGAATTCCTGCCGGGAAAGTGCCGCGTCGTCGACCTCGCGGCGGGCGAAGGGGCGTTCTCGCATCACCTCGCCGCCCATGGCCATGACGTGGTGGCGGTGGATTTCAGCAGCGAGAATTGGAAGGTTGCCGACATTCGTCTGTCGACATACGACCTCGACAGCGAGTTTGCCGCCGAAATCTTGAAGGATCATAATAAATTTGATGCCATCGTCGCGATAGAGATCATTGAGCATCTCGAGAATCCATTCCGCTTTATTCGGGAATGCGCGAAGATCCTCCAGCCGAATGGCCTGCTGTTTCTGACAACACCGAATGTCGAAGCGGTGAATTCGCGCCTTATCTTCCTTTATTCGGGTCGCATGGCGTCATTTGGAGAGTATGAAACGGTCCGGCCTGCACACATTACGCCGATATTCACTTGGAAACTCCGTATGATGCTCGAAGAAGCCGAGTTTGAGACCATTTACCACGGTTTCAACAGAACGAACTATGCGACCGGAGTGAACATCAAGGGAAGAGTCGCGGCCATCATCGGCAGGCTGATCGAGCCGTTCGTAAAAGGTCAGACCGGCGGCGAGAGCAGAATAATTGTGGCTAGACAGATACGAAGTTAATGGTTAGTCCCGGCTTGTCCAAATTCAGAGCTCAGCGAAACGAGCGCTCGTCGTTCGTGCTGCCGATCATCCTGCTGTGGGGCGTGGTCGCGGTCGCGGTGATCAGCTATGTCTGGATCGAGAGCGATTTCGGCAGTTCGCTAGAGAGCCTCTACCTGTTGCCATGGCTCGTGCTTGCCGGAGCCTGCGTACTCGCTCCAAGTGTCTATCTGTTCTTCAAGGGCGAATTCGATCTATTTCACCCGTTAGTTTTCGCTGCGTGGTCATACGTTTTCCCCGCATTTATCATCGGCGGCGTTATCGTCGCCTTTGGTCTTGTCAATCCCTATTTCTTAACCTTCGTCGAAGATCAAGAGTTTAATTACCCATATACAGCGGTACTCATCGGACTCGGATTTTTGGGATTGACGGCCGGCTATTTTCTGCCGATCGGAAGAAAATTCGCCGAGTGGATCGAACCGCGTCTCCCGAAATGGGATTGGAAGCCCGAGGAGGTTTGGCTTCCGGGAATCCTCCTGCTTTTTGTTGGAATCGGTTTCAATATCCTTGGATTCCTGCAAGGCCTGCTCGGTTTCCAGCGCGCCGAAGAGGTCAATATATACGACGGCACGCTCTTCTTTCTTCTGGTTATCCTGACAGAAGGTACCGTCCTGCTTTGGCTCGCCATTTTCAGTGCCAAGAAAAGGGAAGGCATCTGGTACATCGTGCTTGCCCTATTGATCGCGTTTCTCCCGATCCGTATGGCCGTGCTCGGGAGTCGGAGCAGCCTTCTTATTGGCCTGATGCCGATAGCAATGGCCTTCATTTACTCCGGCCGGAAGTTAAAGGGGAAAATGCTCGTTGTCTTTGGTGTTATCGGTATCCTCGCTGCGGTAATAGGCGCGACCTACGGTACCGCGTTTAGAAATATAAAGGGATCGGAGTCGCGAATGGGTGCCGGCGACTACTTCGGCCAGGTGCTCGTCACGCTCGATTATTTGACGACCGCCGATCTCGGAAAGCTCGCGGGTGACAGTGTACAGGCTCTCGCTGACCGCGTCGAGAATTTCAGCTCCGTCGCAGTTGTCGTATCCCGCTACGAAAAGCTCGCGCCGTACGAGGCGAGTTACGGTCTCGAGAACAACATCCTGAACGACGCATACACCTCGTTCATTCCGCGTGTTGCATGGAACGATAAGCCGCCTACCTCCGACGCGCGCGCTTACAGCGATCTCTACTTCAATTATAGCGAGAATTCGTTTGCGATCTCTCCATTCGGGGATCTTATCCGCAACTTCGGACCGGTCGGTGTTCCTCTGGGAATGCTCGTTCTCGGCATCTACCTTCGGACTCTGTACGCAACCCTGATAGACACTCCGAATCCCGCTCTGTGGAAGAAGACAGCTTACTTTCTCCTATTAACCGTGATTTCGTATGAAAGCTTCTACGCCCTAATGTTTCCTTCGACCATTCGGTACATTATTGTTATCGGGGTAAGCCTGTTTTTCGCAAACCTGTTTGTCGGTTCGCTAAAAAAGGCGAACGCGTAGTCGCATGGAAAAGATCGTATTCACAAATGGCTGCTTCGACCTCATCCATCCCGGCCATGTGGATCTTCTAAAGCGTGCTCGCGCTCTCGGCACCCGCCTGATAGTCGGTATCAATAGTGATAATTCAGTGCGGAGAATACGCGGCGAGCGTCGGCCGTTCACCTCGGAGAATGATCGGTCGGCTGTCCTGCTCGGCCTCGAGAGCGTAGATGAGGTGCGCATTTTTGACGAGCTCACGCCTGAGCGGCTCATCGAAGAACTTCGACCGGACGTCCTTGTCAAGGGCGGAGATTGGGCAGAGAACGAGATTATCGGCTCAACGTTTGTTAAACGCAGCGGCGGAGAGGTGCATTCGCTTCCGCTTTTGGATGGATACTCGTCGACACGGATTTTCGAATCAATACTGGGCACGGCCAACCAGCCGGCGGCTCCCCTTTCAGCAGGAATTGCAGCCGAATCGATCACTCAACATGCGGACGTTTTCTCGAAACTCGGCGCAATGGTTCCCGTCGTCGAGAAAACGGCAGAAATAATTGCGGATACTTTCGAGCGGGGAAATAAGATACTGATCTGCGGTAACGGCGGGAGCGCCGCGGATGCCCAGCACCTCGCTGCAGAGTTTGTTGGGCGTTACGAGGCGGAACGAAAAGGGCTGCCGGCGATCGCTCTCACAACCGACACGTCCGCCATCACTGCTCTCGCGAATGACTATAGCTTCGATCGCATTTTTTCACGCCAGGTCGAAGCACTTGCGAGTGAGGGTGATCTGCTGATTGCGATCAGTACCAGCGGGAATTCGCAGAATGTGATCGCTGCCGTGATGGCGGCTCGAGATCAGGGTTGTACCGTCATCGGAATGACTGGTGCCTCGGGCAAGAAACTTGCGTCTCTCTGCGACGAGTGTATTGTGGTGCCCGCAAGCCGAACTGCTAGAATACAAGAAGTTCACATAACGATCGCACATATCTGGTGCGAGATTCTCGACGACAAGATGAAGTAGCTCTATTGCTCTTCCCAACACAAAGAATCTGTCCGATCTAGCAGCCATTATCGCGAAACTCGAGGACGTCCGCGTTCTCGTTATCGGCGACGTGATGCTCGACCGATACCTATGGGGCACGGTTGGGAGGATCTCGCCCGAAGCTCCAGTCCCGATCGTCAACATAACGGGCACCAGCGTAGTGCTCGGAGGAGCGGCGAACGTCGCGGCGAATGTAGTCGGCCTCGGCGCGAAGGCTACCCTCGCCGGGATCTGTGGAGACGACGGCGATGCGGCCACGCTGCGCGGCCTACTCAGTACGGCCAAAATAGATTTTGAGCTCCTGAGCGTGGCCGAGCGTCCGACGACTGTAAAGACCCGTCTCGTAGCCCACAGTCAGCAGGTCGCACGCTTTGATAATGAGGTAAGCTCTGCAATTCCACCGGCGACATCCGAGACGTTTCTGCAGTCCCTTCGGAATTCGTTCGATTCGGCATCCGTCGTAATCATTTCCGATTACGCGAAAGGCCTATTGACTGGCGAGGTGATCACCGAGATCATCGCAACGGCCAAGAAGCGAGGCGTGCGCGTAATTGTCGATCCCAAGGGCAGGGATTATTCGAAATACTCTGGCGCGAATATACTCACGCCCAACCGCCGCGAGTCAGCTGAGGCCGCAAGCCTCGATGAGAACGATCCAGACCTCATCTCAAAAGCCGGAGCAGACCTGGTCTCACGATTAGATCTGGAAGCGTTATTGATAACAGAAGGCGAGCACGGGATGACGCTATTTGAAAGGTCGGTGCCATCGGTCCACTTCGACACGGCGGCACGAGACGTCTATGACGTCACGGGTGCCGGCGACACGGTGATCGCTTCATTTGCGGCAGCTCTCGGAACGAATGCGACGCTCCCACAGGCCGCTCAAATCGCTAACGTCGCTGCTGGGCTCTCGGTCGAAGAGGTGGGCACGACCGTAGTGTCGGGCGATGCAATCCGGAAACGCCTTGGATCCGATATCGCCAACATCACGTAGCTCGGGCTCGGGCTTTGGCGCAATTTCTTTAGAACTCATTACGCTCCATCCAATCGGCCAATACAACCAGATGCCAAAACTCCGACCATAAGACACCTCGCCGGCCGTCCTGGAAAGCCTTCCAACGCCTGTCAACAAAATCGCGGCGGAGGATCCCGCGATCGGAGAGCGACCTAAGACGCGATTCGCAGAAATCTTTCAGCTCCGCCTTCATCCATTCCTGCCAAGGCAACACGAATCCCATCTTTCTTCGATGAACGATTTCATCCGGCAGGAGTGGGGCGACGGCCTCGACCAGCAGTTGCTTGGGATAACTTGGGAACTTAATTTCGTCAGGAATAGCGAGAACGTACTCAACTAGTTTGTAATCGAAAAACGGTTCGCGCACCTCGAGAGCAGACGCCATGCTGAATTGATCCGTGTCTTTCAAGAGGACATTCTGCGTATAGCCGACGAGTTCCGCGATCGTTAGCTGACTGAGAAGCGGCAGCTTTTCGATCTCAGTTCGGCGCTCAGCGAGGTCCTTCTCAATCGTGCTCCGCCCGTTCGAACGTTCACAGTAACGTTGCGCGAGGTGCCTGGACATTACCTGACGAAAGAGCGGATAAATCAAGTCAATCTCGGGCCGCTCCGCGCCTATCAATTGGCCGATGCGGTGATATTTGGAGTTCGCTGAAAGTGCCAAGACTCGCGCCGCTTGTCGGCGCAGGAACGCCGGGGCGAGAAATGCTCGGCTATTACGAATCTTTATCCAGTGCTGAAAATAGTCATACCCCGCGAATAGTTCGTCCCCGCCGAGCCCCGAGAGCGCGACTTTGATGCCCGCAGCACGCGTAGCTTTCGACACGATATAAGTATTAAGACCGTCGCCCGTCGGTGCGTCGACGCTCGACAGAGCGCAAGGCAGTTCATCGAGAAAATCCTTTGGCGAAAGCTGAACGGAATTATGGGCGGTATTAAAACGCTTCGCGATCAGATTTGAATACTTCGACTCGTCGTATTCTTGCTCGCTAAAATTTACCGAGAACGTATCAACCGGCCGATCCGAAAGCTCGGACATCAGACCGACGATGATGCTTGAGTCGATGCCGCCCGAAAGAAACGCACCGAGTCGGACGTCGCTAATCATTCGACGTTCAATAGATGCCGTGAGAAGCTCGCGAACTCGTCGCTTGACTTTAGCGGGATCGCTAAAATCCTCGTCGCCGTGCGGCTCATCTATTCGCCAGTAATGCTCAATGGATAACTCGCCGTTCCTAAAAATTCCGAACGATCCCGCAGGCAGTTGGCGGACACCCTCGACCATCGTGCGGGGCGAGTAAACGGACTGATACATCAAATACTCAGACAGCGCCGATACGTCGATCTTCCGCTCAATTAATCCGCTGGAGAGCAAAGACCTAATCTCCGAACCAAAGACAAGTGTGGATTCGTTCGGCTGGGCGTAATACATCGGCTTTACGCCGAGTCGATCACGGGCAATGAACAGTTCGTTCCTTTCTTTATCCCATATCGCGATCGAGAACATTCCGTTGAGATGTTCCACGCATTGCGAACCATACTTTTCGTAGGCGGCGAGAATGACCTCAGTGTCCGATTCAGTGCGAAAATTGTAGTCCTTCAGCTCACGACGCAGCTCACGATAGTTGTAAATCTCGCCGTTCTGAATGACAGCAAAGCGTCCCCCCGCATCGAACATCGGCTGATTTGCCGCTTCAGATAGATCGATGATAGACAACCGCCGCTGGCCGAGCGCGACGCCAGGCCCCACGAAAGTCCCCTCGGCGTCCGGTCCGCGATGCTCAAGGCGGCACAGCATCGCTGCAAGGCGCCGCTGCGCATCCTCTTTGTCTATGGGGCCGACGATACCGGCGATTCCACACATTAAGAAAAATATAGCAGAACGTGCCAACCGACCGATAAGGCAAAGGCCTGCCGCCGAAGGCGGAAATCCGCGTTTTCGTGTAGGATATTCCTTTTGCGTAAGGCATTCGGCCGCAATAACCACAAGAAGCGATGAAGATCCTCGTCCTCGGCGGCAGCGGAATGCTGGGCCACAAATTGGTACAGCAGTTGAGCGGCGACTTTGATGTTTGGACGACAATCCGGGGTGAGTTTGAACGGCTTGCACACTTCGGAATATTCGGGCGAGAGCGAACGATCGAGCAGGTTGATGTCGAAGATTTGGACACGCTTACTCGAACCATCGAGTCGGTCGCTCCGAACGTAATCTTCAATGCGATAGGCGTGGTCAAGCAGGTGCCGACTGCAAAGAATGCAGTCGCGACTATAGCTCTAAATTCGCTACTGCCGCATCGGCTGGCTTATGTTGCCGAACGTGTCGGTGCCCGATTGATAACGATCAGCACGGACTGCGTGTTCGACGGCACGCGTGGACTGACGACGGAGGCCGATCATCCGAACGCGACCGACCTGTATGGCAAGAGCAAGCATCTTGGCGAGGTCGTGGAGGGAAATGTATTGACACTTCGAACCTCGATCATCGGCCGTGAGCTCGGAACAACGCATAGCTTAGTCGAATGGTTTTTGAGCAATCGCGGGAAAACGGTAAAAGGATTTTCGAACGCAATCTATTCCGGTTTTCCTACGATCATCTTTGCGGAGATCGTCACCGATTTGATAAAGAATCACGCCGAGCTGCGCGGCCTGTACCACGTGTCTAGCGACGCGATAAATAAATACGATCTCTTGTGCCTATTTCGAAAATATTACGGAGTCGAGGTCGAGATCGAAGGGTTTGATGATTTCAAAATCGACCGCAGCCTCGACTCCACGAAATTTCGCGAGGCGACAAAGTTCAAACCGCGCGGCTGGGATGAGATGATCGCGATCATGGCGTCCGATCCGACGCCGTACGACGGTTTTTCACGATGAACATACTGGAAGGAAAACGAATTCTCGTAACGGGCGGCACCGGCTCGCTTGGTCAAACTCTCGTGCGGCGCCTGCTAGCCGGCGAGCTTGGGCGGCCGGCCGAGGTCACCGTTTTTTCACGCGACGAGGCAAAGCAGCATTACATGCGTCTCGACTTCATGCATCGCGACGTTGCGACCGATGATGTGATCTACGAGAACTCGCAGAGTCTGCTGAAATTCCGAATTGGCGATGTCCGAGACTATTCCGCATTGCTGCAGGCGATGCGCACGACGGACGTTCTATTTCACGCAGCGGCGCTAAAGCAGGTGCCGTCATGTGAATACTTTCCTTACGAAGCCGTGCTGACAAACATTGGCGGCGCCGAGAACGTGGTCCGGGCCATTCGCGAGAATGGTCTACCGGTCGAAACCGTCGTGGGCATATCAACCGATAAGGCGTGCAAGCCCATCAACGTGATGGGAATGACGAAGGCAATTCAGGAGCGAATTGTTCTCGAAGCAAACCGCGACAATCCAAAGACAAAATTCAATTGTGTGCGTTACGGCAACGTGATCGCGTCGCGCGGTTCGATCGTGCCTCTCTTTGTGGAGCAGATCCGGACAGGCAAAACGTTGACAGTCACGCTCCCCGAAATGACGAGGTTTCTGTTGAGCCTCGATCGCGCAGTCGACACGGTATTCGAGGCGATTGCGTCCGGACGTCGCGGATGCACCTTTGTACCCAAAGTGCCGGCAGCGAATATTACCGATGTCGCAAAGGCCCTCATTGGATCTCGGGATCTGCCGATCTCGTACACGGGAATTCGGCCGGGAGAGAAAATCCACGAGATAATGGTTTCCGAAGAAGAGTGCTTCAGGACGGTCGAAGCCAACGGATTTTATATAATTCTCCCGGTTCTTCCCGAGCTCCGTGAGGTCGACGATTTCGTACCGGCCCTCGATGGGGAGTATTCCTCCAAAGATGACAACCTTTCGGTGGCAGAGATCGAGATGCTCTTGTCCGGAGCGAGCACGGAGATCGAGAGTTTTATAGCCGGGAAGTAGGGCGATTCTATGAAGGTAATGACAATATTCGGGACGCGTCCCGAGATTATCAGACTTAGCATTGTGATGCGGCTTCTCGACCAGCATTGCGAGCATGTCACCGTCCACACGGGGCAGAATTTTGACGAGAGTCTTAGCGATATTTTCATTCGCGACCTCGAAGTACGTACGCCGGACGTACATCTCGGTATTCGATCCTCATCATTCGCAGAACAGATCGGAATGATAATTACGAAGTGCGACGAGGCGATTGCAGAACACAATCCGGATCGCATACTGATACTTGGCGATACAAATAGTGCCCTCGCGGCCATTGTTGCAGCCCGACGCGGCATTCCAGTTTTCCATATGGAAGCAGGGAATCGCTGCTATGACAATCGCGTGCCCGAGGAAGTTAACCGCCGCATCGTCGATCATTCGAGCGCGGTGCTCATGCCGTACACTGAGCGCAGTAAAGAGAATCTCGTCCGTGAGGGAATTGAACGAGATCGAATTTTCGTGACGGGCAATCCGATCAAGGAAGTCCTAGATTTCTTCGCTCCTAGGATCGACGAGAGCGACGTGCTTGCGAGACTCACCCTAAAGCCCTCTGATTATTTTCTCGTTACATTGCATCGTGCGGAGAACGTAGATCTCCCGGACCGACTCACCGGCATCTTCCGTTCTTTCGAATCGATTGCCGAGAAGTTTGGAAAGGAAGTTATTGTAAGTGTTCATCCCAGAACTGCGGAAAAGCTCAAAGCGCTCGGAATCACGCCACCGGCGAAGGTTCGAATGCTCGATGCGCTCGGCTTTTTCGACTTTGTAAGATTGGAAAAAAATGCACTCGTTGTCCTAACCGACAGCGGAACGGTGCAAGAGGAATGTGCAATTTTCCAGGTTCCGAACGTCACGATTCGCGATGTAACCGAACGCCCGGAGACAATGGAATGTGGGAGCAACCTTCTGAGCGGCGGCGATCCGGCCGCTATCCTCAACGCGGTCGAACTCGCGATCGCACAACCCGCCGCCTGGACGGCACCGCCCGAATATCTTGCGACAAATGTCTCCCAGACGGTCACTAAGCTCGTTCTCGGATACTTGAGCCAGCGGCGACATCGCTCCGCCTAAATCGTCCTTACCGAAATGCGCACCGACGCCGACAAGGAAACCGAAAAGTCGCGACTTTGGTTTATCACCGAGCTCTACTATCCCGAGGAGACCTCGACTGGCTATTATCTGACTCAGACGGCAGAAGGGCTAGCGAGCGATTTTGAGGTCAAAGTGATTTGCGGCCAGCCTACTTACTCGTCCCGTGGCCTCCGCGCTCCAAAGCGAGAGGTAAGGCGAAATGTAGAGATTTTTCGTGCGGCGGGAACTACCCTTGATAAGAACGTCATTCCGCTACGCATTGTAAACATGCTCACGCTCGGCGTCTCCGTTTTCTGGAGCGCCCTTAGGCGTTTTCGCCATCGGGATACGGCGGTAGTCGTAACAACCCCGCCGTCGATGCCTTTTGTGATCGCGATCGCGGCGCTGTTGCGCGGCGCAAATTATGTTTTGCTAATCCACGACAACTACCCTGAAATTCTCTTCGCCGCGGGAAAATCGAAGGAGACTTCTCCGATTGCAACCGTGCTAGGCTTTGCGAACCGCTGGCTTTATAAGAATTCCGCTAAGATAATTGTCGTCGGGCGTGACATGGAATCACTGCTGAAGAAAAAAACGGAAGGGTTGGATATTCCGATTGCCTTCATCCCTAACTGGGCCGAACTCGAGACTGTCCGCCCCGCGCCGAGGGATGAGAACAAGCTTCTGCGGGAACTAAATTTAAAGAATGAGCTAGTATTTCTTTACGCCGGGAATATGGGCTATCCGAATGACATTGAGACTACCGTGGAGGCGGCGAAACGTCTTCGGGATAGGCGAGACGTGCATTTTATATTCCTGGGCGCGGGCGTTAAAAAATCGCTTTTGACCGCAGCCGTCCTCGAACATAGCCTCCCCAACGTGACCGTTCTCGATCCCAGGCCGCGTGCCGAACAGATAGATTTCCTAAATGGGTGCGATGTCGCCCTCGTCTCCCTTGTCCCGAAAATGCTGGGCGTCTCGATGCCAAGCCGAACTTACAACATCCTCGCTGCAGGCAAACCGATACTTGCTCTCGTGGAGCCTGGAAGCGAAGTCGCGCATGTTATCGAAGATGACAATATTGGTTGGCACATCGAAAGCGGCGATGTGGAGAAACTGATTTCAACGATCGATGAAATACTTTTGCGCCGGGGTGAGCTAAAGATGATGGGTGACAGGGCACGCACCGCCGCCGTTACGAAATACTCGCTCGAGACCGCGCTCAATCGTTATAGGAAAGAACTTCAGTAAGCATGATCGCAAATCATCACATGTGGCTGCTTTCGACCGCGGTTATAGCCTTCCTCGCATCTCTCGTTGGCGTTCATCTGTTTCGTCGATATGCACTCTCCCGCGGTCATATTGACATGCCAAACGACCGTAGCTCGCACGAAACGCCAACGCCGCGCGGCGGCGGATTTGTGATCGCTGTGGTAGTGCTTACGGCTTATCTGGCGGCCGCCGCTGCCCTCGAATCCAATATTGCGATCGGATACCTGGTAGGGGCGGCACTGGTTGTCTCGATCAGTTGGTTGGACGACGTCCGCTCGGTTGCATTTCATTGGCGATTTCTAGTTCACACCGCCGCGGCTGTTTGCCTGTTGTCAGACTCGCCCACGGTTCAACACCTATACATTCCGTACTCGGAAACCATATTACCGCTTGGCATTTTTGGAACGCTGATCGCCACTGTAGCGATCGTATGGATGATCAATGCGTACAATTTCATGGACGGGATTGACGGTATTGCCGGGGCACAGGCGGTGACCGCAAGCATTGGGTGGCTGCTAATCGCGGCCCGGTTGGATGACAGCCTGATCGTCTTTTTTGCGATGGCGCTTCTGGCTTCGAGCGTGGGTTTCCTTGTGCACAACTGGCCTCCCGCAACGATTTTTATGGGTGACGCTGGAAGTGCGTTCCTCGGTTTCACCTTTGCCGCGATGCCCCTGCTCATCCGCTCTCCGGACGAGATTTGGCCGAGCATCCTTCCGTGGCTCGCACTAACTCTCGTTTGGCTGTTTGTCTTCGACTCCGTAGTCACAGTACTGAGGAGACTCATCCGACGTGAAAAAATTTGGCAGGCGCATCGGTCGCATCTTTACCAGCGGATGGTGATCAACGGTCTCACTCATCGCCGGGTAACCGGAATTTATTTCATCCTCTCGGCCGGAATTATGGTCACGACCTCGTACGTCGCAGTAGATCGCCGAGCAATGGAGATAGTCACAATCCCTGCCGTCCTGCTCGCAACGCTAGTTCTAATCTCCGCATTTGTGAATTCGAAAAAAGGAGTATCGTCACTGTGAAAACTTTCTCCTTTGAGTCCTATGGAGTGCCCGTTTCGATCTTTGCCTCAAACGACGAACTCCTCCAGATGACTATCGACATCGCAAGGAAAAGTCTCCTAGGGAATCTGCGTACGGTAGTGGACCCGGAGGCTGCCCACATCATTCGAATCGGACGGGTGGACGGGTCAATAACCCTGGACTTCGATGGCGAGGATGTCGGAAAGGCGGATTCGGACTACACCTTCGCGAATTATTTCGACACGCGAATTCGCCTGCTAATCGCCGAATTCGGGGTCGGGAGGGTCTTTATCCACGCGGGTGTTGTTTCCTGGCGAGGGCGAGCGATACTGCTGCCTGGCGCAACGCACGCCGGGAAGTCGACACTCGTTACGGAATTGATAAAGCGCGGCGCTGACTATATGTCCGATGAATATGCCGTCGTTGATGCTGAGGGCAGTGTATACGCGTACCCAAGGCCGATCTCGATGCGTTCGACAAGCATGCCAGCGACGAGTTGGGAAGTCCCGGTCAATGAACTCAACACCAGGGTTCCAGAAGGCGCAATTGAACCCGGACTCATCCTGTTTACGCGCTATCAGTCGAACGGTGTCTGGGCGCCAGAAATGTTAACGACGGGTAAGGGAGTTCTGCAGCTCATCCCCCATACGGTATCGATCCGGGTTCAGCCGGATTTCACGCTCTCCGTGTTGAGTAAACTGTCGACACGTGGCATAGTCGTTGAGAGTCTGAGGGGTGAAGCGGAAAATAGCTCCCAAATGATTATCGATTTTGTTGACAAAACGATTTTCTAGGCTACAATTACATATCTTTAATTGGTGACTAACACTTTGGAGGAGAAGATGCAAAATCCTGTAGCTCGCAAAAATGGGCTTGTAATTCAAGAAACCCCGGACGAGGTTTTGGTGTACGATCTGGATGCAAACAAGGCCCACTGCCTTAATGAGACGTCGGCCTTTGTGTGGAAGTCCTGCACTGGGGGCAACTCGGTCGCGGACATAGTTCGAGAGTTTGAATCGACGACTGGTAAAAGCGTTAACGATGATCTCGTTTGGCTGGCAATCGATCAGCTAGGCGACAATGGACTACTGGAAACGGGCATGACATCCCGGTTCGCCGGACAGTCGCGTCGCGAGGTAATCAAGAAGATTGGGTTGGCCTCGATGGTTGCGCTGCCGATAGTCGCATCGCTGGTCGCTCCGCCAAATGCTTTAGCGAACGCCTCGTGCGCGTGTACCAATAATGCAGGGTGTACCGGGGCTCCTGCCGGTTGCCCTATGAATACCTGCGGCACCGGCGGTAGATGTACGGCGTAGAATTGATAGGAAACGGGATTAAGAGTAGTGAGGAGCGATGCTCTTTGCTACTCTTTTTCTATGCCAAATTCGCCCCAGTCCGTTGCTGAAGACGATCGCTGGACGTCGATCTTCGCGGCGGCTGGCGCGCGATCCGTCGTTCAGGCGTTTCGTCTTTTTCGAGAGAAAAACGTCGAGCTGATACTCATCAAGGGCTGGGCGGCTTCGAGAGCCTACCCTGGGCGGCAAATGATGAGACAGCTTGCAATAAGATTCCCCCCTGAGCCGATCTATTCAACGATTGATATGGAGGGAAGTTTTGACTCCCGATTCAGAATTCATTATCAGATGCGCTCTTTGGTTAAGCGCTCGGTCCGATCTGGCGCGAGGCTCGCCCGGGTTGCCCTTCGCAGGGGATTCGGGGCGTGAGCAACCACGATAACCTTACGCTTGGAATTGAAGCGGCCGTCGCAGGCGGCAGCCTTTCGATTTTCGCGGGCGACCTGTCGACACGTGGCATAGTCGTAGAGAGTCTGAGGGGTGAAGCGGAAAATAGCTCACATATGATTATCGATTTTGTTGACAAAACGATTTTCTAGGCTACAATTACACATCTTTTTGTTTGTGATTATCACTTTGGAGGAGAATGATGCAAAATCCTGTAGCTCGCAAAAATGGGCTCGTAATTCAAGAAACCCCGGACGAGGTTTTGGTGTACGATCTGGATGCAAACAAGGCCCACTGCCTCAATGAGACGTCGGCTTTTGTGTGGAAGTCCTGCACCGGCGGCAACTCGGTCGCGGACATAGTTCGCGAGTTTGAATCGACGACTGGCAAAAGCGTTAATGATGATCTCGTTTGGCTGGCAATCGATCAGCTAGGCGACAATGGACTTCTGGAATCGGGCATGACGGCGCGGTTCGCGGGGCAGTCTCGTCGCGAGGTTATCAAGAAGATCGGGTTGGCCTCGATGGTTGCGCTGCCAATAGTCGCATCGCTGGTCGCTCCGCCAAATGCTTTAGCGCAAGGCTCGTGCGCGTGTAACAATCCTAGTGGCTGTAGCAGCTCTCCTACCGGTGTCTGTATGGGGAACTGCGTCAACGGTAGATGTATGGGGTAGAATTGATAAGAAACGGGGTTAAGAGTAGTGAGGAGCGATGCTCTTTGCTACTCTTTTTCTATGCCAAATTTGCCCCAGCCCGTCGCTGAAGACGATCGCTGGACGTCGATCTTCGCGGCGGCTGGTGCGCGGTCCGTCGTTCAGGCGTTTCGTCTTTTTCGAGAGAAACGCATCGAGCCGATACTAATCAAGGGCTGGGCGGCTTCGAGAGCCTACCCTGTCGGACACACGCGTATTTACACGGACGTCGATTTAGCATTTGACTGCAATGATTTCGATCGGGCGACGCGGATTGTCCGCGACGCTGAGGTATCGGGCCTTGCGATCGATCTTCACAATGAGCTGCGCCACCTGGACACTGTCGCGTGGCCCGACCTTTTTTCAAATTCCGTTCTTGTTGATCTTGAAGGCGAAAAGGTGCGCGTCCTACGCTACGAAGATCACCTGCGCGTTCTCTGTGTTCACTTTCTTACGGACGGTGCCTGGTTCCGCGAACGTCTCTGGGACATTTACTATGCTGTAGATAGACGGGGCTCAGATTTCGACTGGTCTCGCTGTCTCGACGTGGTCGCTGACCACCGGCGCCGTTGGATTATTTGCGTGATCGGCCTTGCCCACCGATATTTAGACTTGGACGTGGAATCCTTACCATTTGCCGACGAGGCGAGGCGATTGCCCAAATGGCTGATTGAGTCCGTCGAACGTCAGTGGTCCGGCGCCGAGCGGTTGGTGCCGCTCGTGACCGTCGCGCACGATCGGCGGCAAATGATGAGACAGCTTACAATGAGATTTCCTCCTGAACCGATCTATTCAACGATTGATATGGAGGGAAGTTTTGACTCGCGATTCAGATTTCATTACCAGATGGGCTCTTTTGTCAGGCGTTCCGTCCGCTCTGTCGGGAGGCTCGCCCGAGCTGCCCTCGGCAGGGGATTCAGGGCGTGAGCAAACACGATAACCTTACGCTCGGGATTGAAGCGGCCGTCGCAGGAGGTAGCCTTTCGATTTTCGCAGGCGACCGAGAAGTTGCGTCTTTCACTGATGAGCATCGGGTCGCGAGGGCCGAGGATTTACTCGGAAATATCGACACGCTGCTGGCATCCAATCAAATCGACAAGCGCGAATTGTCATGTGTTGTGGTGTCGGCGGGACCGGGCAGTTTTACCGGAATCAGGATTGGCATCGCCACAGCTCAAGGGCTCGGGATGGGATTGAACATTCCAGTCCTGAACCTATCCCTTCTTCACGCATTGGCCGGCAGCTCATCGCTGCGTGGAGATGTCGTGGCGCAGGTCCCGATGGGCAGAGGAATGGTTTGCGTGCAGGGTATTCAGATCACGACCGAGCGGCTCATCGAAACCACGGATCCCAACGTCGTACCGGAGGACATGCTGGCGACGATGCCCGGTCGCCGACTGTCGCCGGAAACCTTTACTCAGAGTCTCGCAACTCTTCTATGCATTGCTGCGCTCGATCCGCGAATCGGAAAAGAGTGTGTCCCGATCTTTGTCTCAAAAGCTGTATCCAGGTGACCGAGACTCGAATCTGCAAAATTGGCTCGGGCGATATAGCCACGCTGATTCATCTCGGCGAATTAGGTAAACTAAGCCCCTGGACCGCGCAAAACTACCGAGACGAACTTGGGAATCCACATTCGATAATGCTACGGCTACAAGGCCCAGATAATCAGCTCATCGCTTTTGTAGTCGGGCGTGTAATTCCCGCTCCCGATTTGCCCGATAGCGTCGATGCCGAAATATACAACATTGCGGTGGAAGAGGGATTTCGCCGGCACGGCCACGCCCAAACTTTGCTCGATACTTTCTTCGAGAGGGCCCGAGGCTCCCGAGTTCGACGGATCTGGCTTGAGGTACGTGAGTCGAATGCCCCGGCGATTAACTTATACGAGCGCAATGGTTTCCAAACATTGACCAGGCGTCACGGGTTCTATTCGAATCCTCAAGAAGACGCCCTCCTGATGCGCCTGGATCTGGCCGCCGGATGATTATTCGGCTTGAATTCTCTGGATTCTTTGGTAAGATCAAGTTTAAGCCCATTTCGCGCCGTTCCAGTACCCGTAGGTGGGCTAGATTCTCTTGAAAAGTGAGGTAAAGGACTCTATGGACTTGTCAATCGCTGATCCGGTAAGAGACGAATTATTGAAAACCGACCCGATGTTTCGAGACCTCGTTCACCAGCATCAGAACTACGAACAGAGACTTTCTGAACTTGCACACCTGAGCTACCCCAGTAACGACGAACAGGTCGAAGAGGTTACTCTCAAGAAGAAGAAGCTTCAGATAAAGGACGAGATTTACGAGATGCTCCACCGGCACGACCACTAAACAGCCTAATTTTTATTTGGGATTTGGAAGGGCACTCGCAGTAATTGCGGGTGCCTTTTTAGCGTCGCAGGATCCGGCGGCAAAGGCGAGAACTTCACCATTAAGGGCTACAACGCTGCCGCCGTTAAAGGTCCGAGGAATAACGGCCGCTTCGATTGGAGTGCCGAGTGCAATCTGGCCGACCGTCCGACCGCGTTTGGGTTCAAGCAGGAGTGCAGTCGGATCGCCCAGGATAAATACTAGCAGTGATTTATCCGTTGCCAATGAAGTACCCGCGATGCGCCCGGCGAGGCGTCTTCGCCACTTTACGTCACCGTTTCGTGCGCTGATCCGATATAAGAAATTATCGTACGAGGAGACGATCAGGGTACCGTCGAGCTCGAACAGTTCGCTCACCTGAGCCCCTAGCTTTAGCGTCCATCTCTCCGTAACAGATGAGAGGTTTCCACGCGCATCGCCGTAGAACAGATCGCCAGATCGGGAGCTAAACACAACGCTGGGGGCGTATGGGAGCTGCTTGATAAAGTCGATCTCGCCCGTCTTTGTGCTAAGGCGAATCAGATTCCTTTCCGCCGACGACAGAACAATCGCCCCACCATTGATATACGGCTTACCCACCACGGAGCCGGTCGGCTTGCGATGCCATAGAATCTGATCACCGCCCGCACTGACCAAATAGACGTCACCACTTGAAGACACAACGATAATGCCCGAAGCGTCGGATTCCAGGTAGTAGCGCTCCCCGCGATGAATCGGTAGATCCTTTGCAACAATTCCCGTTTCCTTGGTCAGAGACTTCAGCGATGCCGGGTCGCCCGGAGAATTCCCCCGGTGAGCGACCAGATAGAGGCGGTCGCCGAATGTTAATAGGTTTGATACGATCGAGCCACCGATCTCAGTGGACCAGAGCTTTTCGCCGGTTGCCGGAGCTACCGAGGTAATCCTCGCGTCGCCCGTCGAGGCGAAGACTACCCTTGAGTCGGCCGAGAGCTCCACAATCTCCGATTCGGGTTCTGCGAATTGCCAGCATTTCGCAAACTCGACCTGGGACGCCGTCGTCTGAGCAACTAAACGAGACTCCAGCCCGTGTGTCAGACCGGATAAGAAAACGGCAATAAAGAAAAGTAAAAAGCGGGGCATTCAAGAGTCCGAGCGAAGGGCAATTTTATCACACACGAAACATCGTGCTATATTGATGAATAAATTAAGTCAATCGTTTGCAGGGAATCGTCCTGTAAGCGTCCGGGAGTACTAGTACATGTCATTTAATAAAATCATTCTCGTCGGGAATTTGGGCAAGGATCCCGAGCTTCGCTACACGCCGCAGCAGATGGCCGTTTGCAGCTTTACGATGGCAACGAACGATCGGCGCAAGGATAAAGCGGGCGAGTGGCAGAATGTCGCGACGTGGTTTAAGGTGACGCTTTGGGGGAGACAGGCCGAGACCGCATCGAAGTACCTAACAAAGGGCCGGCCCGTATATATCGAGGGCAGGCTGGGCGTAGAAGAGTGGACGGATCGCGATAACAATACGCGATTCACGCTCGCAGTCAACGCAACTGATATGCAGTTTATCGGGAGCCGCGAAGACGCAGGCCAAGGCTCGTACAGTTCGGACTCGGATGAAATGGAATCGGGATTTACCGGTGCGCCGCAGCCAAGAGCAGCGGCAACCACAGCACCGCCGGTCGCTCCAGTCGCGGCAGATGACGATATCCCTTTCTAGTCGGGAGCGGCCACGCAGACGTGTCGGTTAGATCCATTCACCCATCCGTCGGAATTTCTGATACCGATCGTCGAGTAGCGTCTTAGTGTCCTTTGCGGCAAGCTCGGACAGGCAAGCCGCGACTCGTTTCTTAAGCGTCTTCGCGATGTTGGAATAGGCCTTTCCCGAGTCGTTGCCATCGCTATTTTCGATGGCCCAATTTTCGGGCTCGGGGATTATCTCATCGACTATTCCAAACTTTATAAGGCTCTCCGCCGTTAGCTTCAATCCTTCGGCAGCTTCGGGCGCCTTTTCTGCGGACTTCCAAAGGATTGCAGCACAGCCTTCCGGAGTGATCACGGAATAGACGGCGTTCTCCATCATCAGTACGCGGTCGCCGATCCCTATCGCCAGCGCACCGCCGCTGCCGCCTTCGCCTAGAATCACGACAACAATAGGAACTTTTATTGAGGCCATCTCCCGGAGATTAAAAGCGATCGCCTCGGCCTGACCTCGCTCCTCGGCGTCGATGCCGGGGTACGCTCCGGGCGTATCGATGATGGTAACTATGGGCCGGTTGAATTTCTCCGCCAGCTGCATCACGCGGAGGGCCTTGCGGTATCCCTCTGGTTTGGACATCGCAAAGTTCCGATATCGCCGGTCGTTTATATCCCGCCCTTTTTGTTGGCCGATTACGGCAACCTCGCGCCCGTCAATCTTCGCAAAGCCGGTGACCATCGCAGGATCATCCGCATATCGTCGGTCGCCGTGAATCTCGACAAAGTCCGTGAAGATCTCGGCAAATAGGTCCATCGCGTACGGCCTGTCGGGATGCCTGGCCGTCTGCACACGCTCAAAAGCAGTCGTCATATCAACCCATTCTAGCGCAGTCATCGATTTGACCGCGCGCACCAGTTTTAACTGAATCGCGCGCCACGGGAGATTCGTCGTGCGGCGCTGGCCGCGGCAGCGGCATTGAGAGAATAGCCAGAGGCAAAGCCTCTGGAACGCGTGCAATCGATTCCCGCCGCGGTGGAGCTGCGGGAGATTCGTCGATGATTCCATGTTACGATGTGCGCGAATATGGGCGAGATGGTTCCAGGACGAGGAGGACTAATTCTATTGCTGATTTTCGCGACGTCGCTTGCCGGGTGTGCAACGACCGCGGAGGTTTTTGATCCTTATCCGACCGATTCGCAGATGATCGAGGCGCTGATTGCTAATCGATCGAAGTGCGAGGTGCTCGTACAAATGTTTGAGGAGGATTCGGGCCTTTCACACTTCGATTCAAATGGTGAAACGGGTTCAGTTGATAAGATTCCGGTTACCAGTTTGCCGGAGCAGAGGAAGCAAAGTTATCTCGAACTGATGAAGGCGACGGGAGTTCGAAATATCTCGAGGAATCGCTATGACTCAACGGACCGTTCCATCCTGCTGCAGGTCTGGTGGGTGCCCAACGGTATATTTCTGAGTTCGAAATCCAAATACTACCTGTACAAGGACAGCCATCAAACCAAGTTAGTGGAATCTCTGGATGATGTTTATGCGGAAGGTCGCGATGCAAATGATACGCGTCGCATCGACTCGAACTGGAGCCTCTACTTGGACGTTTGGTAGCTGGCACCGACGAACGCGCATAACGCGAACCGCGTATGTCGAAAAGGCCTCCGCGGTTCATTTTTGCCTCCAGCAGAGTGCGAAAAGTCTTTAGCAGAGTGCGGAAAGTCTCTGGCGGAGTGCGAAAAGCCTTTGGCGGAGTGCGAAAAGGCTTTGGCGAGACTACATCCACGAGACAGAGCAGCCTTTGGATTCCAGTTCGTGTGTCAGCGTGCGTGAGATGGCGACGCGGCCGGCCTCGGATTTCAGGCGGACGTCGATCCCGTCCACTTTTAGATCAAGCCAGACGTCGCATCGCCCGGGATTTTTTGAGAGGAGCAGATATATCTCTTCGAGAAGCTGCGAGTTGGTCCTATCCGTCGGAAGGGTGATAGAAATCTCGCGAAGATGCGCGGCAATTACGTCCGCGATGGGCTTTATGTCCGAGACAATGACGGTCAGCTCCTGTGCCTCGATCGCTTCGACCTTACCCTCGATCAATACGACCTCATCGTCTTTAATGCATTCCTGATGCTTGCCGTAGGCCTCTGCCCAGACGAGGCATTTCGCGCCACCCGAGCGATCTTCGAGACGAAAGATACAAAAGCGGTTGCCTTTCTTGCTATAGCGAACCGTCGCGGCGCTGACCATGCCGATCATCCTGACCTGATCGCCCGGGCGACCTTCGAAAAACTCTGTGATCGGAGGAATGTTCAGCCCTTCGAGCTGCGAACCGTAAGCATCGAGCGGGTGCGTCGAGAGATAAAATCCAATGGCGGCCTTCTCGTGTTTCGAGAGCTCGGTGGACGACCACGCGGGAACATCCGGCAGCTGGTCCGACGACACCTCAGGAGACGTCTCAGCACCGAACAAAGCGCTCTGCCCACTCATTCGATCTTCAGCCGCACGCTGCCCGAGCCGGAGGGCCGACTCGACCGAGGCGTGGAGCCTCGCGCGCCAAGACGCGATCTGCTCACCCTCCGGCATTAGCGAGTCCATCGCGCCCGCAGCGATCAGACTCTCAAGGGCGCGTCGATTCAACGATCCCGGATCAAGGCGTGAAACAAAATCATTCAATGACGCAAATCGGCCTCCTTCGCGCGCCCTCAGCATCGCATGAACGCTGGTTGATCCGAGCCCCTTTATCGCCCCGAGCCCAAACCGAACAGATGCTTCCAGGGGCGTGAATCCGAGGCCGCTCTCGTTGATGTCCGGCGGGAGTAACTCAAGCCCAAGCAGACGAAGCTCGGTCGAATATTTGTAAACTTTGGCACTGTCGTCAGCTTCGTGCGAGAGAACCGACGCATAAAAATAGGAAGGGAAGTGCGCCTTCAGATAAGCGGTGCGGAAGGCGAGGACTGCGTACGCGATGCTGTGGCTGCGGTTAAATCCGTAGTCCGCGAACTTCGACATCAGGTTAAAGATTTCCTCGGCCGTCTTCTTCTTAATGCCCCGATCGGTCGCTCCATTTACAAACTGATCGGTGTGCTTCGCCATCTCGGCAATGTTCTTTTTACCCATTGCACGTCGCATCAGATCTGCGTCTCCGAGACTGTAGCCGGCGAGCCGCTGCGCGATCTGCATGATCTGCTCCTGGTAGACGAGCACGCCGAATGTTGGCTTCAGAAACTCTTCCACTTCGGGCACCCAATACTCGACCTCCTTGACCCCGCGGCGCCGATCTACAAAAAGGTCGATCATCCCGCCGTCGATAGGTCCCGGCCGATATAGCGCGTTGAGCGCCGAGAGATCCTCGAGGCTTTCGGGGCGCATCTTGCGGCAGATCTCCTGCATGCCCGACGATTCGAACTGGAAGATAGCGTCGGTCTTTCCCTCCGCAAAGATTCTCATCGTCTTTGGGTCGTCCGTCGAGATCTTTGTCCAGTCGATCGTCTGTCCGGCGCGCTGTTCGATCTCGGCCAGACAGTCGCTGATGATCGTAAGAGTCGTGAGGCCGAGGAAGTCCATCTTCAGCATCCCGACCTTTTCCAGATCGTTCATCGGATACTGGCTCGTAAGTTCGTCCTTTCCGGAGAGTGCCACGGGCACAAGCTCGTGAAGCGGCTTCGGACTAATGACTACTCCCGCCGCGTGCACCGATGTGTGTCGCGCGCAGCCTTCAACTTTTAGAGCGAGCTGCACAAGCTCGTCGATACGCGGATCGGACGTCATCGCGGCCTTGAGCTCCGCAACCTGTTCGATCGCCTGCGAGATGCTGACATTGCGTCCGCGGACCGGCGCCGGCATCAGCTTTGCGATCTTTTCCACGTCAGAAAGCGGCATATTTAGCACGCGGCCCACATCCTTGATCGCGGCTTTAGACGCCATCGTTCCGAACGTAACGATCTGGCATACAGACTCGCGGCCGTAAAGTTTTGTAACGTGATCGATTACGTCGCCGCGTCCCCTGATACAAAAGTCGATGTCGATGTCCGGCATCGAGATTCGCTCGGGATTCAGGAAACGCTCGAAGAGCAGTTCGTGTTCGAGCGGATCGACATCCGTGATCCGAAGACAATAAGCAACAAGTGAGCCCGCTGCGGAACCACGTCCCGGCCCAACCGGAATATTCTGCTCACGTGCGTACTTAATAAAATCCCAGACGATCAGAAAGTACCCGGAGAATCCCATCCGATTGATCGTAGCGATCTCTGTCCGGAGACGTGCCTCATAATCCTCGATGGGATGAGCGAGCGTACCGGCATCGAGCAACCGCTGCCATTCCGATTCAAGCCGTTCATCGAATCCGGATCGGACAACCTTCTCAAAATATTTATCGCTGTTGAGATCGGAATGATCCTTGGGAATAGGGAAGTTCGGAAGTTGCCGGACGGAGTCGCCCATGGGAATCGTTACCGCGCACATGTCGGCTATCTTTACGGTGTTCGTTAGCGCCTCTGGAAATTCGTCGCCAAAGATTTCCCACATCTCTTCGGCAGAGCGTAGATACTTGTATGAGTTTGCTTCGGTCTGCGCCTCGCTAGGGACACTGCGGCCATCTCCGATTGCGATCAGGGCCTCTCGAGCCCGCGCGTCGTCCCGATTAATGTAATAGACGTCGTTGGTAGCAACGACGGGCAGTCCTGTGGAGGCAGCAAAATGAGCGACCTTATCGATGAGGGTCCTGTCGCCGCCTGCGTCCTGCATCTCCAAATAGAATCGGTCTTTCCCAAAAATATCACTGAATTTGCCCGCCAACTCATTCGCACGGCCCACCGCATCAGAGGCTAAAAAATGGCTAATCGGGCCCTCCGCTCCGCCCGACAGTGCGATCAGGCCTTGGCTCTTCTCTGTGAGGAGCTCCAGATCGATGCGCGGACGGTAGAAAAAGCCCTCGGTAAATGCTTTGGATGCGAGGTAACCGAGGTTAGCAAATCCCTCAAGACTCGCAGCGAGCAGCACGATGTTGTAGAAAGCCCGCTCCCCAATTCCAATCGATGCATTTCGGTCGAATCGAGAGCCGAGCGTAAGATGAGCTTCGTATCCCAAGATCGGTTTTACGCCGGCCTCCTTCATTTTATTGAAGAAGGATACGCTTCCGTACATGTTGCCCAGGTCGGTAATTGCACAGGCGGGCATCTCCAATTCGTTCAACCGGCCGGCCAGAGGCTTTAGTTGGACAGTGCTCTGCAAGAGGCTATAATCGGTGTGCAGATGCAGGTGAACGAACGGGCGATCGGTCGGCTTTTTTAGTTCGAGATCTTGTGGCATTGATGAAAAAAGTTTATCTCGAAACATACGGCTGTCAAATGAACGTCTCGGATTCAGAAAGAGCCGCGACAGTTCTCGGTGACAGCGGGTTCGAGATTACGTCAGACGAAACCTCCGCCGACATCGTCCTAATTAATACGTGCTCCGTCCGCGAGAAAGCCGAACATAAACTTTACACCCGCGTCGGGCGAATCCGGCACTCGGAGCTACCGATGCCGACGATTGGCGTAATGGGATGTGTCGCTCAGCTCGAGGGCGAGACATTGCTTCGGAAGATTGAAGGTGTCGATTTTGTATTGGGCACTCGCGCCGTGGGCCGCGTCGCCGAGGTCATCGGCCGCGTCTTAAACGGAGAAGAGGGAATCGTCGACCTCGGCGAGAGAGAGGAGAATTACGACTGGACCGTTGCGGACACGCACCGGCACTCTCCCTACGTAGCATTTGTTCCGATCATCGAGGGCTGCAATAAATTCTGTACGTACTGCATCGTCCCATTCTCGCGTGGGCGCGAAAGAAGTCTGCCCGCGCCGGAAATCGTTCGCCACGTCGAGCAATTGAAAGCGAGCGGCGTGAAAGAGGTTCACCTTATCGGCCAGAACGTAAACAGCTATCGCCCTACCACCGAGGATGGCTTAAACGACTTCGCAGGGAAGTCGGCGTTCTCGAAACTCCTTCGGGCGGTGGCGGCCACAGGAATCGAACGCATCAAATTCACCACCTCATTTCCTCGCGATTTTCACGACGATATCGTTGAGGCGATCGAGACTCACGAGAACCTTTGCAACTGGGTGCATTTGCCGGTCCAAAGCGGCAGCAATCGAACGCTCGCCGCGATGAAACGCGGGCACACAATCGAACGCTACTACAAACAGATCGACCGAATCCGCAATGCCACCCGCGACATAGCAATGACGACGGACATAATCGTAGGGTTTCCCGGGGAGAGCGAAACTGACTTTCGCGACTCCGTAAAAATGGTTGAATACTGCGGTTTTGATATGGCTTATATCTTCAAGTATTCGCCGCGGCCCGGAACGCCGGCATTTGCGCTTCCGGACGACGTTAGTTTGGCTGAGAAAACGATTCGATTTCTGGAACTCGAACGCGCCCAAAAGGCCTCTCAAAACGAGCGCTTAAAGCGTTACCTTAATAAGACCGTTCAGGTATTGGCCGAGAACGCCTCGACCCGCTCGAAAGGCCTTACCGGCCATTCGACCTGTCATAAGGTGGTCAACTTTTCCGGCTCCACCGAACACCTCGGCAGTCTGCTCGATGTGAAGATCACGGAGATCAAGTCGAATTCTCTGTTTGGAGAACTAGTTTAGGATGGACGACGCGCCAAATCTCGTGGAGGTGAGGATCGGGGCCTTGATCCTGGACCCAAACACAAATACGCCTATAGTCGTCCTAAAGGGTGTTGAATCGGAAATCGTTCTGCCGATTTGGGTCGGTGCTTTCGAGGCGAACGCAATCGCCCTCGAAATCGAAAAGATCGTACCTCAGCGCCCGATGACGCACGACCTTTTGCGCAACGTAATCATCCAGTGTCAGCTGACCGCAACCAGCGTCGTAATCACCGACCTGCTCGAGAATACGTTTTACGCCCAAATTTTTCTCACTGATGAGGAAGGCAAGCCGGTTTCGCTGGATGCTCGGCCCTCGGATGCAATTGCGATTGCATTGCGCTTGGATTGCCCGATCTTCGTCGATCAAAAGGTCATTGATCTCTCAGCGGCCTCAGCCGCATCGCCGGCATCCACGGAGGACCTAACTCCAGCGGCGGAAGACTGGCCCGAAGTAATCGACTAAACATAATTACATAATCTCTATTATCGGACGCGGTAACTGTTTCCTTACGGTGAGACGCCCCTTAGAGCCTTTGACAGGCAATCGGGCAGCGTCTAGACTGAAGTTTTGCTAACTTGTTCTATTTCACGATAATAAGGAGTTTACTAAAACTTTGAGTAACGGAAATTTTTTATTCACGTCGGAGTCGGTCACAGAGGGACATCCGGATAAGATCGCCGACCATATTAGCGATGCGATTCTCGATGCAATCCTGGAGCAGGATCCAACCGCACGAGTCGCTTGCGAAACCCTCGTAACTACGGGGCTCGCAGTGGTCGCCGGTGAAATTACCACAACGGCGAAGGTCAATTACAAACAGATAATCCGCGAGACCATTGAAGAAATCGGCTATAACAATGCAGAGTTCGGCTACGACTCGAACACTTGCAGCGTTATGGACGCGATCGGCACTCAGTCGCCCGATATTTCTCAGGGCGTTGATCACGGCGGGGCGGGCGATCAGGGCCTAATGTTCGGGTATGCTTGTAATGAGACACCCGAGTTGATGCCTATGCCAATCCAGATGGCCCACAACCTGACTCGTAAACTGTCAGAGGTGCGACGCGACGGCACGATTCCCTACCTTCGACCTGATGGCAAATCGCAGGTTTCCATTGAGTATCGTGACGGGCAGCCGTTTCGTGTCGAAGCGGTCGTGATCTCGTCGCAGACGGATGAGACGGACATTGAAACCATCCGTGAAGACATTCTTGAAAAGGTCATAAAGCCCGTCATCCCCGCCAACCTGCTGGATGACGATACGAAATATCACATCAACCCTACGGGACGTTTCGTGGTAGGCGGACCTATGGGCGACGCCGGAGTTACGGGACGAAAGATCATAGTTGATACCTACGGCGGTTACGCACCTCACGGTGGCGGCGCCTTCTCGGGCAAGGATCCGACAAAGGTCGACCGCAGCGCGGCTTACATGGCCCGCTACATTGCGAAGAACATTGTTGCCTCTGGGCTGGCTGACAAATGCACAGTGCAGCTCGCGTACGCGATCGGAGTTGCGGAGCCGGTATCCGTCCTCGTGGATTCTCACGGTACGGGAACGATTGAGGACGACCGCATTGCTGAGATAGCCAAGCAGAACTTTGAGCTGACGCCAAAAGGCATAATCGAGATGCTGGACCTTCGTCGCCCGATATATAAGGCGACCGCGCGGTTTGGTCACTTCGGTCGTAAGAACGACGAATTCTCATGGGAAAAGACAGATAAGGCCGAAGCTCTGAAGAGTGCGGCCGAGCGAGGTATCGGAACTAATGGCTAAAGAAGGAATTTCAATGCAGTACGACATCAAGGACATCAACCTTGCCCCGGAAGGCAAACAGCGTATCGAGTGGGCGGACCGTGAAATGCCGGTTCTTCGCCTGATTCGAGAGCGATTCGAGAAGGAGAAACCGCTTCAGGGTGTAAAACTCGTCGCGTGTGCGCATATCACGACCGAAACCGCGAACCTCGCACGCACGTTGCAGGCCGGCGGCGCGGAGGCCCTTCTAATTGCCTCTAATCCCCTCTCAACGCAGGATGACGTGGCCGCTTCTCTTGTGGCCGACTGGAATATACCGGTCATGGCGTTAAAGGGTGAATCTACAGACACTTACATACGGCACGTTAAGGCGGCGCTTGATACGAACCCAAACCTGATTATTGATGATGGCTCTGACGTCGTGGCGACGATGATCAAAGAAAAGCCCGAGCTCATCGATAATCTTATCGGTACCACCGAAGAGACGACGACTGGCATCGTCCGCCTCAAGGCCATGGTCGCCGCGGGCGTGCTCAACTTCCCTTCTATAGCGGTCAATGATGCCCAGACAAAGCATTTCTTCGACAATCGCTACGGGACAGGACAGTCAACGCTCGACGGTATCATTCGTGCGACTAACGTTCTGCTTGCCGGCAAAACGCTCGTTACGGTCGGCTACGGCTGGTGTGGAAAAGGCGTGGCGATGCGTGCGAGAGGGCTCGGCGCTAATGTTGTAGTTACCGAGATCGATCCGATCAAAGCTATCGAGGCCGTCATGGATGGCTTCCGCGTGCTGCCAATGAAGGATGCCGCGAAGGTCGGCGACTTCTTTGTAACCGTCACCGGTAATCGCCATGTAATCGATCGCGAGCATTTTCAGGTGATGAAGGACGGGGCGATCGTTTGTAACAGCGGTCACTTCGATCTGGAATTAAATTTGGACGCTCTTCGCGATATGTCTGAAACGGCCGTTAAGCGTCGTCCGTTTGTAGAAGAGTACATCTCTAAGGACGGCGGCAAGAGCGTGATCGTCCTCGGCGAAGGCCGCCTCATCAACCTCGCCGCTGCCGAGGGCCATCCGGCATCCGTAATGGATATGTCCTTTGCGAACCAAGCCCTGTCGGCTGAGTATCTCGTCAAACAGAAGGGTAAACTCGGGGCCGGCGTTCACGTTCTGCCCGCCGAGGTCGATCAGGAAATCGCCTCGCTAAAGCTTCGTGCGATGGGCGTTTCGATCGACGAGCTTACGCCCGAAATGCTCGAGTACATGTCGAGTTGGGAAATGGGCACGTAAGACTTTTAAGTGCTTCGAAGAATATGAAAAAAGGCCGGGCTGCATACGCTTGGCCTTTTTCAATTACAGCGTGAATCTTTTGCATCAGCGCTTCTTCGCGTGTCTTCGACGCGGATGCCGCAGACGGTGCCTTTGATGTGTCGATCAACAGAACCGCGCTCGTCGCCATGCAACCAGGTGCTATAACACCGAATGGTGAAGAAAACCGCTAACGGGATGTCAGTGTCGTTCCACATTCTTCCTTAGCCGCGGCCAAAAACCCAGTCGCTACCGCTCCCGGTTCTGACCTCGTGCGGATAGACGCTCGCAAAGATCAATGCATAAACTCTTTTGTTTTTCATTTGCTACCCTCAGCGCCAACGGGAACGCTAGACTAACTTGATCTCATTAGCGTGACTCGCGATGTATTCAAAAAGTCTGTCCGCAATAGGTTCAGTACCCGCAAAGTATCTATCATCAAATTCCTCTAAATCGACCTTTTGTCGATACGCTTCAATAGCGTCGCGTGATAACTCGGCAGTGCCCGGACACCCGACCGCATTGAGCGCAGGGACAAGCACATCGTCGAATTCATTTTCGGTGTTACCAAAGAATTGATCCCAACCACCGTTGTCGACCTCTCGTTCCATAGCCTCGATGGCGAGGACGAATCGCTCAGGTTCAGAAAGTTCGGTTTCAGGTTTACTCTGTATAGCTTGTTCAAAAGCGAGTACAAGGGAATCAATTCGATACTCGTCTCGTAGGCCGAGCAAATCCGCAGTTGTTTGACCAGTGTAGTTATCAAGAAATGGCTTACCCATATAGCTTACCAAGGTGCTGGCGCCTCCTTTTTCTTTGGGGCTTTTTCGACGTGCAAGGTTGAGAGCCCGGCCGCGAATTTTACCCGGTCGTTCGAATTTCTTCGGACTTTGCCCATCGATGTGCGGAACCGTTGCGTTTTTTGCAACATTGGCACGTATTATGTGCCAGAAGCGATGCTTTTCCGTCAAGCTTAAAAATGATTTATGCGGCTATGCCGCCTGTCAGATCGGCGTCGTACGCACTGCGGTAATTCTAGTATTTCTGATTCTCTTCCGGAAAGAGTTTTTCTAAGGTGTCGGGGAGTTCTTGGAATTCCATTTCGCCTTCGTAGGGGCGGAGCAGCGCTTCGTCGCCCTCGAGCAGCCAGAGCTTTTGCTCGTCGAGGCTGGTTAGGATAACTGGCATCGCCGTGTCGTGGAGCGGCCGCATGAATGGGTTCGGTTCGGTAGTAAAAGAAGCGAACGAGTAACGTGTTTTTTCATTTTCGTAATAACGACTCCAGAGGCCGGCGAGAGCAAATGGCTCGCGCCCCTTCACAAAGATCTCGACCGGCGGCCTGCCCTTCCCTTTTACCGGCCACTCGTAAAAACTATCGACCGGAAAGAGGCATCGTTGCGCCTTTTCAAGAAGCTTTGGCCAGAGCTTTTTTTCGTGCATTGTTTCGACGCGAGCGTTGAACGTCGGGTACTTCGCTTCCCAGCGTGGTGAACTATCCCATTGGCACCACCAACGGGCCTCAATAGTTTGAGTTTCGCCGTCGTTGCGATGTGCCACTATCCAGGCTGGCTCAGTTGGACGAAGATTCCGCCGTGGGACAAAAACTTCGGGATACATCCACGCAAAGATTTTCTGACGATACGCTTTGATCTCAGCTTGTGATGCTCTGCCACACATACTCTCAGTGCATTCGCCGTTGAGGACAAGAGGCTAGGTACGCAGCCTCGACAAAAGATATACGCCAAGCATCGCGAAGAAAATTAGAGGCGCCCAGACGGCGATCCCGGGTTGGAGGGATCCCGCGTCCCCAAACTGGGCAAGGACGTTTGTGACCCCCGTGAATGCCAACCAAAGACCGACTGCGTAACCGACCGTCACCGCTTTTCCCTTGCGGCTCAGCGATAGCGCAAACGGCGCGGTAAAAAGCGCGATTACCAGCGGCATGATTAGCGTCGAATACCTTCGGTGGAGGGCGACCGAAAAAGCTTTCCGTTCTACATCGCTTTCGGACTCCAAGATACGAGTTTGGAGGTCTCCCGCCGTTAAATGGCTCGGCTTCCCTCGCACGCCAGTAAACGGATTCGTACCCTCGGGCAGTTCCCTTCCCGGGTCCTTAGAATGAACGATGCCGGCGAGCGAAAGATCGCTCCGCTCGACATCCCCTTCCAACACAACGACTCCTTGCCCCAGCCAGCTAGCCGTCGTGCTTCGGTATACGGTTTGCAAGCGAGTCCCCTCCTCTGAAAATTCATATACCACCAGATTAGTTACGCAATGAGAACAATGAAACGCGTGCTTTTCGTTATCAGACGCACCGCCGATACTCTTTGCCATCGCCGGCTCCCGAACGGAAAACGCTTCCACTTGGACACCGCGCGGGCCTTGCGCTCGACCCTTATCTTGAAGCCCGTCGTACGGTGAGTAATGCAACGACTCTCTACGGGAAATCAAATCCGTCGCCCGTGAACGATGAGCGTTAATGCCCAAGTCGTTATCAGACGCGTAACGATATCTGCCTTCGACTTCCGCCCGCCGAGGAGCCGAATGCGACATCGAATCGCTGCCACGCTTCTCAGGCGCTTCGAGCCTTTCAAATTTTGTGCCTGCCGGTTTGATCTCCCTCTTTGCCGAAGCTTCATCGCGGTTGCGCAGCTCAAACGAATAGATTCGCCGATCATTAGCAACCCACAAGCGTCCTGCCGTATTCAACATTACGCCGCCCTTTCGCAATTGCATTCGGGTCTCATCCTGACGGATGTTTGCATTCGGTGCGAGCTTTTCCTGTATTCCGTAATTAAAGAGTCCCATCAAAATCGCCAACGCGAAGCAGGGCAGAAGCAGGCGATAGACGCTCTGTCCAGCAGAGATCCACGTGACGATCTCGTTCTGGCGCGATTTGATGACGTAGGTCGCCAGGACCGCGATAAGCGTAGCCGAGGGAACGAGCTGCAGGTATACGAATGGCAGGAGGTAAAACAGATAGCGGGCGAGAAGTTCAAAACCTCCGTCGACAGTACCCGCAAACTTCCACAGCTCGAACGCCGTAAAGATAACAAATATCGCTGAGAGAAAAATCAATGCGTATAGAAAATACTTCGCCAGGTTTGTCGCGAGATCGAAGTCGCGGAGTCCGGTCGTAATGTCGATAAACAAACTCTTCCGCGTCGGCCGTAATCGTTCCGGCCGGAGGAGCGCTAACGCCCCGCCAAGATAACCCTTCAGCAGAATGCTCCTCGTTCCGAGGCCCCGCGCGGTCCAGAGATAAACGATAAGCACTATCGCGACCGCCGGAGCAATTATTGCACTTAGAAGCGGTGAAATTGCATCCGTGCGAGCAAGCTGTTCAGCGCCAAAAGCGAGAAAGTAGTAAACGATTAATCCGGCGAAAGCCATCGCAATTGCGACTCCGCGACCTGTGCGATTAAACCTGAGCATCATGGCCGTGCCCAACAGGCAAAATAGGAGTGGCGTGATCGAAAGGACTATCCGGCGGTACCACAGAATATTTGCCTCGATGCGTTCGCGGCCATCCCGACTCCCGGCGTACTCTGCCAATTGCGCAAGCCCTAATTCCTCCGGTGCCCCGGCCGACGAAGACAGTTTTTCAATAAGCTCTCCGCGCCTCGTTCGTATGGCAAAGCGCACCTCGCCCACATTCTCCGATACGAACCGACCTGCACTTTTCGAACTCGGGATCGTCGACACCGTGGCGTTCTCCAGCACGAGTTCCGACGCCTGATCCGTCACGTCGATTCTTCCGCTCGTTGACGTAATTAGGCGTGTCGTACCGCTCACCGCGTCTTCGGTATGAATAAAAATGTTGCGCCACTGACCCGTAGAAATATCCCCCCCTTTTACGTAGATCGTGTAGCCAGCTACCTCGGTATTGAAGACACCGGGTTCAATCGGCGATTCAAGTTTCTTAATTGCGGTTTGGAGGGCAACGCTGCGAACCAGGGCCGCGGCTAGTGGGACGCCTCTAAGGTTTACTATGAACGCGAACGCAGATAGCAACACCCCGAGAAGTGCGACCGGAAGAGCGATCTGCAGGGTGCCGACGCCTGCGGCCCGGATTGCGATAAGCTCGCTATCGCTTTGCATACGGACGAGCCCGATGATCGTTCCGACGAGGATCGCCATCGGACACGTAAAGGCGACGACATTTGGGATCAGGGCGAGGGCGAGCTGCCAAACGAGTGAACCCGGAATATTTACATTAAAGAAAATGTCCGAGAATCGACTCGCTTGCTGCACAAAAAGTATGACGCTCAGCAGCAACCATGAGAACACAAAGTACGGAAGGATAGCGGCGATCAGATAACGCGAAATTATTGAGCTGGTCCGCTTCATCATCGCCCCTTTTGTGTCATCGCGAGCGATACCTCGCCGCGCACCTCGCGACCGGCCGCCTGTGTAATGACTCTGCGAAAAATCGCTGAGAGTCGCGTGACTTCGATTATGCCTTCGGTCACGGAGGCAGCGAACGCGATAGGAGAAAGGTTCCGAGCGGAGCGAAATATTCCAAGCTCACGCGAAGTGATTACCTGATTTGCTTTCCCCGAGTTACATACCTGGCAATGCAATGAAAGACTGGCAGAAAGGACGGTGTCGGTGCTCGCATCGAACGCCCGTCCGCATCTTTCGCAGCGTGTCCAGTCGGGCAGAAATCCCGCCAGCCGGAGCAGCCAAATTTCGAAATAGAGCTGCATTGCCGCTAATGATCCTTTGTCCGTTGCAGCAGCATCCAACGCGGCACACGTCATCCGGTACAACTTTTCGTTGGGATCATGAGGCGGTGAGAAAATGAGCAGGAGTTCGAAGAGATACGAGAACTTTTGCAGAAACTCCGGATCTGCCGCAATATCAAAATTTGACCGAATCAGGTCGATCTGCTGAATCGATACCAACTCGCTTGTGTCCTTTTGGAAGTAAGTGAGCCGGATGACCGAGAGCGGCTCGAGTCCGCTGCCGAACTTGCTCCTTAGACGCTTAACACCGCGAGCCACACCGCGAACGATGCCGTGATCGCGAGTCAGAAATACTATGATCTTATCGGCTTCGGCAAGATCGTAGCTCTTGAGTACCAGGCTCTCCGTCTCGACAAGTGCCATCGCGTTACCACGGAATAAAGTAGAGCAGCCACGCGAGCGCGAGGCTGACTACGACAAACTGAAGAAAAGATTTGCCGGCGACCCAAACCCTTTCTTTTGTTGTGCCCGAGGCGAAAATTCCGAAGGCACCCGAGACGAACACAGCGAATAGGACCAGATAAATAAAGTGGATCATCGCTTCCTCCCGACCGCGATGTCGACCGCGTCGATCGCCGCTAGGAAATTGATTAGGCCCGCCACCTCCAGAAATCGCCCGCCATACTCGAATGTCGCGAGCGCAGCAACATCCTTAGCTGGCATCGATGCCGCGATCCAGCTAATGAGTGCCCCCAAGCCGCTACCTAATCGGCCAAACACATTCAAAAGATATAGTAATGGGCCGTCGGCGAAACCAAAGCCGGGATAGTGGGCTCCCCCGCTAAATACAGCCACAATGAACATAGACCAGAATATGCCTAAAACCAGTCCCCCTCGGAGCATCCGCCGCTGCATTAGGTGTCCACCGCCTGGAACCATCCACGCAACTATGCCGACGAACCATGGGTTTTCCGCAAGGTTTCCGCTCCCCGAATCATTCACCAATGCCTTTGAAGTTGCCATTTTAGATTATCCTAGCGAGATTACTTGTTGCGATCAAACGAGTTAGGATTTGTTAATGTTTTACCTTAATACAATTCTTCACGAAATTTTGGAATAGGCATCTCGATAAGGCGTCCGTTTTCCATGAGAGCTCTGGATGCCATTGTACGCCGACGACGTAGCGTCCGTTCCGGGTATCTTGGATGCACTCCACTACACCGTCGGCGGCATGCGCAGCAGCCTTCAGGTGATTGCCGACCATCGCGACGGCCTGATGATGATGGGAATTGACTCGCACCTGCTCGGCTCGGCCGCTTAGCTGGAAGAGCCTCGTCCCCTTTTCAATCGTGATTGTGTGCGAGGCCCTGTCTCGCGGAATTCCCTGCTCATGCTTTAGGTAACCTTCTACATGAGACCCGATGTCCTGGATCAGCGTTCCGCCCCGCGAAACGTTTAGAGATTGCATCCCAAAGCATATTGCGAAAACTGGCAGATTCCGCTTTTCCGCTTCCTCAAGCACGAGTAGGTCAGTCGCATCTTTTTCCATCACCACAGGGCCGAGCCTCGGATGCGGTTCCTGGCCGTATAATAGCGGATCGACATCGGAGTCACTCCCCGGCAGCACGACCCCGTCGACACCATCCATTGCGGAGGCTATGTAATCCACGTCCGGAATGAGACTGATCATCAGCGGCGTCCCGCCAAATGCAGCGATAGCCTCAGTGTAGTCGCGGGCAAGATAGAATCGGTTCGTCGCAAGCTCGAGCCGTGTCGTCACCGCGATCTTCGGCCGTTTCGCCATATTGAATTAATGTTCGTGCAATGGCGTGACGGATGTCAATTTGAGCATTTGAAATTAAAAATCGTATTATCTACTCACGATGGAGCCTGACGACACTCAGCGAATCCGGTCGACGACGGTCATTCTGGTCAAGCGTAACGGGCGGACGGCGATGGCTGCTGACGGGCAGGTGACACTGGGACAAACAGTAATCAAAGCAACCGCAAAGAAGATTCGTCGAATCTCGTCGGGCTCGATCCTTGCGGGTTTTGCGGGTTCGACAGCTGACGCCTTTGCGCTGCTCGGGCGCTTCGAGCAGAAGCTCGAACAGTATCAAGGCCAGCTAGAGCGCTCGGCGTTTGAGCTTAGCAAGGACTGGCGCACGGATAAGTACCTACGCGACCTCGAGGCTCTCTTAATCGTCGCCGACAAGGTCGACGCGTTTCTAATCTCGGGAAAGGGGGATGTGATCTCGTCGGATGACGGCTTGCTGTCTGTCGGCTCTGGCAGTATGTATGCGGTCGCCGCGGCGCGCTCTATGCTAAAACACACTGCCCTAAGCGCTCCTGAAATTGCTGAGGAATCGCTGCGCATCGCGGCCGATATCTGCATCTATACAAATTCCGACATCATTGTCGAAGAGATCTAAACGTATTTCGAAATGGCAATTTATTTGGGAGGTGAGACTGCAGCTCCCGCATTAAAACTTGACGACCTGACTCCGCGGCAGATAGTTGCGGAGCTCGATAAATACGTCGTCGGCCAGAACGCCGCAAAACGCGCTGTCGCGATTGCCCTTCGCAACCGCATCCGTAGACAAAAGCTGCCCCCAGAAATCGCTCAGGACGTCCTGCCGAAGAATATTCTCATGATCGGCTCCACAGGCGTCGGCAAGACTGAGATCGCACGCCGACTCGCCCGGCTCGCCAATTCCCCGTTTATCAAGATCGAGGCGTCTAAATTCACGGAGGTCGGATATGTCGGGCGGGATGTTGAGAGCATGGTTCGCGAGCTCGCAGACGTTGCAGTGGACTTGGCGAAGCAGACCGCTGTCGAGGACGTCCGACAGCGTGCCGAAAGAAACGTAGAAGAAAAACTGCTCGACCTGCTTCTTCCGCCGCAACGATTTTCGGACAGCGAGGATGAAGACGGTACTCAGGCGTCACAAGTGCGCACTCGAGAGAAGCTTCGGGAGCAGTTGAGGAGCGGCGATCTCGAAGATCGGTTAATCGACTTTGACACGCAGGAGCGGCCGAACCCCTCGATCGATTTTATTGGCGGTCAGGGAATGGAAGAGATGGGCGTCAACTTGCGGGATATGCTCGGCAATATGTTCCCGACAAAAACCGTATCGCGACGAATGGCGATTAGAGAAGCTCGCGAATACATCCTCCGAGACGAACAAGAATCCCTGATCGACCACGAACAGATCACCCGCCTTGCGCTAGAGAAGGCACAGCAGTCCGGGATTATTTTCCTGGACGAGATTGATAAGATTGCGGGCCGCGAATCGGGCTCCCATCCTGCGGTTTCCCGCGAGGGCGTTCAACGCGACCTCCTTCCAATCGTTGAGGGCACAAACGTAAACACGAAGTACGGAATGGTGAGCACTGAGCATATTCTCTTCATCGCAGCCGGCGCGTTTCACGTCGCAAAACCGTCGGACCTTATTCCGGAACTTCAAGGGCGTTTCCCGATCCGTGTAGAGCTCGAGGCGCTGACGATCGAAGACCTAAAGCGGATACTCGTCCAACCGAAGAACTCGCTCATTAAACAGTATCAGGCCCTGCTGGGTACCGAAGATATTGAGCTGAGTTTTACAGACGACGCGGTCGACGCATTGGCCGAGCTTACGGAAAAGATGAATAAGACGACGGAGAATATCGGGGCCCGCCGGCTGCACACTCTGGTCGAGAGATTGCTCGAAGACATTAGTTTTGAAGGCTCCGAGCTGGCTGAGAAGAAACAGATCATCGACGCCGCTTACGTTAACGACAAGCTTCTGGGGTTGATCGAAGATCAGAACATGCGGCAATACATTCTTTAGACTCTGTGGCAAAACTTATTTCTTTAGTCTTACTCGCTCTCCTCGCATTTTCGGCTTGCGGCAAACGTATGCCGCCCGTGCCGCCGAAGGAACGCGTCGCGCAGCGGGTCGAGATCAGTGGCTTTCAACGCGGTAACCGTGTCATCCTTTCGTGGAGAATGCCCGCCCGAAATGCACCCAAGAATGACGTTTTGAATATCGATCGTGCCGATGTTTACCGCCTCGTGGAGCGCGTCGATTCCCCTCTTACGCTCAGCGAGGAGGAGTTTGCAAACCGAAGCACTCTGATCGCTGCTCTAAAGATTTCGGATGACGATTTCGGAATGAAGACTTTGCAATACCGTGACGAACTCCAGTTCGTCGGGCAAACTGCGAGACTGAGGTATGCCGTCAGGCTCGTAAATGCGAATGGACAGAAAGCTCCCTTTTCAAACTTTCTTTTGATCGAGCCGACGACTCGCATATCGGAACAGCCTCTTGAACTCGTTGGGACCGTTTTGCAAGATAGTATTCGGCTCGCTTGGAAGCCGGCCGAAAAGTATATTGACGGCACACCGCTCGGAGCGATTTTGGGTTACAACATTTACCGCTCGCCCAGCGAGAATGAACCGGGGCGGCTTCTGAATAAAAGTCCGCTCACAAGCCTCGTGTTTGACGATGAGTTTTTTGAATTCGGTAAGGCTTACTATTACTTCGTACGTGCGGTTTCCGCGGGTGTAGAAGCGGAGCCCGTGGAGAGCGCCGAGTCGAACATCCTACGGGTCTCCCCAGTTGATACTTTCGCACCTGGCGCCCCGACGGCCATCACGCTCGCCGTTGGCCAGGGTGTCATCTCCATTTTTTTTGCGGCCAACGCCGAGAAGGACATCGCCGGATACCGCATCTATCGTTCTGTCGATAGAGAACTTGATCTGAAGAAATGGGAAGTCTTGACGCCCGAATTGCTCATCAGGAACACATTTCAGGACACAACCGTCGAACCGGGCAAAATCTTTTACTATTATTTGACGGCGACGGACACCGCCGGTAACGTGAGCACGCCTTCTGAAATCGTTTCGGAGACGCTCCGATGAAAAATCTTCCGGGCAGACCATTGGCTCCATCAAAGATCGTCTGCGTCGGCCGGAATTACGCGCATCATGCACAGGAACTAGGAAACGCAGTGCCATTGGCTCCGCTCCTATTTCTAAAGGCTCCGTCCGCTATCACTTACCACGGAGATCCTATAGTGTTACCTGATCAGTCACATCAGGTTGAGCATGAAGCTGAACTTGCGGTGGTTATCTCTAAGACCTGTAAGCGATTATCAAGTGCGGATAATGCGGCTGACTTTATCGCTGGCTATGCGTGTCTCAATGACGTAACTGCACGAGACATTCAACGCAGCGATGTGCAATTCACGCGCGCGAAGTCCTTTGACACATTTTGCCCGATTGGGCCACTTGTGCAAACCGACTGCGATACCAGCGACGTACGAATTCAGTGTCGCGTAAACGGCGAAGTCAGGCAGGACTCTAGAACATCGCAAATGGTCTTTTCAGTCGACTTTTTGATACGATACATTTCGAACCAGATGACCCTCATGCGCGGCGATATAATCGCCACCGGAACGCCCGGGGGCGTCTCAAGACTCAGTTCAGGCGACATCTGTGAGGTCGAGATAGAGGGCATAGGAATCCTTAGCAACCCAGTTATTTAAAATGAAATTTTTCATCGATACTGCAAACCTAGACGAGATTAAACAGGCCACGGAGCTTGGATTGATTGACGGCGTCACCACGAATCCGAGCCTTGTGGCAAAGGAAGGCGACATTGATTTTAATGAACATATCGCGAGGATCTGCGAGGTGGTCAAGGGCGATGTGTCGGCCGAGGTGACCGCTTTGGATGCTGACGCGATGCTATCGCAAGGCCGTGAGCTCGCAAAAATCGCTCCAAATGTCGTTATAAAATGCCCGCTCACGCTGGAAGGACTGAAGGCGACGAGAACGTTCCGCTCGGAAGGGACAAAAGTGAATGTGACACTTTGCTTCTCTGCCGCGCAGGCGTTGCTGGCTGCAAAGGCAGGAGCATCCTACATCTCTCCGTTCATAGGCCGTCTCGACGATATCGGCCAGGACGGAATGCAGCTGATTCGTGACATCGTGCAGATCTACGACAACTATGGCTTTGAAACCGAAGTCTTGGCTGCGTCGATCCGCCATCCGATGCACATCGTCGACTGCGCTCTGGCTGGAGCCGACGTTGCCACGATTCCCTTCAAGGTAATTCGACAACTCGCGAATCATCCGCTAACCGAAAAAGGTCTCGACTCGTTCATGTCCGATTGGAAGAAAAGTGGGCGCACCTAACGCTCACCGTCCTTATCAGACGCCAGCAAGAGTTCGGTCGATCTGGGCATGGAGGATAGCCACTTCGTCGTTGGCCTCAAGCGCGCGGCTGTACTTTTTAACAAACTGATCATCGAGAATCTGGAGCTTAAGCAGTTCGTCGATCTTACGGAGCTGGGCCGGTACGGATTCCGGGCTATAGCCGCCTTTCGTAGCAAACATTTCGTCGATTTCCACAATCAATATTGAGAATCGACGAAGCCAGGCGAAGTCCGTGTCCTCCAGAAGGACTTGCAGAAACTCCGTAGGGCTTAGGAGCCCGTGCTGCTTTTCATACGTAAATCTCTCGTTGTCCAAAAGGGTCTTATGCAGTTTCAGCAGGTCATTCCTGGCCGATTTTAGGATCTCAGCTTCATTCATATTGCCGATTCTAGCCCAGTTTGCTTCTTCATCAGAGCCTGCTACCCACTTCCTATTAGCCCGCTAACCTCATTTAGTTAGCCCCCTAAGCACATTTAGTTAGCTATCTAAGCATTTTTGATTAGGCGGCTTATCGAATATTATTAGGAGGCAAAGAATGCCTGCTTCGGAGATACAATTCGACGAGACTGTAAGCTATCTGTTGGCGAAAGTGGCGACCGCCTTCCGTAATTCCCTGGAGCGGTCGATGGGAAGCATCGGCTTGCACGGCGGAATGGTGTTTGTTCTTGTCGAGCTCTGGGAGGCTGATGGACTGAAGCAGATCGACCTCGCGCAACGCTTGAACATTTCTGCGCCGACAATCAGCAAGATGCTCGGCGGACTCGAAGAGATAAATCTAATTCGCCGGGAGAGATCGCCGGCCGACGCTCGCTCCGCGCTCGTGCATCTTACAAAAAAGGGATATGCGATTCGGGAGCAGGTGGAGGCGCAATGGGTCGACCTCGAACAGAGCGGCTTATCTGAGCTTCGTGAGACGGAACGCCTAATGCTTCTCGATCTGCTGACCCGGCTGCGCAACGCCTATACCGGCCGCGAGGCGGTCGAGGAGGACTGAGCCCGATGAAAATTCTGCTGGCCACGGATGGCACAACCAACAGTAAAACTGCCGCAAAAGCTCTTCAACAATTCAGGCTTGGAGAAGGCGATTCCATACATGTGATAAGCGTGGTGGACGTCGGCCTGCCGATCGAAGTCGATCTGTACGGCGGTGCGGCACCGCATCTGGCGGAAATAGATCGGGCAGGCGCCGACTCGACAAACCAGATTGTGGGCGAAGCTATAGAATTATTGAAGATGGAGTTCGGCGACGCTGGCGTAGCGATTGACGGAGAGGTGCTCCATGGAAGCCCTGAGTCACAGATTGTCGAAGCGGCAAGGACAACTGAGTCGGACCTTATCGTTCTTGGCTCGCACGCCAGTAATCGACTTGAGCGGCTTCTGCTCGGATCGGTTTCCGACTCCGTTGTCCACCACGCGCCCTGTTCCGTGCTCGTCATAAGATGATGAACCACGAGGTAACTGTCGAGGCGTTAAATTTCGATCTTAGCCCGAGAAAGAGTTGGCCTGCCCGCCTACTAGAAAGCCGAGATGATCGCATTGTGTTGCTCGGCGAATTCCACCACGATATAAACCATCCCGAACTTGGAGTCATTCGCCGCGGTACACGCTCGAGGGAATTTTTCTTCGCCGACCGTTGGTACAACATCTTCGAATTCACTGAGGCGTCAGGCGAGCTGCGGAGCTTTTACTGCAATATAGCAATGCCACCGACATTCGAGGATTCGATCCTAAGATATGTTGATCTGGATATCGACGTCTCTGTAGCTCCTGACGGCACCATCAAGGTGCTCGATCTGGACGAGTCTTATGAGAACGCTGAACGATTCTCTTATTCAGAGGACGTGAAGCACCGCGCCCACGAAGCGCTGCGGGAATTGCTTGAGCTGATCGAGCAACGCGGCGAGCTATTCCAAGTTCTCCCTGCTGTCACGACGGCTGAATCCTAACTACATAGCTGCACACGGTGATGGGAACGCCTGCAGTTATATCTACACGCTGCCCGGACGGCAATTCAGAATCGTTGATAGCCGCCGGGTTTTTCCCCTTGTTGACGGCCCAGAACTTTCCATCTGTATCGCGCCCGATTGTTAGGTGTCGTCGGCTAATCTCCGGATCACCGGCGAGGGGTATGTCGACCGGCATCGACTTGGAACCTCGACCGATTACAATTTGCTCGCTATATACCGGCAGCACGGTCTGACGAATGTTGTCGCGATAAATCTCAAGCTTGTAGAGTTCTTGCGAACGCGTTGCGACTGCGGTCATTTCTTCCGCGTCGTCGTCCGGAAGCGGGATTGCCTGCTTAATCTCAGTTGGCGGGACAACGTAGGGATGCACCTCGACCTCAGTTGGTTTTTGCGAAACCTCGGTAGCCTGGTCCGCTGAAGCCGCGGTCACTTTTGGCCGAGCCAGCACCCCGGTTTTATTTCCCGCGGAATCCTCCCAGCTGTGGAGCACCCGAACCTCACCCTCATTGAGAGTAGGATCGAGCCGCAGTTCGAGAACGAGGGCCTTCGTCGCAAGTTGTTTTTTACCCGCGATCTCGCGTGCACGCTCGGCCAGGATATGATGCAGCCCCTGCTCGAGACCGCGACGCTTAATTCCTTTCCAGCTTTTGTCATCGACGGAGCTCAGGAAGATCGTATACTCAGTTGGGATAATCACGGTCCCCTGCGGCAGCGGCACCATCTCGGCCTGCATTACGCCCTCGATCTCTTTCGCAATCTTTACAATAAAAGCTTCCGCCGCGCTCCGCGGCTTCACTTGGGCGTCGCGTGCCGCATTCTCCAGGACACGCTCGTTCGAATCACCGTCGATCCAAGTTCTGACTTTTTCGAGAATACTCACTTAATTATTGTTTAGAACCAGATGTTTACCATTCAACCAGCCGCGATTCGCTCTTAGATCACTCCCCAACCGGTCGCGACCCTGTTCGATAACGTCTACGTGATACCAATTGTTTTTCGAATCCATAATTCGAACTCTTGAGTTGCGAGTTACAAGTCCAATCTTAGCGTTCTCGGCGTCGGGGCCTGAGCGGAGAAAGATATCTGTATTCGCGGTCGCGGTCTTTTGTCGAAGAGATTCTGCGATCCCGGCGAATATTCTTGAATCGCCCAAATAGCCGACGATACCCGCAATTAGGGCTCCGACAATAAAAATTGCGATTAGCGCCGCGGCTACAGCGCGTCCGAGTCTACTGACGCCGCTTTTGTATTGCAAGGTCTTGCCGGTTGGTCTCGCGCCCCCGCGGGCGAAAGGCGAAAGGGGAGCGTTTTGAGCGCCCAATTCAGTGGCCGAAACCGAGTCCTGCGCCCTTGGCGGCCCGAGCGACGGTTTTCGTGAGGTACCCGTAGGCTCGAAGCTTGGGAGCTGCGGCGCGATCGGCGTGTAGCCCCGAGCCACGTGCGGCTGGGGTTCGGCGTCCCTTTTCCGAACTAATGTGCCGGCTTCTTCGTCAGCGACGAGATTTCGTACCGGCTCCAGTGTTCGCCAAAACTCATCTACCGATTGAGGGCGGCGGTTTGGATCTGAATCGGTTGCGCCCCGAATTACTTTCGCCAGTGCATCACTCCAACGGAGATCACAGTAATGTTCCGGCAGCGAATCGATAGATCGATTTGCGAAGGGCCGCGGGGACTCGCCGGTGGTGAGCGCGTAGAGGGTCTTCGCGAGTGAGTAGACGTCGGACGCAGGCGTCACCTGTGCACCAGTGTTCACGGCATTGTCGGCATGCAGTGGGCTGTGCTCGGGAGGAGCGTAGACGTTGGTCCCGACACGCGTGATCGGCGAATCCGCGACGGAGAAGCGTGCCACACCGAAATCCGCTATCTTCACCGTTGTCCGATCCGCGGTCAGCAGTAAATTCTGAGGTTTAATATCCCGGTGAATAACGCCAAGTCGATGCGCGTAGGCGAGCCCGGCACATATCTGCTCGATATAACGGAGCACTTGATCGATCGGAAGCTTTTTTTGAACCCCGGAATGCTGTAGGTCGCCGCCGGAAAGATACTCGAGCACGAGATAATGAAAGATCGCTCCGCTTAGATCGCGGGCGGTTCCATGTCCAAGCCGGCTGATTACGTTCGGATGACGAACTCGGTCGAGTGCGATCGCCTCATTCTGAAAGTTCTCTACGAGCGTGCGTTCAAGATCTACGTCGAGGTCGTCTTGCATGAATACATTCAATGCCTTTATAACGACCTGATTATGTGGCGACTGAGGTGAGGCGAGAGTGTCCGTTGCAACGAAGATCTCCGCATAGCTGCCGTTGCCGAGGCGACGTTTCACGTCGTATCGGGCGTCGATTCGACAGTTGTGGAGTGCGAGTTCCCTCATCGGTACAGCCAGATGGATTTACGATATCACACACAATAAGTTCGGATACAAAGACTGCCACGCCTCCGTGCGAAAAAGAGGCGCGGTCGGGTTGAAGGTGCCGCTAACAGATGCGCCGTTTGCCACGTCAATATGAATCCCCTGGTGTTCACCGTCGTCCTGTCGCCGAGGCCCCGGACGCCTGTGCGCCGCAACGTCGAAGATGCTTGTTTCCGAAAACGGTTTCGATGTCCGGGGAGATGTACCGGAACATTTCTAAAACACTGTGGGTGGTAAAACAGATGATCGCGATAGAAATCATCTTGGGATTTAGCTAGAATCTCGGCAGTTTATTAAAATGGAGACAAACAAGCAATCGTACGAATGGTTGGTCCAGGGTGTGCTGGCAAAACTCGGCACGATTCTCGACCGCTGGTTGGGCCGCGGGCAAGTCGTCAAGAGTGGCCTTGCAACCAGTGAACTCGCTGAGCGGCTAAAGCAATTGCTCGACGAAAAAGCTCGGGAGGTTCCGGGTAAAGGCACGCTCGTGCCACACAACCTCAGCCTAAAGCTGCAGTGGGATAAGTTCTCGGACGAATCTGAGGAAACGATGCACGCTCTCGAATCGGAGTTGTGTATCGCGGCCGTCGATCATATAAACGACTCGCTTTATCTCACATACGCACCCGTAAGTGTCACCGCTTCCCTTGATTATTTTACGCAGGGCGTGAGCCTCGGCGCGCGGTTCGATAATGCCGATGAGGCGGGAGATGATCTAACGTTTCCAGACAGTTCCAGCCTGATAAACGCTCCCGAGGATGAACGGACGGAGGAAGTGTTGTCAACTCTCGTCGCATCCGTCCAGGGCCACCAAGCGGTCACGCGCAAGATTGTGCTTCCTGCGTCCAGGCGTGTGTCGATCGGCCGAGCGGCCGCGAATGACCTTCAGATTGACGACGCGAGCATGTCGAAGATACATGCGACACTTCTAGTTGATGTCGAAGGGCAGATGACCGTCGCCGACACAGGTTCCACCAACGGAACATCCGTTAACGGCGAGCGTATAGCGTATGGAACTGCAGTGGCCGTCCCAGCTGGAGCTGTCGTGAGGTTCGGCTCCGTTGACATGACCTTCCAGCTCCTCGAATTAGCGAGTAAGGTCGAACCATCCGGACAATGATCGCGAGCCTTCCATTCTTATCTTCTCTTGGTCTCGACTCGATATTTGGCGGGCAAATTCTGGAACGCACGCCTGCGGGTCTGTCGATCGTTTATCTCGCCGGTGTTGCGTTGCTCGTAGGATTTCTAATTTTCTCCCTGCTCGGAGACGTCCGTCGCTGGAAGTTTAAGTTCGAGCGCGACATCGATCCGAAAATAGCCAAACGACTTACCGCATCGCTCGCGAACCGCAGTCTTCGGATGTGGCAAGGGGTGTTCATCATCCTTGCTCTGGTTACGTTCGGTTTCCATGTTTATTGGGTTAGGGCGGCCGACTTCGTCGATGGAGAGATGCAGGCGCTCAGTTATAAAGACCTGCGGAGCCGTCGCGCATCGGCCGCGACGCTCCGCGGCTGGATGCTCGACCGCACCGGCAAGCTCGACGCCACACTGGCACTCTACAAGACTGACGAAAACGGCAAGATAAAGCGCAGCTATCCGTTGGAGCGGGAGATGGCCCACCTGCTGGGAACCGAACGCGGAACGCCGGGGCTCGAACGGACTATGTATCGACGAAACTCCGATCCCATGCCGGAGGCTTTCGAGATACTCACCAGCTATCGAAAGCCCGAGCCGGAACAGAAGGACGTTCGGGTTTCAATTGACCGCGAACTCCAGGCGTACTCGGCGAAACTTCTCGACGGAAAAAAAGGGGCGATCGTTGCGATTAATCCGCAGACCGGCGATCTGCTTGCGATGTATTCGAATCCATCGTACAAGCTCTCCGACGTCGAGACCCTGGAGGGCTACCTGCGTGCGGAGGCTGACAAGGCCAACAACCCGCTGTTGAGTCGCGCAACCCGCGAGTTTTATGTTCCGGGTTCGACCTTCAAAACCTTGACGATGATTTCGGCTTTTCGTGCCGGTAAACAAGGGTTGCTCTTCGACGACCTTCCAGCGGCTAATGATCCGCCTTGCTACACGCCTTTCCGAGGCTCTCGTCCGATCTGCGACGCAGGCGGAAATTGCGACTTGTGCGTTCGTCAAGCACCGTTGCGGGACGCGTTTAGGGTTTCTAGCAATCAGTATTTTGCACAAATGGCCAACGCCCTGGGGCGTGAGCGAATGGCCGAGACCGCGCGCCAATTCGGCATCACTCCAGTGGAAAAAGCAGACCAGGCACTGAGGCAAGGCTTCTTCCCGGCGGTTTGGAACGTGAGCGACCCGAGAATCGGGAATTCGATATCGCCGTCTCGCTCAACGATCGGTGTCGGCAAGGACTTAAGCCTTTTCGATTTTGGCCTGGTGGGAATCGGCCAGGGCCTCGCTTCGCAGATGACGCCATTCCAGATGGCTCTTATCGCGGCCGCAGCGGGCAACATGCAGGGCCGTTTGATGAAGCCGAAGATTGAGGCGGATCGTCAGCCCGAAGTGTTTTCGCAGGTCCTCTCACCCGAACACGCGGCTCTCGTTCGCGAGATTATGTCAACTGTCACGGAGGAGGCCGGCGGCACCGGAGCGATCGTTAAGTCGAAGCTCGCCGGGACGGGAATCGTCGTCGGAGGCAAGACCGGGACGGCGGAGAAGGATGGCGTCCCCGCTTACGATGACAAGGGCCAGCGAAGGTTCACGATCCGGAAACGACGCGGCGACAATGGCGTAACCGTGGACGAAAAAGTTTGGCTCACCTATCGACGAACCGATGGTTGGTTTATATGTATCGCCCCGCTGGAGAACCCGCAACTCGCGGTCGCTGTCGTCATCGAAGACATCGGTGACAATCGATACGGCGGCGGAACGGCAGGCCCGGTTGCGGCCGATCTTATCTTAAAGGCACGTCAACTCGGCTTGCTGGGCGACAGGTATCGGCCCCGCTCTCCGGCCGCTGCTGCAGCCCCGCCGGCAAAAACTACCGTCAGGAGGCGGCGATGAAAAATCGAACCTCCTCACACGTTTTCGTTCTTGCTGCTACCGTGTTTTTTACGGGCATCGCCCATTACTCGATCCATTATGCCGCGATGCTCCGCGGATATGAGACGAGTGCGTTTGTTGCATATCGAAATATCACGCTCGTCGCTATCATGGCGGCCCTGCCTATTTTCCTTACGAAATTTCTCAATTACAAAGGCAGCTGGACCATTTTCACGAGCTGTATTTTGCTTTTCTCGATAGGTCTTGTAATTCAATATCGGTTATTCACCGATCAAGAATACCTCGCCGACGTGAGCCGTGACGATGTCGGAAAGGTCGAGAATTCGAACCTATCGGACCGGGAAAAATCACGAGAGCTGCTTCGCTTGCGCCTTCAAGCGATCGCTCGAGAACGCGAAGAGAAGATCGGGACGCAGCAGATGCGCTACATAAAGGAGAATTACTCGCCCGAAAAAAAACAGATGATGAGTTTACCCGCGACACCTGCGGAACCTGTCGACCTATCCAAGGAGAAGTTCCGCTCGTCAAATGTCCCTCTCTCGGCGGTGCTCGCCTCGAACAACACTTTGATTCCACTCTTCGCCATTCTGTTTTTTGTGATGGCTTTTATCGCGATGCGACGTGATGACGTGCTCGTATTTGTGCGAGAGCACGGGTTCATTATTGTACTGCTCACCCTGGCGCCGCTGATCCTGGCGGCTATAACCTCGAGCGGTGGTAAATCCATCGGTAACATGACTCCGTGGGAACCCGCAAAGATACCATTCCTTGTCGGATTCGCCGCTATCCTTTCCGTGCTCTATAAGAAGCTTGCAAAAACGCATTGGGGCCTGCCCCACGCAAAAGACGTCCTGCCGCTAGCGTTCATGGCTGTGCTGCCTTTCGTGCCTTTCCTCGTCCTGAAGGACTTCGGACAGATGATGGTTTTCGGCGCTGTATATGCGACTTTGTACCTGATCGCCGTCCGTCGGTTCTCGCAGCGATTTGTACTCGTAGGCAGCGTTGGCCTGGTGATGGCGGTGCTGATCGTGGGCGCCTTGCCGCGTCCAACGCAGGAGCGCATTCCGCTGCTGCCAACGCTGGCGACTCCGGTGCGATGGGTGCTCCCCGATCGAATCCAGCAGCGTTTTCACCTTTGGCTCGATGGATTTAACCCGCCGCCGCCCGAGACCTCCTGGTGGAAATCGGATTACGATGACTACTATTCTGACCTCGTTAAGCGACAACCAGGGCTGCCCGCAATGATAGAGGAAGAGCCGACCTTGCAGAGAACGATCAACGTCGACGCGTGGTTCGATATCCTTGCGTTTCAGCCGGCGCAGGCAACATTCGGTATCGCCTCCGGCGGCGTCACGGGGCGCGGTTTGGGACTCGGCCACCCCGAAGTAATTCCCGTCGCGGACTCCGATTACATCTATGCCGCGCTCGGTGAAGAACTTGGACTTTTTGGAGGCTTGCTGTTAATCTTGGCCCTGATCGTCTTCGTTAGTGCCGGCGTCAAAACTGCTCAGGATTCTCGTGATATGTTTAGCAAACTCTGCGTCACAGGACTCGCGGCGTTTATCGGATTCCAGGCACTAGTCAACATCGGCGGAATCACACGAGCGTTGCCGATGACCGGCATCACACTTCCTTTCGTTAGCCACGGGGGCTTCAGCCTGCTGACAAGTTTCGTAATGCTCGGAATGCTGCTCGCCTTTTCTCACCGTAACGCAATCGATCGAATGAAAGACGAGGCTGAGGTACTGCCTGACGAGGGCGGTATTAAGTTGAACTATTAGCCGGCGTTAACCGTTTCGAATGACTCTTAAAGGCAACATCGAATCCGCCGCAATCAGTGACCGAGGTCTTAACGAGAAGCGCCCCGAGAACGAAGATTCGTTTGTCGAAATTCCGGCAAGCGGGATCTTTGCGGTAGCCGACGGCGTGGGTGGAGCGAAGGCGGGTGAAGTCGCATCGCAAATGGCAGTCGAAATCTTGAGCGAGGCCTTTGCAGATCGATCCTCAATCGCAGACGCGCAGGATGTCATGCTGAGCGCGTTGGAACAGGCGAACGCATCCATCTATCGAATGTCGAATGACGTGGAACAGCTGTCGCGGATGGCTACCACGATCGTCGCTCTGCATCTCGACGGCAATGTCGCGACCATCGGCCATGTAGGTGATTCGCGGCTGTATCGTGTGGATTCAGCGGGCACTTTGCATCGGGAAACCGACGATCACTCAATGGTCGCCGAGGAGGTGCGGGCTGGTCGAATGACCGAGGAGCAAGCAGAGACTCATCCTGGCAAGAACATTATAAGTCGCGCCCTTGGCGCCGAATCAACGGTCAGGATCGATCTCCAGACTCGCCTCGTCGAGCCAAACTCGATATTTCTGCTCTGTTCGGACGGTGTCACACGTCACGTCAGCGACACGGAAATTGCCGAGGTACTTGCACATATCCGTTCGCCTCACGATGCCTGCAGTCGTATCAAGGAAATCTGCTACGAGCGCGGTGCCGAGGATAATCTGACAGCCGTTGTCGTCAGATTCAATCGGGCGGAGACCTTGGATCCAACGGTGAAAAATAGAGATGACAGCGCGGCGAACTTCCTCTCAATTCTCGACCTGGACGAAGCGACTATCACGACAGCTCGGCGTCGAGATGAGGACGATCTTCTTGACCTCGAGACGCTGCCGCGAGAGCTGAAATCTGAGCACGGCGACCCTAGTCTTCAAGATAAGCCGGATGATGGTCTTGCCCCTGACGGAAACCCGGAAACTCTCGACTTGGAACATCAACACGTAGAAATCAATTCTTCCGGAGCCGGCGAATCAGCGGCTTCAAGAGGCTTTGTGGCGTTCGCGGCTCTGACCCTCGGCGCGATCCTCGGCCTTCTTGCGTATCACTACCTTCTGCGCCCCGCCCAAAGCAGCAGCTCGATTGCACCCTCTAGTACGCCCGCTGCGAATCAGCCGCTATCTGCGTTCGAGGATCTACGCCGCGAGGTCGATAGCGATGCCGCCCTTTTCCTCTCAAAAAATCCGCATCCTGAGGACGCGGAAGATTATTACCTGACCGGCCGTGCCCATGTTCTATTGGGAGATTTTCCGAAGGCACGCGCAGCCTTTGTGGAGGCCAAAAAGTTGCTGCCTGGCAAGGATCCCGCGAACGCAAGGGTCTTGGCAACAGATCTCGCGATAATAATGAGCATCATGAACGACACGGCCGTTCAAACTGCGCTCCGATCGGAGATCAACGCTGTTCGCCCCGCGGCAGACCCGAATTCGAATACAAATCGATAAGTTATTCGAGCCCCTGCTGTCGGCGTGCCTCGAATAGGAGCACGCCCGCGGCTACCGCAAGGTTGAGACTCTCGACTTCACGGCCCATCCTAATAGACACCGAATTGTCGACGCTTGCTAGCTGCTCGTCAGATAGTCCGTCGGTCTCCGAGCCAAATACAATCAGTCGTGGTACACGCCAATCGAGTTCGTAGTGACTCGTCCCCATCGAACCGGCGGCAGCCGTCCGAATCAAACGAAGTTCCTTCGCCCACCCAATCGCCTCTGCAAAATTCACGCCTTCCCAAATCGGAAGGCGAAAGGCCGATCCCATTGAAGCGCGCAGAGATTTTGGAGAGAACGCCGACGCCGAATTGCTCGTTGCGATTAATCCGGCCGCACCCGCGCCTTCGGCCGTCCGGATGACGGCGCCGAGATTAGAAGGGTTATTCACTTCGTGAAGTAAAACGACGATTGGGATATCCGCGGTAAGCAGTTTCTGTTCGATCCACTCACGCCCGCCCAGGGGCCTCGCTGCTACGAAGAAAATTCCCTGGTCATTGACCGTTTCCGCCAGACTTTCCGCGACTGATCGAGACACCACCGAGACGGATTTTAGACGCACGTTAAGCTGCCGGCGAAGATCGTAGTCGCGAAAATCGTCCGCAACGAAAGCAGCCTCAATCTCGATCGCGGACTGTAGGGCCTCGCGAGCGAGGCGCTTCCCCTCAATGAAAATACGAGTACGGTCCTTGCCATCGCGGACCTTCCTCGCATCAACGATACGGGCATTCTCGCGGCTCACAATTCTGTCACGATCGTCCATTGTCTCAAGGATTTAATCACGTAAATGACGTTTTGAAAAGGTATCTAAAATCGCTAAACTTAGGCGGTATGCAGCCCGAAACTAAACACACGAGCAAGCTCGCACGGCTAGCGGAATTCTCCGCAGCGGCAGAGGAAGGCGGCGGCCGCGATCGCATGGACAAGCAGCGATCCAGCGGCAAGCTGACTGCACGTGAGCGCATCGACTTCTTTCTAGACGAGGGCACGTTCGAGGAGTTCGATAAATTCGTCGTTCATCGCTCCACGGATTTTGGGCTCGACCAACAGAAATTTCTCGGCGACGGTGTCATCACCGGGCACGGACTGGTGGATGGACGCGAGGTATTTGTCTTTGCACAAGATTTTACCGTTTTCGGCGGCTCACTCTCAGAGACTCACGCCGAAAAGATCTGTAAAGTGATGGACTTCGCTATTAAGGTCGGAGCTCCCGTGATCGGCTTAAATGATTCCGGGGGTGCCCGGATACAGGAGGGTGTGGTAAGCCTTGCGGGCTACGCCGATATCTTTCTCCGAAACGTACTATCGAGTGGCGTCGTTCCCCAAATCAGCTGCATCCTCGGGCCCTGTGCGGGCGGGGCTGTGTACTCACCCGCGATTACCGACTTCAACGTGATGGTTAAGGACACGTCCTATATGTTCATCACGGGTCCGGAAGTTATTAAGACCGTGACCCACGAAGACGTGACGAAGGACGACCTTGGCGGTGCTATGACGCACAACGCGAAATCGGGCGTCGCCCATTTTGCCGTGGATTCGGACCAACACGCTCTACAGACGACGCGCGAGCTGCTTTCGTTTATGCCGTCGAACAATTTGGAGACGCCGCCCTTCGTCGAGACCTCCGATCCTCCGGATCGAGCAGATGAGGCACTAAACTCGATCGTTCCCGAATCGGCCAACCAGCCTTACGACATACGCGACATTATCCACAATGTCGTCGACGACGCCTACTTTTTTGAGGTGCAGGAACATTTCGCGGCAAATATTGTCATCGGTTTCGCCCACCTCGGCGGCCATTCGGTCGGGATTGTAGCGAATCAACCCGCATTCCTCGCCGGCGTGCTGGATATCGACGCCTCCGTAAAGGCGGCGCGGTTCGTCAGATTCTGCGACTGCTTCAATATTCCACTGATTACTTTTGAGGACGTACCCGGCTTCCTGCCCGGCGTGAATCAGGAACATCAGGGAATCATTCGTCACGGCGCGAAGCTGCTCTATGCCTTTGCCGAAGCAACGGTTCCTAAGATAACGGTTATCACGCGAAAGGCTTACGGCGGAGCGTACTGCGTCATGGCCTCAAAACATATTCGAACGGACGTGAATTTCGCGTACCCGACTGCGGAAATCGCCGTAATGGGCGCGGAGGGCGCCGTTGGCGTCCTCTTTCGACGGGAAGTCGCCGAGCAGGATGAATCGTATCGTTCGCAAAAGGTGACCGAACTCACTGAGAAATTCGCCAACCCGTATGTTGCTGCCGGACGCGGTTACATAGACGAGGTTATTGAGCCTCGCTACACGCGACCTAAACTGATCCGCGCATTAAACCTTTTGCAAAACAAACGGGACTCAAATCCACCAAAAAAGCACGGGAACATACCACTCTGAGATCTTGATGTGTTACTTTAGCCTCTAGCCAAACCTCGCATTTGCAACAGATGCGAACATTGTTTCACGTGTTTGCTGAACCTACCACAAGTATCCTTCGCCGACGCCCCACGGTTGCTACCGTCGATCTCGGCGCGCTCGAGCAAAATCTTCGCTCCTGCCGCTCTTTCATCGGGGAGTCAGTCAAAGTCATGGCCGTCGTAAAAGCCGACGCGTACGGCCATGGCGCCGTAGAATGTGCGAAGAGGCTATCGGACGCAGGAGCCGAATGGCTCGCAGTCGCTCTCGTTGAAGAAGGAATCGAGCTTCGAGCCGCCGGAATCAATGAGCCAGTCCTCTGTCTCGGCGGATTCTGGCCGGAACAAACCGGCGACTTGCTGGATCATGGTTTAGTGCCGACGATTTTTGACATTGAAGCGGCGACGGAGCTCAACGAAGCATGCGAAGCCCGGTCACGTTTCGCCGATGTTCACATCAAGATCGATACGGGCATGGGAAGAGTCGGAGTGCCGTTTAGTGAAACGCATAATTTCCTCGACAAATTTCGGAGGCTCAAAAATCTACGAGTCCAGGGTATGATGACCCATTTCGCCGCGGCGGACGATCTGGGCGAAAATGAGTTTACGCGGCTGCAAATTCGAAGGTTGGATGAATCGGTATCGGCGTTCTCCAACGCGGGGCTTAAACCCGAGATCATCGATCTGGCGAATTCGCCGGCCGCGGTGGTCCATCGGAACGCCCGCTCGCAGATGGTTCGCCTTGGCGGCATCCTGTACGGGCTTGAAGGCGATGTCCTGCCTCAGGGCATTCCACGACCCGAACTCCGGCCTGTAATGTCCCTCACAACGGAGATCGGGCAGCTTAAGTCCGTCCCTGCGGGCGAATCGATTGGGTATGGCCGGACGTTTACGACGCAGCTCGATTCGAAAATCGCGACAATTGGAATCGGGTATCACGACGGACTGCCGCGCGTTCTTTCCGACGGCGGGTCAGCGATAGTCCGTGGCGTCAAGGTCCCTATCGTAGGTCGTATCTCGATGGATTGGACGATGCTCGACGTAACGGATATCAGCGATGTGCGACGCGGAGACAAAGTAACACTGATCGGTGGTGAAGGAGAAGAGCTCATCCTCGCGGAGGATCTCGCAGCTCTCGCGGGAACCATCTCGTATGAGATAACCTGTGGAATAGGGCGTCGTGTAAGTCGCAAGTTTGTCCAATAAAATGTCGTTTCGTGGCCAAATCAACGCAATTATCGAATTTCCGTGGTCGCATTTTTTCAAACGACTATATGAGATCGCCGACGTATCGGATCTTTTTAATCGTGCCGCTCAAGCTGCGTTCTATTTTTCATTCGCTATATTCCCTTTCATCTTTTTTTTGGTGAGCCTTTTCGGTCTCGTCCTCGAATCCACCGATAATCTCAAATCCGAGCTGTTTAGTTATCTGCGTCAGGTTATGCCTTTCTCGGTTTTTACGCTGGTACGTAATACCGTTAACGAGGTGATCCTCAACAGCTCGACCGGTAAGCTGGCGCTGAGCCTGATCGCGACGTTATGGTCCGCATCATCCGGCGTGGACGCAGTAAGGGCAGCTCTCAATGCCATCTACGGACTACGCGAACGACGTACATGGTGGTGGCTGAAGGGGCAGTCGATCTTGCTGACAATAGTCGTAACCGTACTCGCTGGGATCGGCCTTACAATTGTGTTTTACGGGTGGCAATTCTTCCGACAGGCCTCAGAATCGGCGGGACTCCCGATTACATCGCCGCTAATTCTAATAGCGATACAGTGGTTTTCGATACTATTGGTGATGCTTGTTGCGTGTGAATTCATCTACAATTTCATGCCGGATTTCCGTAAGTTCCGATGGATTTGGCTTACCGCGGGCTCCCTAGTCGCGATCATGCTGTGGCTGATTCTCACTAGTGGGTTTCGCACTTACCTCCATTTTTTCAACAGCTACGACCGTACATATGGGTCGCTTGGCGCGGTGATAATTATGCTGCTCTGGCTCTACCTGACCGCAATGGTCATAATGATCGGGGGAGCTATTAACGCCGTGCTAAACGAATTGCGTGACGCGGATCAGGACGAAGAACTCTTGACATAAAGTATGCAAATAAAGATCGGCGATACCTTCTCAGTAAGCAAGGTTATGAGTGACACCGTCGTGCGTGATTTCGCGGAGCTCTCTGGCGACTACAATCCCATCCATCTCGACGACGAGTTTGCAAAGAATACGCGTTTTGGCAGGAGGATCGCCCACGGAATGCTGAGCGGTGCACTCCTTTCCGCCGTGCTCGGCAATGAATTTCGCGAGCGTAAGATCGTATATGTTTCGCAGTCAATGCGATTCGTCGCCCCAGTTTTTATAGGCGACTCGGTAACGGCAACTGCAACCGTGAAGTCCATCCGCGAGGACAAGCCGTTGGTAACGATTGAGACAACCTGCACAAATCAAAATGGAGACGTGACGTTGACCGGTGAGGCCGTCTTGCCTGTACTCGATTAGCATCGTTTCAGCATGCTTCGTAAGATTTTTTTATGTCGCTAATGTTAGAGGAGATTCGCGAACAGCCGGCAGTTCTGGAAAGAACGATACGCCTGGAACGCGAAAAAATCTCAAAGCTCAAATCAACGCTCGCGACGCGCGACATCGAATTGATTGTCATCGCAGCCCGAGGCAGTTCTGACAATGCGGCACTGTTCGGGCGTTATCTAATAGAAATCACTACAGGTATTCCGGTCTCCCTTTGCGCGCCGGCGGTTCACACTCTCTACGGCGGTAAGTTGAACCTTCGAAGAGCGTTGGTCGTCGGAGTGTCGCAGTCGGGCGAAGGCACCGATATAAATTCGGTCCTAGAATCGGCCAAAGCGTCGGGCGCCTTTACGCTCGGGATCACGAACGAAGCCGAATCGACGATGGCCTCAATTGCGGACGATACGCTGCTCATCCACGCGGGCCGCGAGCGTTCGGTCGCAGCCACCAAGACGTATACGGGGCAGATGCTGCACTTCTACCTTTTGGCTAATGCTCTTGCCGACAATCGGATCGACGTTGACCGAATTCCGGAGCTCACGAATCAGGCCTTAAGCCTGGAACCGGAAGTCACGGAAATCGCTCAACGCTACATCTTTATGGAGAACTGCGTCGTCGTCGGTCGTGGTCTAAATTACGGCAACTCGTACGAGCTCGCTCTCAAGCTGATGGAGACGTGTTACGTTGTCGCCGAGCGTTTCTCAACAGCAGATTTCTTTCACGGTCCGCTCGCGATTGTCGAGCGCAGGTTTCCGGTAATTATGTTCGCGCCAAGCGGCGTTACAAAAAAGAGCAGTTTAGATCTTCTAACTAACTTGCGCGCGCTCCGAGCAGATTGTCTGTCTATCACCAACGATGCCGACGTCGCCGCCCTTTCGCCAAACAGCCTACGAATCGCTGGCAGCGCAGATGAATTTCTAACACCGATTCCCTTTTCAGTCCCGGCACAGCTTTTCGCTGCTCTTCTGTCCGAGGCAAAAGGCCTCGACCCTGACGCTCCACGCTCGCTCACAAAAGTAACCCAAACCCTTTAGCTGAAATAGCCGCAACGACCTAGTCGGAGAGACCGATCCCGCAACGACCGCAGAACTTAATGTTTGCGGAAAAAACGCCGCTGCAATTCGGGCAGATTCGCTCAGCTTGAGCCGCGATTGAACCATGGACGCCCGAAGCAAACGCCGGCGAGGTGAGCGGGATGCCCTGCGAAGACAGTCCGAGCCCGCACCTGCCGCAGAAGCGCGAGTCGCCCGGCATCGGCGAACTGCATCTGGGACAACGCCCGGATAGGCTCACGTCGCCACGTGAAACCATCGCAAAAGTACCGCTGCCACACCGTCCGCAAAAGCGAACGCCCTCCGCAAAGCGCGACCCGCAGTTCTGGCACGCGACCACACCCGGCATAATGCTCGACGGCCCGGAGGCCGCCCCATGCGAGGCCGTAATGTACCGAGAGACGAGTCGTGCCTGGACGACCTGTTCTCCCTCCTCGGCCCTGACCTCGATGACGCGCTCATCATCCCGGTCGCCCGATCGCGAGACCCTAAGGACGTGCTGGCCTGCGGGTATGCCGGAGACAACAACCTTTCCTGACGATCCGACGCTGCCCCGACGCTCGTCGTCGACATAAACTTCCGCTCCTGCCGGAGCCATTACTACGAGCCTCGAACCGCCGCTCCGAGTTTCATCGACATCCTCGGCCGCTTCTTCGAGTTCGTCCATCCAGTCCGAAACCGATGCAGGACGACGCAATGGATCGATCTCGAGAGCCTGCAGCACTACTCTGTCAACGCTCGTCGGAATGTCCGTGCGAAGTGAGAGTAAGGACTTCGGCCGGTCCATCATCTTCTGCGTAATGAGCTGCATCAGGTCGCCTGAGAATGGCGTACTTCCGCCCAGCATCAGGTACGCAATGGTTCCAATCGCGTAAAGATCAGACCGGCCGTCGACGGTAGTTCCCGGACGCATTTGCTCGGGGGACATGTACTCCGGTGTGCCGAGAATTCCTCTCGACGCCGGCATTGCATCCGAATCAATATCCGTGGCCGTATGGCTGGTAAACTTCGCAAGACCGAAGTCGCCGACTTTTACAAACCCGTCGCCGCCCTTTCCTTTCTGAAGTATGAAAACATTTTCGGGCTTAAGATCGCGATGAAGTATTCCGAGTTCGTGTGCCGCCTCGACACCGTCGACAATCTGCCGAAGCAGTCGAACGGCCCGCTTGACCGGCAGCGTTCCCTCCCGTCGGAGAAGACTGTGTAGAGTCTCGCCGTCGACGAATTCCATCACTAGATAAAAGACGCTGTCCGGCGTGGATCCGAAATCGGTGACGCTGACCGTATTGGGATGTTGTATCGTAGCCGCTGCCTGAGCCTCGCGGCGAAAACGTGCGATAGCTTCACCGTCTCCAAGACCATCACTCGCGAGAAAGTCTGGTCGAACGGTTTTGAGCGCTACCATCCGGGCGTCAAATTTTTTGTCGCGTGCGAGATAAACCTGTCCCATCGCTCCGCGACCGAGGCGGCTGACAACGAGATAGCGCTCGCCGATCAGCAGAGCGCCCGGGATCGGACTGCGAAGCTCGCTCTCATCGTTCGGGCAGACAGTCACGTCGTCCTCGAAACAGACCGCACATTTTGGACACTCTTTCATCTGTCGAAGGATAGTTTACGATCAAGGCGCGCCGTTGCAAAAGGTGATTCGCGGACAGCTTTTTGCAACGAATGATCAACTTGCTATAATCCAAGTTCGTCTTGGGTCGATAGCTCAGTCGGTAGAGCAGCGGACTCTTAATCCGCGGGTCGCAGGTTCGATCCCTGCTCGGCCTACCAATTACAAAAGGAGAAAGCCGCTCACGTGTATCGCGAGCGGCTTTCCTCTTTAATTCAATTTACCGTTAAGGCTGCACCGACGCGGGTGTTGGCTTATCCCCGGCCTGACCAAAATTACGAATATTCAGGGTGCCGCCGCTACTGTTTACGCGATACCAGGTATTGGTGCTTGGGCGGAAAACCGCGATGTCCGACTTGGCATCTCCGTCATAATCGGCTGGGATCGGAATATCCTCCGCGATGCCGAACTGATACCCGGAATAGGCGCCGGTTGTCGAGAGCAGCCAATACCAAATTCCCGTCGACGGTCTGTAGACAACAAAGTCTGACTTTGCATCCCCGTCAAAATCGGCAAGCAGCGGCCTGTCGCCGTCTGTGCCAAAGGTGTTGTAAAGTGCTGTGCCGTTAGAGCTGCGAAGCACATACCACACGCCGGTCGACGGCCTCCACACTACCTGATCGGCTTTTCCGTCACCATCATGGTCACCGGTAAAAACTTTATCTCCGGCAATTCCCCATTGAATATAGCGAATCGGTCCTGTACTCAGGGATATATACCAAATGCCGTCCGACGGCCGGAACACCGCGATGTCCGTCTTCCCGTCGCCGTCGTAATCTGCCGAGACTGGGATATCGCCATTCGTACCGAACTGCACCGCGGGCCGCGATCCGTTGGAGCTGTAGATGAACCACCACGTGCCTGTACTTGGGCGAAAGATCGCGCGATCACTCTTGCCATCGCCGTCATAATCGCCCGGTGCGATAATGTCGCCGGCGAGACCCCAATTCACGGTGGTCTGCGCGCCATTCGAACTCGTCTCGACCCGCCAGTCGCCAACGGACGGCGTGTACGACGCAAAGTCTGTTTTGCCATCACCGTCGAAATCGGAAATGTCATTTTTTGCCGTAACGTTCACGACGTACAATCCGGTGGCTAGATCGCCGAGTAGCACCTTGTCTTCGCCGAGGAACGGAAACACTGCCCAATTGCCGTTGTATCCCGTGATCTGCTGGTTTGAAAGTCTGTTTACGCCACAAACAATATCGTCCGGATCGAACTTACGATTTGTTTCGCGGATCTCGCGGAGATCTTCTTCCGTAAACTGCGCCGGCCAAGTGTCGTACTGGCCTATACGCACCGGATTCGCCGGATCGGTTATATCGAACACGAGCGTACCGGCCTGGTACCAGGCAACATAAAGCTTGTTGCCCATTACGACCGGATTGTGAGGCGTGACGGCGACGATCCCAAGATCGGCCATCGATATTCGCTTCACGAGTGTGGCAGCGGTCGGATTTGACACGTCGTAAACTCGAATGTCGCCCGGGTTCGCGGCCGCACTGTCGCCAACTTCGCGTGCACTGTAAAGATAATTGCCGTCCTCACTCGTCCAGGCACTGTGATTCGATCCCGCACCAACGTTGACCGCTCCTAGCAATGTGGGTGCCTGAGTTCCCAGGTTCGCGATGTCATAGATATCGATTCGCGTCGTCCCAAAGAAACCCGAGAGATACACACGGTCGCCGCGGATGTGCATCGCGTGGACCCAGCCGCCGGCGCCCGACAAGAAGTTCCACTTTAGAACTGCTGCCGCCGGATTTGTGATGTCGATGATTCGGAGATTTTGATTAGTCGTCGCATTAGAATTCTCGAGCAGATATCGTCTCCCGCCCTGATCGAAAACCATCATCTCGTGGATTGAGGCATGTCCCCCACCATTGGCCGCGTTTACCTTCGCCAACAACTGCGGAGAAGCAGGGTTACTCAAATCGACAATATGCACTCCTTCAGAAAGAGAGGTTGATCCGCTCCCGAAATAGCCGCGATTTCCAATCACGATTGCTTCAAGAAACTGGATGTTACTGCTGGGATTGTAGTGCGAGGAGAGGGTCGGCGCGTCCGGATTGGATACATCGAAGATGAATACGCCGCGACAGTTGTAGCTGCCCATCACCGCGATGTTTCCGTCGGCATAGACATCAGCGAACTTCAGCGTCGTGCTGCCGGTGCAGGTCGGATTGATCTGCCCACGAAGCTTGACGCGCTGAGCGTTTGTCTCAGGCGAGAATGCGGTTCCGGCAATCAGAACCAGTGCGACGAAAATTATCTTCTTCATGTGTGCGTTTGCGTCCCTAGAGAAAGAATCCGACGTAAAATTAAAAAAACGGCTGATTGATCAACCGCTAATTATACTATAGGCTAGCCTAAAATCGTACGGTCGAGAGCGATCCTACGACGCCTTTCGTCCGGCCTCACGCATCACAATGTCGAAAGTGCCCGGATCGACCTTCTGGAACCGGGCGTTGCGGCTAAGTGAGACGGCGATCGAGATAGTGGGGTTATTACCCTTGAATTTCATGCCGCCCGCGATTAGAAGGTTGTAGAGTTCATTAACATGCAATGGGCGTCCTGCCTCTCGAAGCAATAGTGTGCAGGACTGGGTGATCGTTCGATCGCTAAAACGCTGGGTCAGCGGCTCGCGGCCGACCATGCGTGTCGGAACATTGCGGTGCTGATTTATGTACGATACGGTCGAACTTCTCTCGGTGAAGTCCACGACGCTCCGAGGCCGAAAAATGGCGGAGGGTTGTGTCTCCGCTCGTTTTACCTCGTATTGATCGTCAAGGCGGAGCTTTTTCGGCGCGGCTGACCGCTCTCCGGAACGTAACTCGACGAGTAGGCTATCAATCGTAAGCTCGGTCTGCGCCGACGTATTCTCTAGGGCCTGAATCTCCTGCCTGAGCAGCGCGACCTCATTCTCGGCCTCTTCAAGCCGCGCGATGAGCCGATTCTGGGCGTTTCGAGTGTGACGCAGGCTCGTTTCGAGCGTTTGTACAAGTGTTTCGTCGACCATAATTCTTAACGGTGGAACACACGTCTCGCCGCAAATGTCTGAATTAGAAAGGGGTTTCGGAACTAGGCGTTTCTCTGGATTACGAAGTTGGAGATCTCCTCTAATGCAGAACGATACGCGGTCGGAGGCAAAACATCAAGACTTTTTTTCGCACGCGTCGCATACCCGACGGCCTCGCGGGTAATCGAATCGACGATGCCATCGCTCGTCAGAATCTCGATAATCCTTGATCGCGGGAAGCTCGAGTAATCGCCGTCCTCGATAATCTTTTCAAAAACAGTTTTCATTGATGCATCGGCCGAAACGAGTTTGATGAGAGGCAGGGTTAGCTTACCTTGCAAAAGATCTGCACCGGCCGATTTCCCGAGGCTTTCCGATTCGGCGGTGAGATCGAGCAGATCGTCAGCTAATTGGAAAGCGACGCCGAGATTTAATCCATATTCGCGCATCGCAGCTTGCGTCTCTGCACGACCGCCGCCGAGCATCGCTCCGATCTCGCAGCAAGACGAAAAAAGATATGCCGTCTTTCGGCGCAGGATGTCGAAGTAATCCGTAACCGTGATATCGAGCCGGCCGATCATCGTCATCTGAATTAGTTCGCCCTCGGTCATTTTGCGGGTGAGCTTAGTGAGGATCTCGAGGATGTCGAGCGAACGCTCTCGAAGCGACGTCTCGAACGCGGACATATACAGCCAGTCGCCCATCAGCACGGCAGCCTGATTGCCAAATTTTGCGTTAACAGATGGGCGATTGCGCCGCGTGTCCGCGTTGTCGAGGATATCGTCGTGGACAAGCGTGGCCGTGTGGAGCATCTCCATTACGGTCGCCACCCTGATCACGTTTTCTGAATCGCCTCGCCCGCCCACGGCATAGCTCATCAACACAACAAGAGCGGGCCGAACACGCTTACCACCCGATGAGCGAAGATAGTCGCCGAGGTATCTGATCACCTCGATATTCGACTGCACCTGTCGCTCAAACTCCGTTTCAATCTGCGCAAGTTCACCCGCGACGAGTCCGAACACTTTGTGCGCGGCATCGGATGAAATTATTTCTTTCTTCGTAGAAGCAAAGGTACTAGACATCAGTTTGATCGATAGTTATCGAACTGCATATCGATGCCGAAATCTTTCCCTTTTAGGGCGGCCATGACCTCCTGGAGCGTGTCGCGATCTTTGCCGGAGACGCGCACAGTCTCACCTTGGATGGAAGCCTGGACTTTGAATTTATTGTCTTTGATAAATTTGACGACTTCTTTGGCTTTCTCGATGGGAATTCCCTGCTGCACCTTTACCAGCTGACGAACCGTGCCGCCAGCAGCTGGCTCGATTTTCTGGTAGTCGAGAGCCTTGAGCGAAATGCCGCGTTTGACGAGCTTGCTTTGTAGGATGTCGTTCATGTTTCGCAGCTTCGTCTCGTCTTCGGCGGCGAGGTGGAGGTCCTTCGCCTCGAGTTCGGCCGTGGCCTTGCTGCCTTTGAGATCAAAACGCTGTGAAATCTCCTTCAGCGTTTGATTTAATGCGTTCGTAATCTCGGCGTAGTCGGTCTTCGAGACGATATCAAATGAATTTTCCTTTGCCATAAAGGAGATTTTGCCACGAATTATACGAATCGCACGAATCGAGAATTAATTAGTGTCACTCGCGTAATTCTTGACTAAACTTATTTGGAAAAAATCGAGGAAGTTTTTTGTAGTTTGCGCGGCGAGGATTTCGAATTCGACGCCCTTTAGATCAGCAAGAGATTGGGCGGTATGAACAACGTAAGCAGGCTCATTCCTTTTGCCTCGGTGCGGCGCAGGAGTCAAGAATGGACAATCAGTCTCTACGAGCATTCGATTAAGTGGCACAATCTTTGCGGCCTCGCGCAGATTCCCAGCGTTCTTGAAAGTCACGTTGCCGGCGAATGAGATCAGGAAGCCGATCTCCATCAACGCCTCAGCCATCTGCGGAGTGCCCCCGAAACAGTGCATGATGCCTTTGCCATCGCGCCCCGAAAATTCCTCGGTTAAGATCGCCACCGTATCCTCGTTTGCGTCGCGACTGTGAACAATAATCGGGAGATCAATCTCGCGAGCCGTCCTGATCTGACGCCAGAAAACTTCACGCTGTACGTCACGCGGGCTGTGCTCGTAATAATAGTCGAGCCCGATCTCTCCCCAGGCGATTACTTTGTCGGATCTCGTGAGTTCGCTCAGATGAGATTCTGCCGCGTCGTCGTATAGCATGGCGTCGTGAGGGTGAACGCCGACACTCGCGTAGACGTTCTCGTATCTGTCGGCTACCGCGACGGCTTTGCGAAAATCATCCGACCGTGGATCGCCGGTGCCCACATTCAACATCGCAACAACGCCAGCTTCTCTCGCGCGTTCGACCACCACATCGCGGTCCTCGTCAAACGCGTCGCCGTCGATGTGACAGTGGGAATCAATGAGCATTACTTGAGTCGTGCGCCGACTTTAACGTCTTCCAAAAACGTAGCGATTGCAGGTGTGTCTTCTTCCGATAGTGATGCAGCGCAAATCATGCCCTGCGACTCGAGGCCGCGCATTTTGCGGGGTTTGAGGTTTGCAACAACGACGACTTTTCGGCCGACGAGGGTTTCGGGCTCGTAGTGCTCCGCCAAACCCGCAAGGATCTGACGCGGCTCGGCTTCGCCCAAATCGATTTCAAACCGAAGCAGTTTGTCCGCATCGGAAATCCGCTCCGCGACCTTTATCTCCCCGACTCGCAGATCGACTTTTAGAAAGTCGTCGATCGTGATGAAGTTGTCAGTCGCCGGTTGTCGGTTGTCGGTTGTTTCGGATTGCGTGTCTTGACCGACAACTGACAACTGACTACTGCCAACCGGCTCGTTGATTTCGTTCATAATCTTATCCTTCTCAATCCGCGGGAAAACGCCCACGGTTTCGCCGATTGCAGTACCGATCGCGAGGTCGCCCCAATTCAGGCTTGCAGGGTCAATCTTTGTGATGTCGCTGCTGAGGCCAATTTGCGAATAGATATTTTTCGAAGCCTCAGGTATCACTGGATACAACATAACTGAAAGCCATCGCAGCGTTTCGCTCGCCCGGTAGAGTACAGCATTTAATGTTTCTGCCTGTTTTTCGTCCTTCGCGAGTTCCCACGGTTTAGCGTCCGAGATCATCTTGTCGACCTTCGCTATGACGGTCCATAGCGTCTCGAGTGCCTGACTGAACTCGAATACTTCGCAGCGGCGGATGAATTCGTCGCGGGCGTGAGTGACGACCGATACGACATCTTGGCCGTCAGGGTCAAGCCCGGCACGCCGAGCGAGGATGTAATTCTCTTCCGCGATCTTGCCCGAAGGAATTTTGCCCTCGCGGTACTTGGAAATCATCGAAAAGGTCCGGGACGCAAGATTGCCGAGACCGCTGGCCAGATCAGCATTTGCCCGCTCGATTAAATTCTCGTAGCCGAACTTTCCGTCCTGTCCAAAGACCATGTCCCGGAGCAGGAAATATCGGACCGCGTCGACCTGAAAATATTTATGTAGGACGTCAACATCGATCACGTTACCTGTCGTCTTTCCCATCTTTCGCCCGTCCGCATCGAGCCACATTCCGTGGGCAAAGACAGTTTTTGGAAGCGGCAACTTCGCGGCCTCCAGGAACGAAAGCCAGTAAACAGTATGGAAACGCAGGATGTCCTTGCCTACAATATGAGTGGCGTTTGCCCAATACTTTTCGAACCCGATGGGCTCCCTTTCCTTGTTACCGTAGCCGATTGCGGTGATGTAGTTTGAGAGTGCGTCGAGCCACACGTACATTACATGGCTTTCGTCATCCGGGACGGGCACGCCCCAGGAAACCGAATCCTTTTGTCTGCTGATCGAGAGGTCCTGCAAGCCGCCTCGAATGAACGATAGAACCTCGTTTCGCCGCCCAGTAGGCCGCACGAGCTCCTCATTGCCTTCGATGACGTCGATTAAAAACCCGGCGTAATCGGAGAGCCGGAAAAAGTAGCTTTCCTCGGAAATTTTGTCGAGGACGCGCTCGTGAATAGGGCAAGCCGGAACGCCATCGATTTCGATGTACTGCTCGTCGGTTTTAAATTCCGCACACGCCGCACAAAACCATCCTTCGTAGAACCCTTTGTAAATCGTGTCATTCCCTTTCGGAGTTTTATTTTTTGCGATGGCCCGCCAGAAATTCTGAGCGCCTTCGTAGTGAAAAGGCTCGGTCGTGCGCATGAAGACGTCGTACCCGCCCGCTGCATTGTCGAGGCCGAAGTCCGCGAACATCCGCTTGAGCTCACCGGATATGAAGTCGACCTGCTCCTGAGGGGTACGACCGCTATTTGCCGCGGCCCGTTGTATGTTCAGCCCGTGCTCATCCGTCCCCGTTAGAAAGTACGTATCGAACCCGCGTTGACGCTTATACCGAGCGAGCATGTCCGCAACTATCGTCGTATACAGATGCCCAAGGTGGGGCATGCTGTTCGCGTAGTAGATCGGCGTTGTGATGTAAAACGGATCGCTCATCTAGCAAAACGCCGCTTGTCCGCGGCCGAGAATTCATCTGAATCCTTATATCGCGGCATCCGCGGAGCATTCGCGATCGCCAGTCCTATCGCGTAACCGAGCTCGGTATTCTGAATCATCGCGTCCGTGTCCCACCAGTCCTGATATTCGTCCGATGGTTGGTGATAGTACTTGGCCGTGTATTCGCGGAAGAAGTTGAGGGCCTGCCCGGTAAGCGGCTTGAGAAACGCGTCCCCGTGACGAAGATGAACCGCCGGGATGCCAACCTTGGCGAGCGGAAAATGATCTGAACGGAAAAAGAATCCCTGCTCCGGCCGCGCGTCCGGCTCTATCGTCAGCTTCCGCTGGGCGGCCACCTCTTCGACGAGGGGCTGAATAGATGAGCGCTCGGCGCCGAGCGGAGTGAAGTCAGAAGTTTTTCCAAAAAAATTGACGCCGTCCATGTTCACATTTCCGGCGATTTTGTGGAGCGGGATCAATGGATTGAGAGCAAAGTATTCAGCGCCGAGCAGGCCCTGCTCTTCTGCTGTCGGAAAAAGAAAATACATCGACCGTTTCGGACGCTGACGAATAGGCAGCTTTGCCGCGGCCTCGGCGATACCGATGACGCCGGCTACGCCCGATGCGTTGTCGTAGGCGCCGTTGTAGATTTTGTCGCCGCTCGCATCGGCTTCGCCGATGCCCAGATGGTCCCAGTGCGCCGTGTAAATAACGTATTCACTGCTGAGCCGCGGATCGCTGCCTTTCACCATTCCTACTACATTAGGTGAGTTAAAGGTCTGCGTTTCGCTCTTAAGGTTGATGCTTGCACGGAGGCCGGTTTTCACGGGCTTAAAACCGCGCTTCTTGGCCGCCTTCGTGAGATCGTCGAGATCTAGTTTGGCGGACTTGAGAAGCTTCTCCGCCGCGTCGTGAGTCGCCCACGATTTCATTCTCAAGAATGGTGTACTGTCGCCAGGCGGGCGGGCGATTTCGTATCGCCAGTTCCCGTTGGAAGTCCGCACGACGTTCCAGCCATAGCCTGCAGATTCCGTGGTATGGACGAGGATCACGCCCGCGGCCCCGCGGCGCGCTGCCTCTTCGTATTTGTACGTCCACCGGCCGTAGTACGTGAGGCCACGACCGCCGAAAAGGTTTGGCTCTCGCTCGGTCGCCGGAGGATCATTGACGAGGATCATCAGGACCTTTCCGCGGTAGTCGGTGGCGGGACCGGAGTAATCATTCCATTTCTCATTCGGCGCGTCGATGCCGTGACCAACGAACACGATCTCGCCATCCACGGACACAGTCCCAGTCTGCGCACCGGTCGTCGCGACAAAATCATCACCGAATTTCAGAGAATGGTCATCGCGCCCGCCCGTGATGTTTAGCCGAGTATTCGGATCGGCCTTGATACCGACCAGTTTGACGTTTTGGATATAGCTACGCCCGGCATTGCCCGGGCGAACACCAGCCGCCTTTAATTCGTCAGCAATCCATTGCGCTGCCCTACGTCCGCCCGCCGTGCCGGGCCCGCGACCCTCGAAATCATCGGCCGAGAGACGCTTGACCCGCGCCCTGATTTTCTGAGCGCTAAAACTCGCCGTGTAGTCCTGAGCGAGAACTACTGGAGTCACAAATGACAAAACAAGAGTTAAGACAACGATGTGTTTCATAGTTCCTTCTGACTAGCCTTTAATTAGTGACATCGCTTCGGCGCGCGTTCGTGGATCCTTTCGAAAGCCTCCGAGAACGGCTGATGTTATTGTCACGGCACCCGGCTTTTTAACACCCCGTAGTGTCATGCACGTATGCTCTGCCTCGATGACAACCATTACGCCGATCGGTGCAAGAGTGTCGAAAAGGGTCTGGGCAATCTGTTGCGTCAATCTTTCCTGCACCTGCAGGCGTCGAGCAAAAACTTCGGCGATCCGGGCAAGCTTCGATAGCCCGACTATACGTCCGCCTTTCGGGATATAGGCGATGTGACACTTCCCGGTAAACGGCGCGAGGTGATGCTCACATACAGACGCGATCGAGATGTCCCTTACGATGACCATCTCGTCGTGCGAATCGCCGGGCAAAGGAACGATATGTGACTCCGCATCCTGCCACATCCCCTCCGTCAGCTCGGCGTAAAAGTCGGCAACTCGCTCGGGCGTTGCCCTGAGGCCGTCGCGATTCGGATCTTCGCCAATTCCCTCGAGTACCAAGCGTACACCTTGTGCGATTTTGTCGAGATCCACTTTAGTTTTTTTTGCTTTCACCATTCTTATGTTGACGCCGCTACGGCATTCTCTTTATCGAAAGCAGACATGGCCGCGGACGCGACTACTTTGAAGGGCACGTCGTGCTCGATAGCCGCACGCCTAACGTGCTCGTATTCGGGCATTGCATTAATTACGCGATCGCCTACGCGGGCAATCTTTACGTCGATAATGCCAAATTCACAGTTCACAGTAACTATATCGCGTTCGAGACAGCTTCGCTCGACCGAGGTCTGGCGGATTCCGATCGTCGTCGTCTCCGCGTAGATCAGTTCCGACATCTCGTCCAGCTGCGATTCCTCGCACAGAATTGAGAGCATCGTCGCTGGCCGGTTTTTCTTCATCTGGATAGGGGTAAACCACGCATCAAGAGCGCCTGTTTGGAAGGCCTTTTCCATCACGTATCCCAAAATCTGCGGCGAAGCGTCGTCGATATTTGTCTCCAAAAGCGCAAGGCGAGCACTTCCGTGCCTAACTGACGTCTCGCCTACGATAACTCGGAGGACATTCGGAAACTTTTCGTAATTTCGCGTACCCGCGCCGTATCCGGTTTGTTCGACTGTCATCTCAGGTATTTTGTCGTAAGTATCACATACAGTTGAGATAATTGCCGCGCCAGTCGGCGTCATCAACTCACCGGCAATCTCCGTTGAGTAGATGGGAATACCTGCGAGCAGTTCTGTCACTGCCGGCGGCGGTACCGGAAATTTTCCGTGCGCGATATCGACGAATCCACTCCCAACGTGAATTTTTGAACACGCAAACGCTTCAATACCGAGCAATTCAAATCCGATACACGCGCCAACCACGTCAATGATCGCGTCAAGCGCGCCAACCTCGTGGAAATGCACTTTCCTAACGTCGATGCCATGCACTCTGGCCTCGGCCTCCGCCAGTCGAGTGAATATTGAGATAGCACGTTCTTTTACTCGGCCTGATAGAGATGAGCCCGAAATAATTCTTTCGATGTCATCGAGATGCCGGTGGGAATGTTCGGGCGCAATCCGGACGTCAACATAGGTAGACGCAATTCCCGATCGATTCACGGTTTCAACTTTGAGATCGAAGTCGGCAATCTCCAGCTTTTGCAACTCCGCGACAAGCTTGCCACGGTCGACGCCGAGCGCGATCAGCGCACCGAGAATCATATTCCCGCTCGCACCGGCGAAGCAATCGAAGTACAGCGTTCGCATATAGTTAAGATTCTAGCCGTTCGTACGATTCTGGCAAATCCGGCGCCATCGGACTATACTTAACGTTTTGCCCGAATGACCATAATCGAATTACAAAATGAACTACGGGAGACACTTCGGGAGGCAGCGTTAGATCATTTTGGCGTCACCCTTGACGGCATTGCGACCGAGATACCGCCGAAGACCGAACTGGGAGATGTCGCATTCCCGGCCGCGTTTGAACTGGCAAAGCTGATCAAGGCTGCGACGGGCGAAAAGTCCAATCCGAGGGCGATAGCGGAAACATTGAAAACGAGCCTCGAGGCGATTCGCGAGGTCGAACGTGTAGAGATCGCGGGGCCGGGATACTTGAATGTATTTTTTGACCGCGCGGCCTTTCTCGCGAGTAACGCCTCAAGCGATCTGCTGCCCGATCGAATCGATGCCTCAGCGCCGAAAGTTTGTGTCGAGCATACATCCGTAAATCCGAATAAGGCGGCACATGTAGGTCATCTGCGAAATTCCGTCCTCGGCGACACTTTCCAACGGATTCTCACCGCGACCGGGAAACGCGTCGAGATACAGAATTATATCGATAACACGGGCGTCCAGGTCGCCGATGTTGTCGTGGGATTTGTTTACCTCGAGGGAAAAAATCTCGAGGCAATTCGAGCGCTCGATCGCGAGCTGCGCTCTGCGGGAAAGACTTTCGACTATTACTGCTGGGACCTCTACGCAAAAGTCGGGCAGGAGTACGGAACCGACGAGGAACTGAAACAAAAACGTGTCGAGGTGCTCCACGCCATCGAGGAAGGCGGAAACGAGACAGCCGACCTCGCCGAGTTTGTCGCGACGCGCAATGTCGAGTGCATCCTCGATACTCTCGAACGGATTTCAATCCGATTTGACTTGCTTCCTCGCGAATCCGAAATATTACACCTGCACTTCTGGGACCGGGCGTTTGAGGAAATGAAGCGCCTAGGAGTAATCCGTTACGAATCCGAGGGTAAGCAAGCAGGCTGTTGGGTGATGCCCTTTGAGGAACACAGCGGCAACGACGAGCACGAAACAGATAAGATTCTGGTGCGTACGAACGGCACCGTCACCTACACGGGCAAAGATATCGCCTATCAAATGTGGAAGCTGGGAATCCTAGGCCTCGATTTTAATTATCGCCTCTTCCGCGAATATGACGACGGCCGTCATGTCTGGATGACCACGACGGACGTATCGGCAGCGGACCATCCAACTTTCGGTCATGGCGAGACAATCTACAATGTCATAGATTCGCGCCAGTCATATCCCCAGGACATCGTTCGAAAGGGCGTCGCCGCGATCTCGCCGGAACGCGGAGAGAGAGCGAGCATTCATCTGGCGTATGAAATGGTTGCGCTCTCGCCGTCCGCGGCGCAGGAGCTTGGCTTCGTGCTGAGTGACGAAGATCGAAGCAAATCTTTTGTCGAGATGAGCGGCCGCAAAGGTCTCGGCGTGAAGGCGGACGACCTCATCAACCGCCTGGAGGCGAACGCTCTTGCCGAGGTTGAAATGCGTCATGCCGGTCTCGATGCCGCGGCGAAGGAGCGGATTGCCCACCAACTCGCGGTCGGTGCACTGCGATATTTCTTGCTCAAATTCACACGCAACACAGTGATTGTTTTCGACTTCGCGGAAGCATTGTCCTTCGAAGGAGAAACGGGTTGCTTCTGCCAGTACTCGGCGGTGAGAGCAACCTCGATTTTTCGTAAGCTCGAGGAGCAAGGCGGCTCGGTGGACGCGGCGAGAGCAAGGCTTAGCAGCGCAAATTCACTCAGCGATGCGATCAAGGCCGAAGGCGGCGACGATATTTGGGCAATGGCGCTGCTCGCCTCTCGCCTCCCTGAGGCGGTAGAGCAGGCGGCGAAAGCGAACGAACCCGCGATTCTTGCAAAATACACTTTCCAGCTCGCTAAGGCGTTCAACCTTTTCTATCACAATCACAAGATACTAATTGAGTCGGATGAAAATCGCCGCTCACTGCTGATCAGCGTAGCCGACATGTCCAGGCGTTCGCTGACTGCCTCCCTCGGGACGCTGGGTATCGAAGTGCCCGAGAAGATGTAGAGTTTCCCGTTGACTCATGTTCGCGTTATTTGATACAAACGCAGTAATGGATTCGACGATCATTCTTACGAACAGTTGGCGTGCCTGGTGGCGCGGCGGCGCGTTCGCTAATGTTTGATCCCAGTTGAGTGCCGATTTTTAGGCTCTCAACTTTCGAAGGATTTTACGAACGCCGCCTGCACATGCATCAGGCGGCGTTCTTATTTTGTGATGAAGGCTAAACCGATATCGAGAAAGATTTCTGCGGTCGTCGATACGCTAAGTGCGGATCTATTGACTCCGCTGAGTGTCTACCTGAAGCTCGCGCGCTCCGGCACAAGCTCGTTCTTACTCGAATCCGTGGAAGGCGGCGAGACGCTTGCCCGCTATTCCTTCGTCGGTGTCGACCCCGAGTTTGTCGTGAGCGGAGGTGACAAGTCTGTCAATGTCACGCGCAATGGCTCATCAGAAACGATCCAGTTATCGATGCTCAATTTTCTGCGAGACGAGCTGGGCAGCGTTGAGTTAGATACGGAGGCCGGCATGCCACCCTTCATGGGCGGCGCGATCGGCTACATGGGCTTTGATTGCTGCGGCTGGTTCGAACCAAAGCTTCGGCCTAAGAGCGAGCCGATATCTGAATTCATGTTCTTTCGATCGATCGTCGCGTTTGACCACGTTAAGCAGATCGTTCGCTTAATTTCCCTTCAGGCCGAAACGGACGAACCGTCGCTCGCACAATCCCGAAACGCCGAACTCCGTAAGACCTTGGAAGACAGCCGACTCGATGTCCCACGCAACGCTTCGGAGGAAACCAACAAACGAGTTACCTCGAATTGGGAGCGGCCGGATTTCGAATCAACAGTCTTGCAGATCAAGGAGATGATCAACGCCGGCGAAGCGTATCAGGTCGTGCTTTCGCAATGCTTTACACGGCACACGAATGCCTCACCAATAGCGATATACCGTGCGGTCCGCTCGCTCAATCCATCACCATATCTATTCTTACTCCAGATCGGCGAGAGATCGATCATCGGCGCTTCACCGGAAATGCTCGTGAAATGTACGGACGACCGGCTCGAGTATCGACCGATCGCTGGAACCCGCGCGCGAGGAAAAACGCCCGCCGAAGACGATGCCCTCGCCGGGGAAATGCGCCGCGATGAAAAGGAGGTTGCCGAGCACATGATGCTCGTCGATCTGGGCCGTAACGACCTCGGCCGCGTCGCCGAATACGGAAGCGTCAACGTCGATGCCTTGATGAATGTCGAAAAATATTCTCACGTACAGCATCTGGTCAGCGCGCTTTCGGCGAAGCTAAGACGTGGGATGGATCGGTTTGATGCCCTCGCCGCGTGCTTCCCTGCCGGTACCGTCTCCGGTGCGCCGAAAGTGCGAGCGATAGAGATCATTCGCGATCTGGAACCGACCAAACGCGGCGTATACGCCGGAGCGGTCGGCCACTTTGATTACACCGGCAATATGGATATGTGCATCGCAATCCGCACTCTCGTCATCGAGAACGGAGTGGCCACAATACAGGCCGGGGCAGGGATCGTCGCGGATTCTGTGCCCGAACTAGAGTTCGAGGAGACGGTCAATAAGGCAAAGGTGATGCTTCGAGCGATAGAAATCGCTGAGGACGAGGGTTTTTAACAGGATGGACGCGCAGATATTGCATCACTACGTCGAGGAGTTTGAGGCGAAGCTCCCTGTGAACGCGGAAGACGCTGAGGGCCTTTTCGACGCGCTGAGATCTACCGAGGACGAGCTTCTCTTGGCGCGCCTGTTATCTGCGTGGAGTGACAAGGGCGTAAGCGAGGAAGAACTTTTTGCGTTTGCTTCGATAATGCGTAGCCGTATGAGAAGGATCGATTCTCGACATGCGTCGTGCGTCGATATCGTCGGCACGGGCGGCAGCAAAGCTAAAAGTTTCAATGTCTCGACGGCGGCTGCCTTTGTAATCGCGGGAGCCGGAATTCCCGTCGCGAAACACGGGAACCGCGCAGCCACCAGTAGTTCCGGCAGCGCCGACGTGCTCTCGATACTCGGCGTCGACGTCGATCACGATCCGGAAATTGCTGAAAATAACCTCAACGAACACGGGCTGTGTTTTATGTTCGCACCTCGTTTTCACTCGCTTTCCGCGACGCTTGCAAAGGCGCGACGTTCGCTTGGGAAACCAACGATATTCAATAACCTGGGGCCGCTCTGCAATCCCGCCTCGGCGCAGCATCAGGTAATCGGCGTCGCGCAGCGAAATATGCTGGAGATCACAGCAAACGTAGTTGGTCGTCTCGGGACGCAGCGTACCTGGATCGTTCACAACGAAAACGGTCTCGATGAAATCGGCCTGTCTGGTCGGACGCATGTCGCTGAAATCGAAGGTGACAGAATCAAATACTTCGAGGTAACTGCGGACGATTTCGGAGTGGCAGCCGACGGCGCGAGCCTGCCCGAGAATTGTGACGCGGGCGAAAGCGCATCGATTATTCGCGCGATCCTCGCTAGCGATTGCCGAGATGACGGGACGGAAATGATCGTCCTGATGAACGCCGCAGCGGCGATTTATGTTTCCGGAAGTGCTGCCTCGTTAGCCGACGCCTACGAGGTAGCGAAAGCGAGCGTCCGAAAGGGTATGGCTTTGGAGAAATTGAAATCCCTGGCCGGGCCGCAGAATTGAATGAACGGAACCTTTCTCGAAAAAATACTTGCCGCCAAACGTGCAAGAGTGCAACTGCTCAAGGCCAGGGTCGACGAAACGGAACTTGCCGAAAGGGCCGTCAAGCTTCGCCGGGATGCGCAGCCGAATCGCCTTACCGCCGCGTTGAATCAGGACGGCCAGCCTAATCTCATCGCCGAGATTAAACGCGCGTCTCCGTCTAAAGGCGTCATCAATGCCGGTATAGACGTGGCGGAGCTCGCGCGGAAATACCGCGACGGAGGAGCGGCGGCAATCTCGATTCTGACCGAAGAGGACTTTTTCGGAGGTTCGCTCGAGGACCTGCACAAGGTTCGCGAGGCGGTGGACACTCCGATTCTCCGAAAGGATTTCATCGTCGATGAATTTCAAATTTACGAATCAGCCGCTGCCGGGGCCGACGCAATCTTGCTCATCGTCGCCGCGCTTGACGTAGACGAGCTTGAAACATTTCAGAGCATCGCCCGCGATCTTAAAATGGATGTAGTGGTTGAGGTGCACAACCGCGAGGAAATGGAGATCGCGGCATCGATAGGCGCACACATTATCGGGGTGAACAACCGAGACCTTCGGACATTTGAGGTCTCCCTCGATGTCTCGCGCGAGCTCAGAGGCGTGGCTCCGACCGACGCCCTCTTGATCGCTGAAAGTGGAATCAAGACGCGTGCAGAAATCCTCGAACTTATGCAGCTCGGGTACGCCGGTTTCCTCATCGGCGAAACGTTAATGAGTAGCGGCGATCCGGAAGTTACGGTGCGGGAGCTCGTGGGGTCCAAGCCATGACAAAGGTAAAAATCTGCGGAATTACCAACCTTAAGGATGCTCGGTTCGCCCTAGACGGCGGAGCAGATGAGCTTGGCTTTAATTTCTATAAAAAAAGTAAACGCTATATTGCACCCGATGCTGCTGCCACTATCGTGGAGCAACTATCGATTGACACGAGAACTGTTGGTGTTTTTGTAAACGAACCTATAGAAACCGTCTTAGACATATCTCGTTCTTTAGGCCTCCAAGGAGTTCAGCTGCATGGCGACGAGGATAGGCTCTACATAAGAAAGTTGCTTATTAATTCCATGCTTTTCGTCATCAAGGCTTTTCGAGTTGCGCCGGGTTTCGTAATATCCAGCGCCGTAAATTGGAAAGCGAATTACGAGCTTTTCGACGCGTTTTCGCCGCACGAGCGAGGCGGCACCGGCCGATCTCTCGACTGGGAAGAGCTAGGCATTGCGGTCCAATCGTGGTTTCCTGATTCCGCGTACCTAGCAGGCGGATTGACGCCCGATAACGTCGGAATCGCGATCAGGATGGTTCGCCCGTACGCTGTCGACGTAGCGAGCGGTGTCGAATCTTCGCCGGGAAAGAAGGATCGGAATAAGTTGGAGGCGTTCATTAGGAATGCGAAAATAGCATGACAAGCTACGAACCAGACGAGCGCGGATATTGGGGCGAGTACGGCGGACGTTTTGTGCCCGAGACACTGATTGCGCCTCTCGACGAATTGAGAGAAGCGTATTTAGCGGCACGTGGCGATCGTGGATTTCGCGACGAGCTCGATTCCCTTCTTACAAACTACTCAGGTAGGCCCACGCCTCTGACGTACGCGAAACGTTTGACTGAGATCCTCGGCGGCGCTCGCATTTACTTAAAACGTGAAGATCTCAATCACACCGGTGCGCATAAAATCAACAACTGCCTCGGGCAAATTCTGCTAGCCCGCAGAATGGGTAAGCAGAGAATCATCGCGGAAACAGGCGCAGGGCAACATGGTGTCGCAACGGCAACCGCATGTGCTCTTTTTGGTATGGAGTGCATAGTTTACATGGGCACCGAGGACATGCGCCGGCAGGAGTTGAACGTCTTTCGCATGCGCCTGCTCGGTGCAGAAGTTCGCGGCGTCGAATCCGGAGCGCGCACTCTTAAGGACGCAATAAACGAGGCCCTCCGTGACTGGGTGACGAACGTGGCCACGACCTATTACCTTCTCGGTTCCGCGCTCGGACCACATCCATATCCATTGATGGTACGGGATTTTCAAAGCGTCATCGGTAAGGAAGCCCGGCACCAAATCCTTGAGCGTGAAGGCCGATTGCCGGACGTCTTAGTCGCCTGCGTCGGTGGTGGCTCAAATGCCATCGGGCTTTTTCATCCTTTCCTGACGGATGAAAGCGTGCGAATGATCGGAGTCGAGGCCGGCGGCCGCAGTGCCGAGCTCGGCGAACATGCCGCCCGCTTTATGACGGGCGGAGACGTGGGTGTGCTGCAAGGTACTAAGAGTTATCTATTGCAGGACGCGGATGGCCAGATCGCTTCGACACACTCCGTTTCGGCCGGTCTCGATTACGCGTCGATCGGGCCCGAGCACGCACACCTTCACGATCTGGCTCGTGTCCAGTACGTGTCTGCGAGTGACGACGCGGCCCTCGGCGCATTCGCAATGCTCACGGAAACCGAAGGAATAATACCGGCCCTCGAATCGTCACACGCAATCGCCCATACGCTGGAATTGGCTCCGCAAATGTCAAAAGATGAGATCGTCCTCGTTAACCTTTCCGGCCGAGGGGACAAGGACATGGCGACAGTGGCGGAGATGTCGAAGTCGTGAGCGAAATTAAAAAAAGATTTGAGGCATTGAAAGAGCGTGGCGGGAAGGGATTCATCCCGTTCGTCACGGCGGGCGACCCGGATCTCGAGACGTCCCGCCGAATCGTGCTAAAACTCGCCGAGCTCGGGGCCGACGTGATCGAGCTCGGCGTGCCGTTCAGCGATCCGATGGCCGATGGTCCAACGATTCAGCGTTCGTCAGAACGGGCGTTGCGCGGCGGAATCGGCATCAAAAATATCCTCGACCTCGTAAGAGAAGTCCGGTTAGAGACGAGAACGCCGATTGTGCTCTTTAGCTATCTCAATCCATTGATCCGGTACGGGTTCGAGCGCCTCGTCAGTGACGCTGCCGAGGCGCAGATCGACGGGTTTTTGATAACGGATGCGGCGGATTTTGAGGCGATAGACTATTCCCGCATCCTGCGTGGGTCGGGCCTCGACCTGATCTCGCTCATCGCTCCTACCACTGCGGAAGAACGGCTAGAACGAATCGCTGCGACCTCGAGCGGATTCGTTTATGCGGTTTCGCGTGCCGGTGTCACCGGAGCACAGTCTACGGTCAGCTCGGAGGCTGAGAAACTTGTCACAAGGGCGCGCAACTTCACCGATCTTCCCATAGCGGTCGGCTTTGGCCTGTCGACCCGGGAACAGATCGAGACTGTGTGGCGTTATGCCGACGCCGCGGTTGTAGGGTCCGCGATAGTTGCGGAGATCGAGAAAGCAGCTGCGGGCAGCGAGGTCAAGGCCGTGGATTCTCTCGTCCGCTCGCTCTTGCCGAAGTTTGCAAATTCGGAAGGGCGATCTTAGAGTTTTAGTTTTGCTTTAGTTAGTACAGGTATCCTTTTATGCTCATTGTAATGAAATCCGGCGCCACTCAGGCTGAGGTCGAGCGCGTCGTCGAAGTTATCGAACGCCTAGGCCTGCGGGCACATGCCATGCCAGGCGAAGGCCGAACCGCGATCGGAATCACGGGCAACAACACGTCCCTCGATCCCGCCCACTTTGAAAATCTTCCCGGCGTTGCCGACGCGATCCGTGTCACAAAGCCCTACAAGCTCATTTCCAGAGACCTGCGTCCTGAGCGGTCGATTATTAAAGTTGGCAACGCCACGATAGGCGGAGGCGAGCTCGCCGTGATCGCCGGTCCCTGCGCGGTTGAGAATCCGGAACAGGTTATCGAAGTGGCGCGGGCCGTTGCGGCGAGCGGCGCCAAGTTTTTCCGTGGGGGCGCCTTCAAGCCGCGCACTTCTCCCTACGCCTTCCAAGGAATGGGCGAGGAGGGTTTAAGAATTCTCAGTGAGGTGCGCGAAGAATTTGGCCTCAATATCGTCACCGAAGCTATGGATGAACACGGTGTCGACGCCGTAGAGAAATACGGCGACTGCATCCAGATCGGGGCGCGGAACATGCAGAATTTTTCCCTCCTTAAGTATGTCGGAAAAACTCGGAAGCCGGTGCTATTGAAACGCGGGCTTTCGGCGACACTCGAAGAACTGCTGCTCGCGGCTGAATACGTTATGGCCGAGGGTAACTACGACGTGATCCTCTGCGAACGAGGCATCCGCACATTCGCGACGCATGCCCGTAACACGCTCGATCTGTCTATTGTGCCGGCGGCCCACAGGGTGTCTCACCTGCCAATCATCGTCGACCCGTCGCATGGTACCGGCCATAACTACTTGGTCGCGCCAATGGCACGCGCCGGTGTCGCGGTGGGTGCAGACGGTGTGATCATCGAGGTACACCCGCGGCCCGAGGAAGCTCTCTGCGACGGCGCCCAGGCCCTGACCCCGGACCAATACCTCGAGCTCGTTTCCCAACTCACGACGCTCTATTCAATAATCGCGGCCGACGTGGTCGGAACAGCTGCAACGCCTGCATAGAAAAATCCGCGTAACGCCTCCCGAAGACGTACGCGGACTCATTACTCCTGGTGGCGCCTTTTGCCTAATCTGCCAGCCGGAGCTTAAAAACTGAATAAAACCGAATCGAGCAGCTCGCGAGTGCTGCGATAATCAGCAGCGACATCGGAATGAATCTAGCCGACTCCGTGAGCGTGGCTCCCACGATCAACCCGAGCGTAAGTACGACAAATCTTCCGGCGAGCCACCTTAGCAAGCTTGGTCCTTCCGCGATTAGAAAGAACGGAAGAATCACAACTCCCGCAAGCGTGAGCGCGATCAGGGCCGAATCGATCGACATAAGCGAGGCGGATCTTCCAAGCTCGACCGCGAGCAGAAACGCAACGATTGCCGTATCGAGAGATGTTGTACGAAGTTTTTCGCTGATCATCGGTCCCTTCCCCTACTTCTTACCGCTGAACTGCTTATACGCAACCCGGAAGAGTTCCGACAGTGCCTCGGCCGTCTCCGGCGACAGCTTTCGGTCGGCCCTCAGGTGTGCCTCGACGATTTCGGGCGTTGCTTCATGAGGGTAATAGATTACGGGTTCGACCGTCTTCTTTGTCTGCTTCTTCATCATTCGATCGACCGGCATATCAAGCCATTGCGAGAGGCGTGCGATGTTATCCGCGTCTGGCCGACCCGTTCCATTTTCGATTCGCGAAAGCGTCGATGCCGACACGCCCGTCTGTTGCTGAGCGTCTCGAAGGCTTAAATTCTTCTGATCGCGATGCCGACGAATAGCGCGGCCAAGTTCGACCGTGCTCAAGATTCCATCTAGTTTCGTAGCCATAAGCTGTTTGTCTCCTGTAGGTTAGAATCAGTATCACTGATGCTAGTCGTATTTCACAGGTAAAACATAACACGGGGAAATATTAAATGCAACACCTAATTTCATACTTGCAACAAAGAAATTGGTGTGATACATTGTGTCACAGATGCAACACAGACGCGTTGTATCGATTGAAAACAACTGAGTCACCGCACAGTCTGACGGTCGACGAACAGGCGCATCCGAAGGCGAATGGCGAAACGATCAGACGCGTTTCGAAAAACAACCGACGCCTCTCGAATGCGATTTAAACACGAAACGAGGAAAGCAATGAAGACCACAACGAATAACGAAACGAAGGCCAACGATCAACGAACAAACGTACTGGATTTTTCCACGACTCTGACCGAGCTGAAGAAGACGGTCGATCCGGCACTAATCCGCCAGCGGGCGGGCCGACGAGACCGAAATGGGCAGATGCACATGGTCGAGTATGTCGAATGGCACACAGTAGCGGACATCCTCGATGAGCACGCGCCAGACTGGGGGCACTCCGTAAAGGACATACGCTCTATTGGTGAGATCATCACAGTCACTGTAGCGATAACAATCGACGGAGTTACGCGCGAGGGCGTCGGCACCGGCAAACTTGCGAGTGAGACCGGAATCAAGAAGGCCGAGCATGATGCCCTAAAGCGTGCGGCCGTAAAATTCGGAATAGCACGAGAACTTTACAAAAAAGAATTCGAGGCGACGGCGGATCAGGAAGAGTATGTGCCACAGGTCGTTGAGAGACGGCCGGCTGCGAGTGATCCGGTAGCGAAGAGCATCGGAGATATGGTGACCGCTAAGCAGTTGGGGATGATCCGGGCTATTGGTCGAGAGGCGGGCGTCGACGTTACGATCGAATGTGATGGGATGTTCAAGTGCAGTGTCGAGGAGCTGTCAAAACGGGCAGCGTCTGATCTGATCGACCACTTGCAGGCTATGACCCGGAATGTTGCCGCGGCTCCGATGCGTCGAGCAGGCTAGTCGGCCAGTTTTCTCAAGATGTTCTGGGCCGCGTGCGTCCCGTCACGCCTTATTCCATTAGGCGAAATACGCTCCCACTCGCGGTCCAGAACTTATTTCCGATTCCCTTCCGTATCAAAAACTTCGATCGACTCGGCATACGTCTGAACCTGCGGCAAAACTTCTTCCGCATCGCCAACAATGACGATCGCCATTTCCTCCGTTCGGATATATTCTTGAGCAACGCGTCGAACCTCGTCGGCGGAAACGCCACGAACGTTATCCCGATAGGTCTGCAGGTAGTCGTCAGGCAACGAGTAAAGGTGCTGGTTAACGATCAAGTTTGTCAGGCCTTCTTGCGTTTCGGCGCGCAAAGGAAATACGCCCGTCAAGAAATTCTTCGCATCGTCGAGCTCAACCTCGCCGACCGATTCTTGACGAATACGATCGAACTCCAGAAAAAATTCTCGTAGCGATTCGCCCGTGACTGCGGTACGCACCTCGGCGGTCGCCTCGAAATCCCCGGCGAGCTTCTTGGTTTCAAGCCTTGTATACGCACCATACGTATATCCCTTTTCCTCGCGAAGGTTCATAAAGACCCGCGAAGAGGCCCCGGCCCCGAGCACCTGATTCATAACGAGCATCGGGAAATAGTCAGGGTCGGTCCGTTTAATCGCCAGGTTTCCGATTACTATATTCGACTGTGCGGAGGCCGGACGATCGACGATCGTAATAGTGCGAACCTTACGTTCCGAGGTCGAGGCCGTCACGTTTTCCGGGGCGCTTCCCTGCTTCCAATCGCCAAGGAGATCGTCTAGATCCTTCATCAATGCATCCGGCTCAACATCTCCCACGGCAATCAGCATCGCGTTAGATGCAATGAAGCGCTGGTGATGGAAGGTGGTCAAGTTCTCCCGCCCAAGCTTTTGAATGTCTTCGGCTCGCGGAGAAATATTCGCGTAAGGATGTTCGCCGTAGATGAGCCGGGCGGACTGTTCGTTTGCAAGGAATGCCGGCTGCGATCGTTGAAACTTTAGGTGTTCAATCGTGTTTCGGCGATACAGGTCTAGTTCGTTCTCAGGAAATGTCGGCCGCAGCACCACGTCCGCGACCAGGTGTAAGATCTCCTGAGAATATAAGGACAAGCACGACGCCGCAATCGTCGTAAAATCGTCGGAAGCGTGCGCCGAAAGCCCCGCGCCCAGCCTTTCGATTTTCTCTGCGAGCTGGGCGCTTGTGTACTCGCTCGTGCCCTCGGTCAACATCGAAGTCGTCGCGGATGTAAGGCCTTGGGCATCGGCCGGATCGTGGATGTCACCGGACTGGAACGCCAGGCGAAAACTCACAAGCGGCAATTTGTTATTCGGAAAAATTACGACCTCAAGCCCGCTGGCGAGCTTACTGCGAAACGGGTGTTCGATCTCGAAAGAAATCGGATCGAGAGGTTCGGGTGGCGACTGTCGGTTCATTAATGTCATGCGTTCGCCCCCGCCGGCTTCACGTTTAGCAAGGACCGATTGTCGGTGTTGAGAAACCTGCCAACAACGTCGCGGATCTCGTTTTTCGTCACCGCGAGCAGTATGTCGAGCTCGGTGTTGATCAACCCCGGATCGCCGTCATAAAGGGCAAATTCAGCGATCTGTTGAGCTCGGGCCATCGACGATTGGCGCATGCGGCTAGAGTCATTGATCAGCTGATTTTCGATTTTCTCCATCTCCTCTGTTTTGGGCCCATGTACTGCGAGATCGTCGATCTCAAGCATTATCGTCTCCCGGATTTTGCTTAAGTCCTTGTCCGGCTTGGGGATGGCTCCAATAAAAATGCTCGACGGGCCGCGCCGTTCGTCCGTGAAGCCAAAAAGTTGGATCACCGCCTCATCGCCCTTTACGAGCTTTTGATAGAGCCTGGAGCTGTCTCCTTCGTAGAGAATCTTTCCTGCCAGATACAACGCGTAGAATTCTCTCGAACGGCGCGCCGGGATTTTCCAGCCGATCAGAAAAGCAGGAAATGGTGCCAGCTTATCTTCCCACTCGCGAAATTTCGCTACGACGGCGTGTGGCTCCGAAACATCGAGTGGCGGCGGTATAGGCTGCGACGGAATATCACCAAAATAACCTTCGACTAGATTCTTTGCCTCTGCAACATCAAATGACCCGGAAAGCACGAGCACGGCATTATTGGGCGCGTAATAGATACGGAAAAACTCCTGCACGTCGTCCACAGACGCGGCGTCGAGGTGGTCCATTGAACCGATCGTGGAATGCGAGTTCGCAAAATTCCCGTAGATCATTTCGTTGATCAGGTCAAAAATCTGCCCGTACGGCTGATTGTCGTAGCGGAGCCGCTTCTCTTCCTTAACGGCTTCGCGTTGGTTATCGAGATTCTCCTGCGTCACGGCGAGTGAGCGCATTCGGTCGGATTCCAGCCAGAGAGCGAGCGGCAGCTGATCCGCGGGCATTGTTTCGTAGTAGTTTGTTCTCTCGCTGGATGTCGTGCCGTTCATCGTCCCGCCGGCCTTCATAATGTGCTGAAAATGTCCGGCCTTCGGCACATTTTCCGACCCCTGGAACATCATGTGCTCGAACAGATGTGCGAAACCGGTGCGATCCTCGCGTTCGTTTCGCGAACCAACGTCGTAGTACACGGCAACTGAAACGACGGGCGCGGCGCCGTCGGCGTTGAGAACGACTCGCAAGCCGTTCGGTAGAGTATATTGCTCGAGAGATAGTGCAGGAATCTGAAATGAATGCGGCATATAGACGGCCCGTGAGGCCGATTTAAATCAGACCACTTCGCTCAAGAAAATGCAAAAAGTCGCATGAGAATGCGGATTGTCGCTCGTCCTACAGACTTGCGGCCCGACGGCGTATTAATCTATGGAAAATGGAGAAAATATGGAAGAAGAAGAAACCTTACGATCGGAGATCGAACCGTTAGATCAAGACGAGCTACAAGAAAGCGGTGAGAATGCGGTGTTTGCGTCGGGCGCAAAACGCCAGATGGAGCAGGAGCTTCGCGACTACACTGATCGATCCCCTGTGCTTTCCGGAGGCGATATCGACGCCGCTTGGCAGGATTCGGATGTTGGTGAGGAATCGGTAGGCGGAGGCAATCCGACACCCGACCAGGACGTCGTGGAGGAGATCGGTGAGGCATACGGCGTTACGTACCAGGACAACGAGCCTCTGAAGATTCTCGAGAAGCTTGAAAAACGGGACGAAGACCGGTGGGAACTCGACCCCGCATCCGCCGAAGACTTTAACGAGTAAATATCTTTGGAAGCCGAGTCTCATTCTCGCTACTCGACATCCAGTGGCGAAGCACTCGTCGCACACCTTGCACGTCATCCGCCTCGTCCGCATTTATGAAATTGCGTCTCCGCCACAGCGTCATCATAGCCTCATTCGGCTCTGTAACACGTTAACCAGGTGAGGCCGACCCGCAGCGAAAGCCGTCGGAACCCTTCCGTGTGCCGCCCAACTCGCACAACACGCCGCAAAAGCTCGCCAACAACGCAAATAAAAAAACTCTGCGGCTTATAAGAGCCGCAGAGCCAGATCTGAGGATCGCCTTGAATCTAGAAATTAAACTTACCCGATAATTGAATGCGCCTTGGAGCACTATCGATGTCCGTTCGAATTTGTCCAAACGAAGTTGAGGTAAGGGTTGCTACACCGAAGCCATAGACAACGCTATTAAATACGTTCTTAGCGTCAATCCGCAGTTCAAAATTCATACTTTCACGAATTCTGAATTTCTTTGAAAGGGACGTATCGAATCGGAAGCTTGGCGGGCCAATAAAATAGTTTCGTCCGGTATTGGTAAATTCACCCGGGTTCGGTTGAGAAAACATCGCTTTTTGCGCGGCGCTAAAAAAGTAGCTCGTTCCGTTTTCTTGAATCACAGAGCCTAGATTTCGGGGGCATCCATCGCAATTTGCCGGAGTTGACACATTGTTTGAAAATGTATTCCGCCCGGAATAAACCGTAAACGGCCGGCCCGAAGAGTAGTTACCTAAACCCGACAATTGCCAATCGCCGATTAGCCAATCAACAGCCTTCGGTAAATCCGACGCAAACTGCTTGCCCTTCCCGAATGGCAGTTCGGCAATGAATGAAAGGTTGAAGACGTGCCGCCGATCAAAATCCGACCACGCATAATTTAAACTTCTATCCGCATTTCTAAACGGCGTACTGCTCGCAGATTGTGCCGTTCCGGTGCTGACAATCGTGAAGGTTGGATCAAATGACCTTGTGTCTTTTGAAACTGACCAGACATAACTACCTTGGAAACCAAGTCCCTGGGAGATTCTACGCTTCAGACTTATCTCAAGGGCTTTGTATCTTGAATAATCATTGGTTTCCAAAACGCGAAGCGTCCCGAATTGTGGAAAAGGAACAAACAAGAATGGGCTGAAACCATTAACGGCGATCAATTGATTGCTGCCCGACGTTCTGCTTGACACCGAAATTGCGGACGACGCCACATTTCCATTGGCAATATTCGTCGCATTCGTTGAACGGAAAGTTGCCGTTCCGGCATTATTTGTCGCACTTCCGGTGTAGAGTGCATTTATCAGCGGACTGTTATAAGCAGCATCTGCTCGAATAGCATTGAATTCGGTCAGAAAGCTATTAAATCCTGCTGGCTGTGCGTTGATATTAGCCTCGTTGGCATTGTACGCACCAAAGAGATTATCACCACGCTTTACAATGTAATTCACTTCCAAGAGATTGCCGCCAAACAATTCGTGTTGAAAACTAGCAGACCACGACTGAACTTCGGGATACTGCGAACGGGGGTCAAAAACCGTTTGCAATCCAGAGCCAAAGGCTGCCGGTTGGCGTTGAACTGCGGGCGTCGTAGTCGGTGTCAAAATCGGCAAGCCGTCTCTCAAAAATCTTCCAGGCAGTCCAACAGCCTGCCCAAAAGCCGTGTTCGTCACCCCAACATTGTTTCCAGGTGCGCTTTGGAAGAGCGACGCGCCATTGACAAAAGAATTAAGCCGGTCGTATGACAGACGGTAGTTGGCACGAATGGACGTTTTACCTTTTTTGAATGGATCCCAGGCGAAACCTACTGAGGGGGAAATATTGTTGTAATCATTTTTGAACAAGTTGCCTTCAACCCATTTAATTGTATTGCTAGGAGCTCCATCAAATGCAACGAGTTGATCGGGAGCCAGGATCGGAAGCCCCTTTGACGACGGCGACAGCTTCACCTCATAACGCGCGCCTAAATCCAAAAGAAGATTTGGTCTTAATTTCCAAGAATCCTGGAAATAAAAATCAAGTTCCGTGTAAAAATGTTGAAACTTCCAGCGAGTTGCTGGTGCTTCAAATGCTGTGCCATCCGCGTTTGAAACAAACGCCTGGCTGATTGTTCCAATCCTGCCTAGATAATCATTGATTTGGCTTCTCAATAGCCCTATATCATTCGTCGTATTGATTCCAGTTGTAGGCAAGCCGAACAAAGCAGTCTGTGCTGTATCGAATCCTGCCCCCAACGTTACCCTTCCTTCAACCTCAGTCCCTGATACCGATGAACGGTCGTCTGTATGCCGACCCAACCGGAAATTTATCCCGCCTTTTAACAAGTGGTTTCCTTTGACCCCAGTCAAATTATCGACAAACTGTAAAGTGCGGAGCGATCTTGAATTTCCCCGAACATTGGTATTCGGCGTGGTTACGAGGTTAAAGTTGTAAAAAAACCTCGGATCAGTTTCGGGTGCGATAAAGTCAAAGGTGAAGGTGCTGTAGCCAAAAATAAATTCGTTTGTCGTGTTGCTATTCAGCGACATTCGATGGTTGATAGCCAAATTTTTCGGCCTCCGATCCGTCTCAACCAAGATCGGAGTGCCCGGAAATGCCGAACCGCCGCCGTTGACGGTGTCGCCAAAGGATTGTTGCCTCCCTTCGGCATAACGCCCATAAATGCTGTTTGTATCGGAAAATTTGTAGTCAATGCGCGTTACAAAATCAAATTGCCTTTCTTTTTGCGGCGCAAGGAAGTTGAATCCCGCGATATTCAAACCATCTCCGGACGCAAAATCGTTCGGTAACGGCATCGAATTAATTACTACAAGTAATGCAGGATCAACTCCAATGCCTGACGGATTTGCTGCAACATTGTAGCTCTGAATACAGTTTGTCGTAACGGTTCCGCTACAGGTTGGAAATAACGGATTTCCGCCCGCATCGACAGTCGCCCCCGAAGGCCCGGCCGGCGTATTTCTGAGTCCAGCCCCGCTAATATAACGGAAAAGACCCGCACGAGCCTGTGCCGTGTAAACCGTCCGGCGAACCAGACTGGTGTCATTGGCCCTCAACATTTGCAAATTTACAAAAAAGAACGCCTTGTCACGCAGCAAGCCGGGTTTCGTTCCCTCGCCAAAACCCGGATTAAATAATGGGCCGCCGATACTTCCACCGAAAATATGCTGCAAAAAATTACCGCGCGGAAGCCCCAGAAGATTATTGGCCGTCGTATTCGCACTTAACCCCGGCGTTTGATAATACTCAAAAAGATTTCCATGAAACTTATTAGTTCCGGCTCTCGTCACAAACGTCACCTGTGCGCCGGTACTTCGTCCTAACTCAGCCGTAAAATTACTCGTTACAATTTGGAACTCCTGGATTGAATCAGGGTTAGGTCTCAATGGAGTAAAGTTTGATCCGCCTGCGCTGGATTCGTTGATATCAATACCATCGAGCGTAAAATTAAATGAGCGGTCGCGTGATCCATGAACATGAACACCACCACCCGTATTTGCTCCGACAGTGGTTCCCGGCTGAAAATTGATCAAATCAAGCGGATTACGCCCGCGAAGCCCAACGATCGGCAAACTTTCGATTGCTTTTTGATCAATTGTCGTACCGATATTTCCGGAACTGGCAGTTTGAACAAGCTCGGCCGACCCTTCGACATTCACCGTCGCTGACACATCACCAACTTCTAACGCGGCATTAACAGTAGATGGTTGATTGATATAGGCTGCATTTCCGGTCGATACAACTTTCTTAAACCCTTGTTTTTCTATGGTAACCGTGTAGGTGCCGGCTTGGATAAGGTCGAAAACGTAGGTTCCGCCGTCCCCCGTCTGCGTAGTTAAGGCGGCGTCCGTGCCTTCGCGTATGATCGAAACCGTTGCCGCCGACACGGGTGCCCCTGCCGAGTCGGTAACGATGCCGGTGACTCGAGAGGTTGTCCCCTGCCCAATGGCCAAGCATGTTAGAGCAAAGCTCAGCGTGACAAACGCCGAAAGTTTAGATAGATATCGCATCCTGATTTCTCCTGTCTACTTTAAGTTGTATAACGATTGCTAATGAATCGACGAATAACTGTCGACAATTATGATGTACTATATCACAGGTTTACGGAAGTGTAACGCGGACGACACTTCTCCTGGTTCTATTTCTGATATTCCGCACTAGCGCCCGCGGCACCCACCGCCCATCCGAACTTTTTCGCCATAAACAGGCCGTAAAGATCAGACTTTGCGGGGAAATCTTGGCGAACCCAGGTCTTACCCTTGTCGCTGCTACGCAGAACGATGCCCTTGAGGCCGACGATCCAGCCGGTTTTGTCATCGGAGAAGTTCACACGTTTGAGGGTTTCGCTAAATGGGTTCGGAACCCGAATCCATGTATCGCCGCCGTCCACGGTGCGCAAAATTGTCCCGCCGCCGCCGACTGCATATCCCTCGTTATCATCACGAAAGTCAACGCAAAAGAGGGCGCGGCTCGCACCCGAGTTTTGGGTCACCCACGTCGCGCCGCCATCGCGGGTCGCGAGGATCAGCCCTTTGTCGCCGACGATCCACCCGTGAGAGTTTCCATTAAAGTCGAGATGAAAAAGTTCAAGCTTCGTTGGGATTATCACTCGCTGCCAAGTGTCGCCGCCGTCAGATGTCCGCATTACGACTGAGTCGATCACTTCCTCTTCTCGGTTTAGAATCGAGCCGATCGCGAGCCCGCGTTTCTTATCCGAAAAACGGATACTAATCAGCTCGGGTGTGCCATTGCGAAAATCTGAATTTCGATAGATACGCGTTTCGCGCCAACTGCGTCCGCCATCTTCACTAACGAATAACAGGCGACCTGCGGCCAGGTAACCATCCGTTTCGTTGCGAAAATAGATCTCGTTAATGCTTGCGGTGGTTTTAAGGTCGTACCGCTCCCACGTCTGGCCGCCGTCGTCCGTAGAGGCGAGATAGCCGTCATCGCCAGCCACGAATCCGCGATCCTGCGACGTAAAGTACACGGCGACGAGATCGCCCTTTGTTGACGATGAACGCGAAACCCAACCGCCTTGGCCGTTGACGATAGAGGCGAATCCGAGACTCAGAAGGACGAGAAAAATCTTAAACACGAAAGCTCCTTGGGAGAGGAAAAAGGTGATCTATGACGACAAGGATATAGATTCCCTCGCCAAAAATCACCTTCACCCGCAAGAGCGTTATTTCGTTATTCGATAAGTCGTTCCCTTCCAGACAACCACCACTTGTTCGCCAAGCGCGAGATATTGGGCGATGCCGCGTTCGCGATTTATGAGCGAAAAGTACTCGTCGCTACCGAACTTCAACTCAGTCACGGATTTTTCGGAGTCAGGATTAAACTCTGAATCGACCCAGACACCGCTCTGATTTATGAAGTTCCGATTTGCGACGAACTGGTTCTGCTGAGAGTTTCTAATCACGACCTGCTCGTTCTCGCTCCGGCCGTCTTCCATAGCGGCGACCTGGACGTTCATCTGCGCGGAATTTTGCTGGACGCTTGCTTGAACGGCTGCCTTACCGCTCTTTTCCCGCACGGCCCTCGCCGCCGGCAATGCCATCCGCAGATTCATCGAGGCATCTCGTGCGAAATTACTCAGCGTTCCGTCGGTTGCAAGGTAAGACGTAAAGGGCGTCACAAGCCCATAACGCGTGCCGAGATCGATCAGCTCGTCACGGATTTCCTTCGAGTCTTGATTCGAACGGAGTTGCTCGACCAGCCATCCGACGCGCCGACTCGCCCAGAGCCGTGGCAGAAAATCGTTCGACTCGTTTCGAACCGGGAAATCAAGACCTGTGTACGTAAAGCTTTTCGCGGCCTTCGCAGTCTTGCCAGTCATTCTCAGCACAATATTGTTGAGATCGTTCGTGTTCTTGTAACGGCCGAGAATGGTCATTTGCATCCCGCGGAAAAGGTCAGGCATTTTTCGCGGATAAGTGTAGTCGACGAGGAGCGGGCCGTAATCGATCTCGATGTCGGAGAGCACGGGCGAGCTAACCTTTGCAAAGAAATTCGACACCTTAACCTCTAGATCTTCGCGAGGCTGAACGTAATCGGAGACGCCGCCATTCTCCGAACCTATCTTATCGAGGAACGCCGTATTGACGTCGTAACCAAATCCGAAGGGGAAAATTCTAATATCGGTATTCTTCGCGTCCCGCAGATTCTGAGTGATCTTTTCGATGTCCTGCAAGCCGACGGTGGGGCGGCCGTCGGTCATAAATATGAGCATTTTCGGCCGTAAGCCTTTATCAAATTGTTTCAGGGACGCGAGCAGCGAATCGTTGATATTCGTACCGCCCGTCGGCATTAATCGATTGATAAATTCCTCGGCCCGCTTCTTACCGGACGCGTCCGCATTGATGAGGGAGCGCTCCATCAGGTGCTCTTCGCCGGCGAAGTTTATTACGTTAAATCTATCGCCCGCGCGCAGGGTCTGGATTCCGAAAAGCATAGCCTTTCGCGCCTTCTCCATCTTCCCTTCTTCGGCCATCGAACCGGAGGTGTCCAGGACAAAAACGATGTCCTTGTTCACGATTTGCGCATCCGAGACATTGTCTTTCGGCGACAGCGACATTAGAAAATATCCGTCTTTGCCGGGTTCGCGGTACGTTATGAGCGACATTCCAAAATCGGCATGAGAAAGGCCGTAAAAAAGCTGAAAATCGCTATCGTTATTCTTGACTTCGAAGGTGGCGACGGCTGTCGTCTCGCCCCGGCGTTTCACGTCGATTGCATGCGTGGGCGAATAGATATTTCTTATCGCCTCGCGCCCGACAATCTCGATCGAGCCCGAGACCGTGCCGAACTCCTGCTTCGTGACAGGCCGGTTCGCTTCCCGCATCGGCCGCTGCCAGAGATTGCGGCCCGTTCCCAGCAGATACCGATACGCCACCGTTCCGGATTCGGCCTTCAAGACCTCGGTGTAGGTCATTTCGAGCTTCTTGTCCGAATGCGGTGGAATCGGAAACATCGAGGCCTGAAAGAGGTCCTTGCCCGCATATTCGAGCAATCCCGGATCGCGTTGTCGCCGCACGATCTCGTCGTAAATGCGACGAGCCTCTTCTTTCGTGCGCACTTCGCCGACCAGCTTTTTGCCGTTTTCCCAGATCGCGAATTCAACTATCGACGCGGTCTCGGGAATTGGAAAAAAGTAAGTCCCTTCGAGCGTGAACTGTGTGTCGTTTCGAAAAATCTGCTCGACGTGTGTCGTGGCTACCTGCCCGTTAATCCTCGTATCGAGCTTGATGGACTTTACTGGCAGCGCATTTGGCAGCTGCGGCAGCGGACGCGGAAAACACGGCCGCCGATCACAGACAATAGGAATTATCACGCCCTGCGCCGAAGCGCTTACTACAAACCCGAACGCGGCGAACATCGCGGCAAACAATAAACCGAAACCTCGCAATCTCATACATTCTCCTAAACTGATTGAATCCGTTTCTCCCTTAGACAATTGAAGGAACGATTAAGGTTGCAGCGGCTTGCAGGAGATTTTTAGCTGCATCGGTCGGCCAAGCAACGCATGAACGAGATTTGCCATTCCATTTTCTTTCCTAATCGTTCACGATAAAACTTGTGGACGTTCTACAGACGAAAAATGACTGGCAGGAATGCATGGCGTGCCGAGGCGCGACGCGATGACCAAGACTGCGAGAGTCATAGCGTGGACCGCTGGTGTGAGTTACCTTGTGGTGCTTCATACCGTCGCGGCTTACCTGATCGTTGACTGGTTTGATCGCAGATTTCCCGCACCGGAGGTAGCGACAATTCCGGCGGTTCAGTCTGATCAGCCGACTGTGGCTCCGATACCGGCAACGCCTAGCTCTACCGCGACTCCTGAGCCGAGCCCTACAGCGACAGCCGCAGACGCACCCGTGTTGCGGCCGGGCAGGCTGATCATCCCCGTGGCCGGGATAAAGAGCGAGCAGCTCGTCGATTCATTCTCCGACGCTCGGAGTGCCGGGAGGGTGCACGACGCCATCGACATCGCCGCGCCAACAGGCACTCCTGTACTCGCGACCGCGGATGGCACGATTGCCAAGTTCTTCGAGAGCAAGGCGGGCGGAATCACTATTTACCAGTCCAGCTCCGACGGGCAGTATATGTACTACTACGCACACCTTAGCTCGCGTGCTGCCGGCCTGTCCGAAGGACAGTCGGTCACGCAGGGAACGATAATTGGATACGTAGGAGATACAGGCAACTCAGGAGCGGGCAATTATCACTTACACTTTTCTATCGCCCTGGCTGCGGACAAGAGGCGCTATTGGGAAGGAACGTACATCAATCCATATCCGCTGTTACGCTATTGAATTTACCAATGTCAAAACAAATTATCGCCCTTTCACTCTTCGCTTCGCTGATGCTTGGCTGCGAGCCCGGGCCGGCCAACGAGTCTCAGAGCAGCAACACCACCCAACCGGCCGCGACGGCTCTACCCACGACGCCGCAGCCTTCGCCGAGCGTCTCCGCTGAACAGGCGTCTACGATCACTTTGCCGATGCTCGACGCTCTCTTTCAGGATGCAGAGTTCGTCGAAGCGGTAAGAAAGGATCAGAGCATTACCGACGCTGAGATAGAGCAGATTCGAAATGCAGCACGAAACGCGGTTTCGAACCTTGGCGAAGACGGCAACGACGAAGCTCGTTCGACCGCCTCGGCATCAAGCGACGCCCTGGCTAAATTGAAATCAGTGCTCGGCGAACAGCGTTTTACGCAGTTTGCGTCATTCCTTGGTCGGTATCAGTCGGGCGGCGCGGAAATGGACACGTCAAAGGCAAATCAGGTCCCGAGCGACACGAGGGTCGTCGTAAACATTCCTGCGTATCGAATGGATGTATTTAAGGACGGCCAACTACTGAAAACCTACCGTATCGGCATTGGGTATCCGGAATTTCCGATTCCTACGGGAATGCGAACGGCAAAGGCAATTATCTTTAATCCGACTTGGACGCCGCCGGACGAGCCGTGGGTCAAGGGCGAGTTAAAGCCGTTCAAAACGGTCGAAGCCGGGAGCAAGCTCAATCCGCTCGGTCCGATTAAGATTCCAATCGGCTCGCCGTCGCTTATTCACGGCGGCAAGTCGGCTGCACGGCTCGGCGGATTCAATTCGCATGGCTGCGTCGGCCTGACCAATGGCCAGGTGCAGGATTTCGCTTCTGTCCTGAGCTCACTCAGCGGCAACGACATCTCGCTCGCCGAGGTAAAGCGCTATGAGAAAGCGAAAACCGAAACCGAGCAAGTGCCGTTGAAACAGCCTGTGCCGGTCGAGCTCCGTTACGAGACGATAGTTGTCGAGAACGGAACCTTAAAGCTTTTTCGCGACGTCTACGAGAAAGGCATGAATACGGAACAGAATCTCCGCCGCGTCCTCGATCAATATGAAGTTTCATTCGATACATTTAACGCTGCGACCAAAGCGAAGATTCTCGTAGCTCTGGTGCAGATGTCGCGGGACGCTACGGGACAGGCAGTGCAAGCGAGCTCTAATTCAAACTCGAACTCTAACTCGAAAGCAGCGACGAATTCGAACTCGGGTTCGGCACGAGTTACGGCAAACGTAAAAGGTAAAAAGGAAATTGCGTTCCCGCTGAAGGAACTCGCCGGAAAAGGATATCCGGCGGCGAAAAATCTGAAGGCATCCTAAGTTCGGAAACCCGTACCAGATTATCAGGACATCGGCGTGACGATCACGATTAGAGCTGCGGCTCGTCATCCTTGATCGAATCGTCGATGTCTTTTTCTAGCTTGAAGCGCAGGCGGTCGATCAGTTGATCCGAACGTTCGAGGTTGCGTTCGAGGCTCGCACGAGTGGACTGAATCTGGGCGACGAGTGCGGTCAGGTTCGATTTCTCGGCCTGCAATGATTTTCGACGTGCGTCGCGCACCTCTTCAGGGCGAAGTGAGCCGCCGAATATCGTGACACGCTCGACCGCCTCGGGACGCGCGTCGGCGTCGATCTGATCGATTCGCGACCTGAGGTTTGTTTCCTTTTCGATCATCTCGAAAAGTTGTTTACGGAGGCTCTCGCTCCGCTGCTCGGCACGGGTGATGATGTCGAGATTTAGCAGCAGTCGTTTCTGTCTGTCCTCGAAGGTGGCAGTCTTTGCTCCCTCGAGCTGCTTGATCCGATTCGTGAGTTCCTCGATATAACGGGCACTCGTATCGGCGACCGGTTCGTTCGTAGATACTACCGGCGAGCTGAGTGCCTGCGGGTCCAGTAAATTCTGATCGCTCGCCCGACTAATAATCTGCGCGTCGCCTGACGGGACAGCAGGGGCAACGACGACGGAAGCGCGTCGGACCGGCTTTTTCTTTTTCCTGCGGGTTTGGGCCTCGCCATCGATCGTAAAGATACCTAACAGAAGCGAAGCCGCAAACGACGCCAAGATCATTTTCGAGATTCTCATAAGTATTTCTCTAACGCGATGGCGACTCTGGACCCCTAGTTACGTTTGTGTCTTCACCTGAGCGGTCCTTTGTGTTTAATACCTTTTTCTAACACAGAGACCACAAAGTGAAGACACTGAGAGCACGGGTCGCGCGACTAATTCCAAGCACTTATGCTAAGGCGTATTCGGAGATTTATCCGAAATAAAATCTCCCCGAATCAATTCGACCGCATTTTTCGCAAGACCGACAAACGGAATCGCGTCAATGCCCGAGTTGAGGACACCTTTCACCACGCCCTTCTTTTTGATATCGCCCCCGACGAGTAACGCGGCGACTACAGCGCCTCCAAAGGGGACCATCTTCGCGAGTCGCTTAGCTACTTGCCAGCCCCCGGCGTGAAGTATCTTTCGATTGAATGTATTGTTATCAGCCATAAAATACCATCGTTGCACGCTTTGCCATCGATAAAAGTTCCCTGGATTACTGTCGCGTGTCGACATCGAGAATAATCTTCACCCGGCGATTCTTTGCTCGATTCGCATTCGTGGTATTCGCGACTGCCTCGACCGTCCCGCCAAGGCCTTTTGCCCGAACTCGCGAGGCATCAACGCCGAGCGAGATTAACTTTTCGGATATTCTCGTGGCCCTGCTCTCGGTCAATGTTTGCAGCACCGTCTCGTCAGCACCGGCATCGGTGTGCGATTCGATAGCGATTGAGTAGTCAGGATTGTTTGCGAGGACCTCGGCGAGCGACGTGAGCTTCCCATCCGATTGCATTGCGAACGTGTCCGAGCGAGTTCCCCGCCACAGCGCTTCAGGCAGTACAAGAACGATCGACTTGTCTATGCGGGAAACCGTGCCAAAACGCTTGAGCGTCGCGATTAGTGCCGGTTCGGCCGCCGCAATCCGTGCGTCGCGTGCAGAGCGATCCCGCTCTTCATCGGATCTTAGCCGGGCCGCCTCGATCTCGACTACCCGATTACGCGCCGTTTCCGCGTCGAGCTTTATCCGACCAAGCTCTTCGCTCAAGCGGCGATTTTCTGCCTGGAGATCTCGCACCTGCTGCGAATAAGTTTGCGAGTCACGCTCGGCAAGCTCGCGATTCCGAATCTCTCGCGAGAGCTCATTCCGCAAGTCCTGAATCCGACTCTCCGCATCCGTGACCCGCGCCGCGGCCTGCCGCGTTTCGGCATCAGAGCGACTCTGCTCGTCACGCCGGCTGCGGGCTTCCTTACGCACGAGAGCCGCATTTTCAGCTTTTACGGCCGCACTCACGGCTTGGCGAGCCGTGATATCTACGGACTCCTCATCCCGGCCGGCGCGGTACGAGGACTCTGCGTTCTGCAGGAGCACTTCAGCCTCGCGAAGCTCTGTCGTCGCATCTCTTTCCGCTCCGGCGTATCGGGCAAGAGCGACTGCCTGCTTCGCCTGCAGAATTGTCCCCGGCGTTTTTGAGTAATTAAGATCGGCGATCTCCGGCGTGCGAGAGTCGCGGAAGAAATCGCTCGAATTACCGAAATACTGCACAGCCGGCGTCGTCTGTACTCGTTTGCCGTTGAGCGTATAAGGACTTAGGTTTTCGAGCATGATTGCCTGGCTCGGCCGGCGCACGAGAAAGTGCGGCTCTGCGGTGACGATCAACGCAAAGGTTTGCAGCGGTGTGGTCACGCTGATGCGAGAATCAAATTCGAAAAACCCGCGCCTCTTTATCTCGCCCAAATTATCGACCTGGCCATCCGGCGAAATCGCCCAAAGGACATACGTCGCGTACGCGGCACCGAGCTCAAATGGCCGCGGCATTTTCGATACCGTGACCTCGACCTCGGTTCCATTCCGGCTTGTCCGTTTGTTGCGGGCCTCGCCCTTCATCCTCGGAAAGCGCGTCGTGCCGCGAAACTGCAGCAGGACGACCTCGTCGAGCGGATACGTAACGGCCGTCGTCCGGCGCGCCACATCAACCTGGGCGGTCGTGAAAACGGCGGTCGAGAAAATAAGTAATAACAGAGCGGAGAGCCTGACAGCGAAGCTTGGAAACATAGACATTTTACTCCTCACGCGCTTGTGTTGAAAGATGCCATATCTCGGAACTGCGTTGCAAGGCAATGGCTTGGACACATCACGCCAAGTAAAGTATATTCAAGTCTTTACGCCCGACAGATGCAGGATCTCAAGCGCCTTCTTAGCTACGTTCGACCCCATTGGCTAACCTTCGTTCTCGCCCTGTTTGCGATGCTCATGGTCGCAGTTTTCGAGACGGCGACGGGCGCGCTTCTCGTCCCGATCTTTAACCAATTTCTCGGCGCCGCCCGCGAGTCGGACACCATCTTCGACCTCTCGGGCATTGTGCCTGAGGACGACTGGATGCGGGCGTGGATTGTCATCTCAGCCCTCCTCATCGCATTCACGATCGGTAAGGGCGTGGCTGAATACTTCTCGTCCTACCTGATGGCGAGGATCGGACAATCTGCCGTGCTCAAGCTGCGTCGTGAGCTTTACGACCACCTGCTCACGCAGTCCGCCACCTTCTTTGAGAAGCATCGAACAAATTTTCTAGTCTCGCGTCTCGTTGTCAGCTGCTCGGCGATCGAGCTCGCTGTTTCGTCGAATCTGCGTGACGTGCTGCGCGAGTCCTTCATGCTCGTATTCTTCTTTAGCGCGGCCTTTTACTATAACTGGCGGCTGCTGCTCGGTGCATTAATTATTGCCCCGATCATCGCATTCCTGACGACTACGTTTAGCCGCCGGCTCCGCAATCTCGCCGAGATCTCGGTCGAGGGAAACAAAACTCTCAGCGACACGGCCCAGGAGGCAATCGCTAATCACTCGATAGTAAAAGCATATCGCGCCGAAGGTCGCGAAGCGGAGCGATTCTCGCGTACCGCCAACATCATCGCGAGGGCAAATCTCCGATCAGGGCAGATCGCGGCCCTTTCCCCGCCGAGCATTGAGCTTGTCGGCATTCTCGCGATCGTCTGCCTATTCTATTTTGGCCTGCGCGAGATCGACGCCGGCCGCATGGACGCAGCGCAATTTTTCACATTCTTGTTCTTTCTCTTTCGCAGCTACGATCCGATGCGAAAGATCTCACGGCAGCATAACGAAATCACCAAGGCCTTTGCGGCGGCGCGCGATGTATGGAACATCCTCGATACGCACGAGCACGTGGCGGAGAAACCTAACGCCGCGTGGCTCGAGCCGTTAAAGGAATCCATCCGCATCAACAATCTTTCGTTTAACTACGAAAACAGTCAGAAGCAAATTTTGAAAGGCATCAACCTCGAGGTGCCAGTCGGGAAAATGGTCGCCCTCGTCGGCGAAAGCGGTGGCGGGAAATCGAGTTTAATTAGACTTATCCAGCGACTTTACGATCCGACCGATGGGTCAATAGAATGGGACGGCATCGATCTTCGCGACGCGAACCTCGCGAGTCTAAAGGAGCAGATCGCCCTCGTTACTCAGGAGACTGTCCTGTTTAACGACACTATTCGATATAACATTTCGTACGGAAAGCCCGACGCGACGGACGCGGACATCGAGCAGGCCTCTCGAGTCGCCTTTGCAGAGGAATTCATCGAACAGATGCCGGACAGGTACGAAACCATCGTCGGCGAACGCGGCACGATGCTCTCCGGCGGTCAGCGGCAGCGTATTGCTATCGCCCGCGCCGTTTTGATAAACGCACCTGTATTGATTTTGGACGAGGCAACATCCGCCCTCGATACTGAGAGCGAACGGCTCGTACAAAAGGCGCTTGCGAATCTGACGCAGGACAAGACTTCGATAGTAATAGCGCATAGACTGTCGACAATTCGCAGGGCTGACCTCATTGTCGTGATGGAAAAGGGCAAGGTAATTGAGACCGGAACGCACGATGAGTTGATAGAAAAGAGCGGCAAATACAATCGGCTGTACGAGTATCAGTTCGAGGACGACTCCATTGCGCCGGACGCGTAAAGATTATGAGATCAATGACAGGATTTGGCCGCGGCGCGGTCGCCGGCGAGGGCTTCTCCGTAACGGTCGAGCTTAAGACAGTAAACAATCGGTTTCTGGATATTAATCTGCGCCTCGGCAACGAAGTTTCTGCGCTCGAGTCGGACATCAAACGCTGGATCGGTCAGCGTGTGGCGCGTGGACGCGTCGAGGTGAATCTGCAGTACGACCGCTCTGAAGAGGTTTCTTATGACCTCAATCGAAATATCGTCGGCGGCTATCTCTCGGCGATGAAGGTGCTCAAAGATGAGTTCGGGCTTGCGGGCGAGCCGGACCTAAATGTCGTGGCACGGCTCCCAAATATCTTTTCGAGTCGGAAGGAGGAACCGTCAGCAGATTTTATGCCGGCGATCGAAAAAGCCTTTACGCTCGCGCTCGATGAGCTCGAATCGATGCGAGGCAAGGAGGGCGAACTGCTTGCCATCGAGCTCGACTCGCGGCTTGCAGAGATCGAGACGCATCTCGGCCCCATCGAGGCGGAATCCGCCACTATCGCCGATGAGCACCGTGAACGCCTAAACAAAAGAGTCGCGGAGATCTTGGAACGTGCCGGAATGACCGCGGAGATCGACCAGGGCCGCCTCGCACAAGAGGTCGCCTATCTCGCCGATCGCTCTGACATCTCAGAAGAGATCGCCCGTCTCAAGGCGCATACTGAGCATTTCCGACAGATAATGAGAGACGATCGTGATGTCGGCAAGCGGCTCGATTTTCTCACGCAGGAACTAAGCCGCGAGGCGAACACGGTCACCGCCAAAACAGGCAGCATCGCAGTCAAGGGGAATGCGCTTGCCATTAAAAGCGAAATTGAGAAAATTCGCGAGCAGGTTCAGAATGTCGAGTGATAAATAAGTGCAAGGAAATCTCATCATCATTAGTTCCCCGTCGGGCGGCGGCAAGGGCACGCTGATAAAGGAAGTGCGTACGATGATGCCCGAGCTCGCATACTCGGTCTCGCACACGACGCGCAAGCAACGGTACGGCGAGGAAGCTGGCCGCGAATACCACTTCGTCAGCCGGGACGAATTCGAGCACCGAATCGAGAATGGCGAATTCCTGGAATATGCCCAGGTGCACGGGAATCTATACGGTACGTCTCTGGTCGAGAGCCAAAAGATTTTCACCAGCGGACGAGATCTCATCGTCGAGGTAGACGTGCAGGGAGCGATCCAGATAATGGCGAAGCTGCCCTCGAGCGTCAGCATCTTTATCCTTCCGCCGTCGTTTGATGTATTACGCTCGAGATTGAGCGCACGCGGCACTGAGTCGAGCGAGGCCTTGACCATACGTCTGAGAAACGCGTTTGACGAAGTGCTGCAATATTCAAAATTCCGCTACGTGGTAATTAATGAGGCCCTCGCTATCGCCACGAAGCAGATCCCGGCGATCATTCTCGGCGAAAGGCAACGTGTCGATAGACAAAAAGACGGTATTCGCGGTATCCTTGATAGTTTCGACGCATCGCGGTCGAGTTACCACGGAGACTAGCACAATATGGCCATCGAGAAAGAGATTCTAGAGGACGAAGAAGTCGCAGAGATCATTGACCCACCCGAGATTGATTCGAAATATCGAAAAATCATTCTGGCAGCGCAGCGGAGCAAGCAGCTCCAGCGAGGTGCCCTTTCGCGCGTCGATTTGGACATCCGAAAAACAAAGCCGACGCGGATTGCAATGAAGGAGCTCGACGAGCGCAAGGTGAACTTCAAGATCCTCGACCTTTAAGCGCGAGCTACTTCCCTAAATAATCAAGGCTCTGACCGATACATACTCGATCAGAGCCTTTCCTTTTTACGCGAGGGTTATTACTGTGCGATCTCGAATCTTTCTTTAGACGCGAATCCGACGGTCTTTCACTGGCGCCGACGGAGGTGCAATCGACGTGCCATGGCGATCAGAAGGGGTATTGTCGCATCTGGCGAATTCTGTTAGATTGCTTGTTCGACCCGCAACCAGTCGAAGCTGCGTTGGACACAAACGTCACGCATAGGAGTAGAGCGCAGTTTTGAGCCAGCAAATCGAGCAGATCAAGGAAATCTACGGAATAGACAATTGGGGAGCCGATTACTTCGGCGTGAACCGGAAGGGCAACCTCGTTGTGCACACGCACGATGACGACACGGTCACAGCCGACGTAAAGGAAATCATTGACGACCTCAGAAAACGTGGTGTTAACACGCCAATTCTGCTGCGATTCCCTCAGTTAATTTTTGGTCAAATCAGAAAGCTACAGACCGCGTTTCGTAAATCAATCAAGGAATTTGGTTACGACGGTGGGCATCTCTGCGTCTTTCCGATGAAAGTGAACTCGAACCGCGCTGTCATCGAGGAGTATCTTCGCGAAGGCTCGCGCTATAACTTCGGTCTAGAGGCGGGGTCGAAAGCGGAGCTTTACGCGGCCCTTGGTCTGGAACAGGCGAAGGATAGCTTGCTCGTTCTCAACGGTTTCAAAGATCGCGACTTTATCAGGCTCGCATTTGCCGGCGCGTCAGCGGGGAAGCGCGTCGTTATCGTGATCGAAAAGATGAGCGAGCTCGATCACACTCTTGACCTCGCCGAGGAACTCTCTGCAGAAAATCCGGCCGCAGTCCTTCCGATGATCGGCGTCAGGGTGAAACTCTACTCGAAGGGCTCGGGAAAATGGGAGAAATCGGGCGGCGAAGCAGCGAAGTTTGGGCTGACAACGACTGAGATCCTCGAAGTTATACGCCGACTCCAGGAGGCCGGACGAATCGACATGCTGAAGCTGCTGCACTTCCACATTGGCTCGCAGCTGACCGATATCAAGCGAATCAAGAACGCGATGCGTGAGGCAGCGAGAACGTACGCGAAGATTCACAAGATGAAGATTCCCATCGAGTTCCTAGACGTCGGCGGCGGCATGGCCGTCGACTACGACGGGTCCCGAACTTCATTCGAATCGTCCGCGAATTATAACGCCCGTGAGTTCGCAAACGACGTCATCTACATGATCAAGACGGTCTGCGACGATGAGAACGTGCCCCATCCGACGATCATTCAAGAGTCAGGCCGGTTTCTATCTGCGTATCACGCGATGCTCGTGACAAACATCCAGGACGAGATCGAGACGGTCGTCCAGGAAAAGGGCGAGATGATTCTCGACGCCGATGATCCGCCAATTGTACGAGAGCTTCACGACCTTAGGGATACGATAAACGGCAAGAACTATCGCGAGTACTATCACGATGCGCTCGAGCATCGCGAAGAGCTCTTTACGATGTTCGATCTCGGCCTGATCTCGCTCGAGGCGAAAGGCAAGGGCGAGGTGCTTTTCTGGGACGTATGCGAAAAAGCCGATAAATTCGCGCAGCAAAAAAAGTACGTTTCAGAGGAATTCGACGACCTTCGCCGCCTCCTCTGTGCCAAATATCTCGCGAATTTCTCCGTTTTTCGGTCGATGCCGGACAACTGGGCTCTTGAACAGCTCTTTCCGATCATCCCAATACATAAACTCAACAAAAAGCCCACAGAATATGCTACGCTCTGTGATATAACCTGCGATTCCGATGGAATTGTCGACAAATTTGTCGATCTCCACGACGTCAAGCCGGTGCTCGAAATGCACAAGCTAGTGCGACGAGAGCCGTATTATTTGGCAATGATGCTCGTTGGTGCCTATCAGGAAGTGATGGGAAACAATCATAATCTTTTCGGCGTTCCGCACGAGGCCCACGTTTATATCGGCGAAGACGGTTACATCATTAAGAAAGTGATTTATGGCGCCACGCTTGGCGAGGCTGTTGCGTCGGTGCGGTTTGATCCCGGCCAATTGCACGACACGTTTCGTCGTTCGGTCCTGCAGCGGATCAAGGAAGGTAAGCTCTCTAGCGCCGAGGGCACAAAGGTAATCGAATATTACGAGGACGAGGTCGACAGTTACACGTACCTCGCGCCCACCGGGCAATAATTGCGAAGCTCTGGTTTCGCGTTCGGACGGAATTGAATAGCCTCCGACTTTTGCCCTCTTTCAGATTTTAGTTTTTTAGATTTCATTATGGTTGCACAAAAGAAAAGTAAGTCTTCGAAGTTTTTGACGGTTCCGACTCGGCCGGTGCCTATCGACCGAGACCGCTCGGTTGCGGGACTTCTCGAGAAGATGGAAGGGGCCGGTTTCGGAGCGAAACAGCTCGCCGAGGCACACCGCATCTGGCTAGATATGCTGGATGACAATTCCACGATCTACCTATGCGGGTCGGGCAATCTGATTCCATCGGGAATGCGTCGGCTGCTCTCGTACGTTATCAAGAATCGCTTCATCGATGTGATCGTCGTTAGCGGTACGGTGCTCTATCACGACATTCACGAGACTCTTGGTAGGAATCATTATCAGGCTCATCCGAGCATGGGCGATGAAGACCTGGATGCATCGAATATCATCCGGATCGGTGACGTTCTGGCGAATCACGAGGAATATCAGGAAGCCGATGAGTGGATCGGAAGCGTGATCAATCAGCTCGATCTGACTCGCTCCTATTCTATCCGCGAGTTTCTCGGACTGATGGGACGCGAGTTGTCGGAGATCGCTCACGAGGACGGTATCTTGACCTCGGCATATAAGGCGAGAGTGCCGGTCTTTTGTCCGGACCTTCCGGGCTCGGAAATCGCCATCGGGATTGCCCGTGCGAAATTCGAAAAGAAGATCAACGTCTCATTCGACGTGACTCAGGACACGATGGAACTTCTGCAAATTGCGCAGAAAACCCGCAACTCGGGCATCATCTCGGTGGGCAGCACCAGCTGTCAAAGAATGATCAACGTCGGCGAGGTCGCATCCTACATTACGCGGACAAATGTGCGTGGCCATAAGTACGCGATCTCTCTCGCTACTGATTCGTCACCGCTCGATATTCGCACGCCGTCATACGGTGGCTGCCACACATCAGTCTTTGGCCGACTGCATAAGGGTGCAAAAACCGCCTACGTGCCGATCGACCCGTCCATCTCGCTGCCGATGATCATTACGGCTCTCTCGCAAACAGCCGCGAAGTTCATGAAGGGGCGCAAACGCCCAAATTTCAGCTTCTCCGGCCGCGAACTGACCATCGAAGTCCCCTAAACAGTTCTCCATGGTCAGTGATCGGCTGTCAGAAATGACTTTTTTACGATCACTGACCACTGACCTTCAATCGGAACCCCATAGCCCGGAACCGCTCGCCGTCAGTACCGCAATCTCATCCCGCGACAGGCGACAAGGTTTCCGAAATGCTCCAGGCATTTCGCTCCTTCATCGGCGAAAACCAGATGATGGCCTATCTCGTGATGATGGCCGTCCGCCTAAACTTGGATCCGACTAAGGCTGCCGCGCGGTCGAAACGCTTTATATTCTATTTTTTTGCGAAGACGAGAGAAGTCGTATATCTTCTTGTCAAATATAGATATAAGGTTGTTATCTGGAATGTTTCCAGGCAATACACCGCATATGAGTGTTATCAAGAATGATTCGGAATAATAAAAAAGTTTGTTGCTAATGCGGAACCATTCCGCTCAATCATAAGTTAGGCGCCAATGGAGATTTCAATGTCGTTGAGCATAAAGACGTTCAAGGTGTACATGCCTGCAAAGGACTTTGAGATTTCGAAGCGCTTCTACCAGGAGCTCGGCTTTAACATGTCCCCGGGCTGGGGCGGCACCGCAGATTTCGAGCTTGACGGAAACCAATTCCGGCTACAGGACTATTACGTCAAAGATTGGGCCGAGAACTTCATGGTCACCATCGGTGTAGATGATGTGGAGGTTTGGCACCAGCGCGCACTTGAGCTTCTAACCAGCGGTGAGTTCAAAGCGATAAGTGTCAAGCCGCCTGAACCCGTGGACGACTGGCTCGTTCTTCACGTGGTTGATCCTTCTGGTGTACTGCTTGTCTTTGTGCAATAGGTGTCTGGTAGGCGCCTAACAAATCATTCAACCCGATGCGCCTTCGGCGCACGGGTTAATTCAGGCGTTAGACCTCAAGATTGGAGTTCGCTGACATTTCCGGGAAATAAGATATGTTTATACCTAAATGGATACTCCTTTTAATCAGTTTTTTGATGGCAAGTTTAATTGTCTGGTTAGTATTGATAGTCATAGGTCGTAATCCGCTTCCATTTCCAGATAATGGGTCTCGTATCTTTTCCGCCGCCTCTGCTGAAGGAAAAGATGCCATTGTGGAACTATTGGCTATTCACGGCATTAAGGAGCGTTTTCAAGCAGATTCGGGAGTAGTGCGTCGCTCAATAATGTATGATGGCACCATTATCAATCTGCCTTCTCCTGAAGTTGCACAAAAACTGAACTTTCCAGCAGCCAGTATAGGTCTGGTCGCAGATGACCCAATTGCAAGTGCTAATGAAGCAGCAAATTTCCTGCGCTCAAAAGGCTTCAAAGCAGAGGTGGTTCTCGATGTTGAGCCTGAGATTCCTATCGCTTTCGTTTTAACAGATGCCATGATTGGAACGGTTCTGAACTTCCGAAAGCATATGATTCATTTACCGCGACCAAAGTAACTACTGACCGTGCCTAGTAGCCGAGGTCTAACAATTCAATGGACGTGAGGGCAAAACTCGGACGCTGTTTCGTTTGCCAAGTTGCGCGGTGTTTTGCCCCACGTCATCTCAGCCGTTTTGTCGCATTAACGGTTGAGCCGGGTAGCATCGACACCGCAATCCAACAAAGCCTTGCAGCTGACGGCGGGATGTGCCTTGTTATCTCCGGAAGATGTGTTGATAAGGTTCAAACCCGCTTCTCTTTGTTCCCCATTTAATTTTTTACTTCTATGGCATATTTGGTATCACTGAAGGATAGACATTATGAATGAAAATAAAATTGACCGACGAGATATGTGTAAAAGTTTGCTGGCTTTGGGAGGAATAGCTTTGACTGGCACGGCATCGAACGCGCAGGTAGCGACTCCGACGCCGATAATTGACCCTATACTTCAAGACCAGCGTATCGCCGATGCCGTCAAAAGGGGCGCGACGATGGAAGAAATGGCGGCACTGCGCGACCCGATTGCCAAAAATCCCGAAGACGCGATTCGCGCTTTGAAAACGGGAAATTCGAGATTTTTCAGCGGCTCGGCGCGTCGTCCCGAATTGTCGGCTGCCGAACGCCGCTCGCAAATTTTGGCGCAAACGCCGTTCGCCGTCGTTTTAAGTTGCTCGGACAGCCGTGTGCCGACCGAGATTGTTTTCGACCAGGGATTAGGAACTCTGTTTATCACACGCGTTGCGGGAAACGTCATTGAGACGGGAACTTTGGGCAGCATCGAATACGGAATCGGACATTTGAAATCGCACGTCGTCGTCGTTCTAGGACACGAAGGCTGCGGCGCGGTCAAAGCCGCTCTGCTGCCGCCCGAACAGCGCGCCCGCGAAACGGAAAACATTCAGGCATTGCTTAACAGCATCGTTCCGGCGGTCGCTAAAATCGGGAAAATCCGCGACGAAAAAGCCAAACTGCGCGAAGCGGTCGTCGCCAACGTGCGGCAGCAAGTGCAGAATCTGAAAAAAGTGAAGTTCGTGCAGAACGCGATTGCGAGCGGCAAAATCGCCGTCATCGGAGCGTTTTACGAAATCACGAGCGGCGCGGTTGATTTTTTTGAAACCGACGAAGATTTGCGGGTCGCCCAAACCGATTACGACAGTTGTTCTTTTCGGGCGCACTTGTCGTAGATCGCCGAAAGGACTTTCGAAAAAGCGTCGAGATTCCGAAACTGCTAAAGTTAGGCGGCGCATCGGAGTTTTCATAACCTACTTTAGAAAAAGCAACATCCCACATGCTCAACGGAGCCGCCTAGCCGCGCATGAAGATTGCGGGACTGATAATTAGCGCTGGTGTGAACGTCGGGAGGGAGCGATATGACGGTAGCGTAACGCAGGGTGTAAATGGCGAATTTGGGCTGTCTCGCCCACAACGGAACTGGTATCTGACGAGCTAAGCCGTGTAATCGGCGGGCCCGATCCAAATCTGGAAACGCGGCGGGCGATTTCAGATACACGCAAGTCATTGGCGATCGATCTATCCGCTAGTAGACTACAGGTAATGTCCGAATCCGAAACACTTCCGATGAACTTTGGCGGGATCGACGAAGAGCAATATTCGTCGTTTGATGCTGCCAAGATCCTCGTTCTACCCGTCGCCTACGAGGGCACCGTTTCGTACGGTTCTGGTACAGGTTCGGGGGCGATGGCGATCGTCGATGCGTCGCGGAATATGGAGCTGTACGAAGAGGAAACCGACACCGAAGTTTACAAAGTTGGCATTCACACGCTCGCTGAATTTACGGCTCGCGAAACGCCGGAGCAGATGATGTCCGATCTTTATGACCGGTCAAAAGAGCTGCTGGAATCCGACAAATTCCTTTGTATGCTCGGCGGAGAACACTCAGTGTCCGCGCCCATCATCAAGGCACATCACGAAAGATACGCGAATCTGAGTGTCCTGCAAATCGACGCTCATGCCGATCTTCGCGACGAGTACGATGGCACGCCGCATTCGCACGCCTCGATAATGGCCCGTGTCGTAAAAGACTTAAAAATACCTTCGGTGCAGGTTGGAATTAGATCGATATCGGGCGACGAAGCGAGAGCCTTGAAAAGCGGCCTTCCGACCAGAATCTTCTGGGCCCGCGACGTGGTTGGACGTACCGATTGGATCGATGAAGCGGTCGATTCGTTGACGGAGAACGTCTATTTGACTATCGACATCGATGGCCTCGATCCCAGCCTCGTCCCGACGACCGGCACACCTGAACCCGGCGGCCTCGGCTGGTATGAAACGCTCGCGCTGATTCGGCGTATTGCCGAAAAGAAACGCATTGTCGGTATGGATCTCGTCGAGTATTCCTACGTTCCGGGACAGGATTCGCCGGCTTTCCTGTGTGCCAAACTGGTTTACAAATCGCTCGCTTATATCTTCCACTCGCACGTCCCCAAGATTCTCACCGCCTAACATTGCGCGAACCACTCGCTTCACCTCGTCGTATACAGATGGAGACGACAACTAAGCTTGTTGTACAATTGTCAAAAGATCTTTGTTTTCGGAGAATTCCTGAATGACATATCGCGCCCTATTAATCGTTACTATCGTTTGTTTTTCGCTTGTTGCGAGCTCGTGCAGCTCTAATCTCCTCGCGGGCGATCCGCCACCGCCACCGGCTGCAGAGCCGCCAGCGCCAATAGTCGTTGACGGAATGCGGACGTCGTACGCGGATGTGGTGGAGAAAACCTCCGCGGCGGTGGTGCGTATCGAAGCGGAGCAGAAAAGCCGGGGCGCCCAGGGGCCGACGCAGTCACTTCCCTTCGGTGATGACAACGATTTCTTCAAGCAATTCCCTCAGTTGCAGCCGCGCGGGAATCAGCGACCCCAGATCGAACGCGGAAGTGGCTCGGGCGTGATTGCGAGCGCCGAAGGGACCGTCCTGACGAACGCTCACGTCGTGGATGGAGCCGACAAGATAACCGTCCTCCTGAGCGACAACAAGTCCTACACGGCAAAGATTGTCGGCGTCGATAAGCCGAGTGATCTCGCGGTTTTGAAGATTGAAGGCGCAAGCTTTCCTTTTCTCAGTCTTGGGAATTCTGACAGCGTTCGCGTCGGAGATATCGTACTCGCGATCGGCAATCCGCTCGGCATAGGCCAGACAGTTACTGCCGGAATCATCTCAGCAAAAGGACGCCGCACCGGCCTGAGCGATGGCAGCTACGAAGATTTTCTGCAGACCGACGCTCCCATCAACCGCGGGAATTCCGGCGGCGCACTCGTGAATCTTACCGGCGAGCTTATAGGAATTAACTCGCAGATCCTTTCGCCGGGCGGAGCCGGCGGCGGCAACATCGGCATAGGTTTTTCCATACCTTCCAACATGGCGCGTTCGGTAATGGAGCAGCTTCTGAAGGACGGCCGTGTAAGACGCGGAATGCTCGGGATTAACATCCAGACCATCACCGATGACATAGCTAGTGCGCTCGACCTAGAGGATCGCGGCGGCGTTCTGGTGAGTAATGTTAAGTCCGGCAGCGCCGCGGATAAGGTGGGCATAAAGCGCAACGACATAGTCACCGCGATCAACGGAGAGAAGATCGAGGATAGCAACGTCCTGCGAAACAAGGTCGCGGGAACTGCTCCCGGAACGGCGATCAAGATCACCGTCTCCCGCGACGGCACGTCGCAGGATTTTACCGCGACGCTCGATGAATTTGATGGGGAAATCGCGGCAGCGTCCGGTGGCGCAACCCCGAACAAGGAGTCCCAGGAACCCGAACAAGGCAGGCTCGGCCTAACGCTACAGTCGGTCACGCCCGATATAGCGAAACAGCTCGGGGTCGAGGCTGGCGGCCTCGTCGTATCCGATGTGGACCCAGCTGGCGCCGCGGCCGATGCGGGTATCGCTCGCGGTGACGTAATCCTCGAGATCAATCGGAAGGCCGTGAAATCCGTGGACGAAGTTAAGACCGCACTTGAGTCGAGCGGTGAGCGTCCGATCCTGCTTTTGCTCAACCGACGCGGGCAGACTATCTATCTTACGGTGCGTCCTTAGCGGCGCCGGCAACGTTCTGCGGCGTTCGCATCATGTTTAGGGTGACGACTGAAATCAGCGCGACGCCGGCAGCAATCGTCACGCCGTAAAAGGCGCGCGTGTAGTTGCCGCCGTCGGCTGCAGCGATCATGCCCGTGACAGACCCGCCGATCGCACCGCCCACGGTCTCAATGACCGTGAGCACGCCAAGAATTCGGCCGATGTCCCGAAGACCAAAATATTCGACCGTCAGCAGCTGAAGCAGAACAAACGTCCCACCGTAGCCAAGACCGAACGGAATCAAGAATGCGAAAACTGTGTCGGCGGTCAGCCATCCGAGCAGGATCACCGTCGCCCCAAACATCACTGCGCAGCAAATCAACATTACCCGGACCGTCGGTAATCGATCGCTAAGCCATCCGAAAAAGAATTTGCCGCCCACGCTCGTTGCAAACAGAAAGCTCTGCGCGATGCTCGCCGTACCGGCATCGATGCCGATGCTCGGACTTTTTTGGATATGTAGGATAAATTGCTGACTCGCCGTGAAAATCGGGTAAAAGACCGCCGCGGCGCATAGTGCCAACACCCAGAAGCGGGCCGTCCTCAACGCTTCACCGAGTGAGAAACCAGTCACGGCCGGTGCGGGCGCGTCGTCATCGGTGGATTCGTCGCCGTCAAAATTTGCACCAACGTCCGACGCTCGATCCTTCACGAGAAGAATAATTGCGGGAAGCAACACAAGCCAAACAACCGCACTCACGATTATCATCGCCGTTCGCCAGCCCTGTGAGGCGATCAGCGGACGGGCGATCAATGGCACAATCACACCGCCGAAACTCGTTCCGGTCAACACGATTCCCATCGCCAGCCCGCGTCGGCGTCTGAACCAGTTGGCGACCAGCACGGTCTGTATCATTACGCCTATGAGCCCGAGTGAGGCACCCAGCAGCGAATGTGACGCGTAAATCTGCCACGGAGATCTTGCCTGTGAATAGAAGATCAGACCGCCCCCGAGTAAGAAGCAGCCGACGATCATCAGTGATCTCAAACTAAAGCGCTTGATCAGAATGCCGACCAAAAGCGAGCCGGCCCCGGCAAGGAGAAACGTCAGGCTCGCGCCAAAACCGGTTACACTGTCCGCTGTTTGTGCCGTGAGGGCCCCGCTCGAGAGCAGATCCTCCTGAATAGGTTTGTAGAAAACAGGAATTCCGCCGATAGAAAGGCCGTTACTGATGAGCAATGCCAGCGTCGAGATCGCGACGATCATCCAGCCGTAGAAAAATCCCTCGCGTCTTTGTTGCATCATATCTGCGGTCCAGTCCGTGAGGGTGAAGGCACGTAAGAAGCAAAACAGGGTGACCGGCTGGTTCGCCGAACACCCCGTCTGTTTATGGTCGGGACGACAAGATTTGAACTTGCGACCTCTCGCACCCCAAGCGAACGCGCTACCAGACTGCGCTACGTCCCGAAAAGCAAGTTTTAAGACTAGGTTTGCTGCTCGTGAATGTCAACTTTGAGCATCGCGAGCGCTTTGAGCAGGTGTTTTCAGAATCTCCCGGATTTCGAGGAGGTTTGCAGCGATGACTTTAATCGCCTCACGTTGATCGCCCGAGAAGCCTGTCCGTTGCGTCATCTCAACTTCCGACTCCGGAAGAGTTTCAAACAGCATCGGATTCCCGGCCTCGTCCCTAGCGGCCCCGGCAACCATCTGTTTGGGCTTTGCGCCGTCGCGGGGCTCCGATTGCAGCTTTTTACGCGCGCCCGCGATCGTGAACATCTCGTTGTAGAGCAATCGCTTGATACGAATCGCAATCTCGACATCCCGCCGGCGATAGCTTCGCTGCCCGCTCTTATTCTTCTGCGGCGAGAGCATTGAGAATTCGGACTCCCAATATCGCAGTACGTGGGCCTGCACTCCTACGAGTTCGCACACCTCACCGATCTTAAAGAAGAGTTTCTCCGGGATTACGATGTCTGCAGCGGTCATCTGTGAATATTGTGTTAAAGTTTTCTATCAATAAACAGCCGTTATTGTAAGTGCATATTGGATTTGTGTCAATGCGTTCTGAATTCGACTTCATAACTAACATTAAGAAAAAGTTCGACCTCCAATACGTCGGCGATGACTGCGCAGTACTGCCAAAGGACGCCAAAACCGACTTATTGATTACTGCCGACTTACTTGTGCAGGACGTCGACTTTCGCTTGGGTTGGATAAGTCCCGAATATCTCGGCCACAAAGCGCTCGCGGTTTCGCTCTCCGATATCGCTGCAATGGGCGGCACCCCGCTACATGCAATGCTCTCGATCGGAGTCCCCGCTGGCCTGTGGAGAACCGATTTTATCGATAGATTTTACGAGGGTTGGCATGCTCTCGCCCGTGAATTCGACGTTGAACTGGTCGGCGGCGACGTTTCGCGTGCCGATGCCTGCGTGATCGACAGCATAGTTATGGGTGAAGCAACGCGGTCACGAGCGTTTCGACGCACGGGTGCCCGTCCCGGGGATGTAATCTATGTATCGGGAACCTTGGGTGGATCGGCGGCGGGCCTCAAACTACTCGAGGCTGGGCATTCGGAGGATGCTCTAATTCATAGGCATCTTGCCCCGCTTCCCCGCCTTTCGCTTGCTGCGTCATTGTCGGGCCTCAATTTTGTGACGTCGATGATCGATGTGAGCGATGGATTTGCTGCGGACCTCGCGCATATATGTCGAGCGAGTGACGTGGGTGCAATCGTCTACGCCGGTCTGCTTCCTGTCGACGAACACGTTGTGGGCCTTTTTGGCGACGAAGAGGCGCTCGAACTCGCGCTCCACGGCGGCGAGGATTATGAACTCGTTTTCACTTGTGGGCCCGAATTCGCAGCACCATTGGAATCTCTTCCGGTGACTCGTGTCGGGAAGATCACGGCAGAATCCGGAACAATGGGACTCACCCGAAACAATCAAACGACCATGTTACCCTCCCGGGGATTTAGACATTTTTGATCGCCGACACGTTAAAAAAAAGAATGGCGGTGATCATGTCAATCGCCGCCCGCAAATGCTATAGAAGGATGAGAGAACCTATTCCGGTGTCGGCGTAGGTTTGGGAGTCCTTGGCGTACTCGGATCGTCGGCCGGCGGAGCCGGACTTGGAGCCGGAGTTACCGTTGGAGACGGTGCAGGATTCGTCGGTGCGGGAACAGGCGTCGGTTCCGGCATCGGTTGATTCGGGTTGGTCGGCGTCGGGCACGGGCACAGATCCGTTGGATTAATCGGCGTCGGACTCGGTACCGGATCGGAAGGATTTTCCGGTGTCGGCGTTACCGTCGGCGACGGGGTCGGATCGGTCGGATTCATCGTCGGCGACGGTTTCGGATCCGTCGGATTCTTGCGTCGCGGTGTTGGTGTCGGCGTCGATCCAAAGAGACTTCGGGAGAGTCCGTCGTTCCTCGAAAGCGCGGCCGTCGAGATAAAACCGGTAATCAAAAATGCGGTGACTGTTAATGAAATTATTACTTTCCTTGGCATCTTGTGGCCTCCTTTTCGTAAAGTTTTCGGAGCTCTTATCATGGCTCGCCCGCCATACTTCTACTGTATTAGTGCCTACACACGCCACTTAATAAACAGGAATAGCCCCCGCTTTCCCGCGAATATTGCATTAATAAATTGTTTCGCAACAATATATTGTGCTTTACAAGATTTCGCTTTGACGTTAAATTAATTTTGTCTACACGGAGGATCAATCTAACTTGCTTACTGCCCGAGTTTTATTGCTGAACTTTTCTTACGAACCGCTGGGAACAGTTGGTGTCGCCCGTTCCGTGTGCCTATTTTTTCGCGGCGCGATCTTCGTTGAGGAGAACGACGGAGATAATGTTTTGCATTCGCCGTCGACGACGTTTCCCGTGCCGTCGGTTGTGCGGCTCCGTCACTATGTGCACGTGCGCAGGAACAATCGCGAGACGACGATGAAGCGTGCCCGCATTTACATCCGCGATCGCTATCGGTGTCAGTACTGTGGTGAGCACCGCCACGCGAAAGACTTGACGCTTGATCACATTCTGCCGAAAGCCCAGGGCGGCGAGAGCACTCCGCACAATCTGGTGTCGGCGTGCGTAAAATGCAATCAGCGGAAGGGCAACCGCACGCCAGACCAGGCAAGGATGCCGCTGCTAACTTCGCAAAAGCTTTTGCGTCTCGGGCTCGACCACGTTCTGCTGTGTCATTACGCGGAGAATCGGCCCGAATGGCGAAAGTATTTATTTATGGATGAGATGGCCGACGAGAAGCAGGCGCTTGCTGCCTGAGTCTTTCTACAGGTAAGATTACCTCCAATGCGGCTGGAACTTTCCGGCCGCATTTTTATTTCTATGGCGAGCAGATACAAATCTGAAAAAGAAATTCTCTACATTGTCGCCTCGTTCGAAAATGCATCTATCGTGCGGGCGAATTTGACGCATGCTGAGCATTTCGTCGTCGCGCTTTACTATCTGGATCGGGATTCCTTCGACACCGCGCTGAACAGAATGAGGGCCGGCCTGATGAATCTGCTAATCAATGGCTTCAAGGTGGATCTCGAAAAGGAGATGCCCTATCACGAAACACTTACGGTTTTCTGGATGCGGACGGTCGATGATTTCAACAGAGGCGAAAGCCGCACGGGAGCGAATAGTACTGCACGTCTTATTCACGAAAAGGCGAACGCGCTTATCGACAGATTCGACAAAAAGCATCCGCTCGCGTTTTACACGAGCGAACGATTATTCTCCGACGAGGCCCGAGCGAAATATATCGAGCCGGACCTCAAACTTTCTCAGATAGCTAATAGCTGATAACTTATAGCTCATAGTTCATAGCTAATTTATGCTTTGTTTTTTCAACACATTGACCCGCCAGATCGAGGAATTCAAACCGCTCGAGCCGGGCAAGGTGCGTATGTATATCTGCGGGCCGACGGTGTGGAATTTCGCGCATATCGGAAACTTTCGCACCTTCGTTTTTGGCGATGTGCTGCGACGATATCTCAAATATAAGAGCTACGAGGTCACGCACGTCTTTAATCTCACGGACATCGACGACCGCATTATAAATGAGGCGGCGGCCAAGGGAATCTCGATTGATGAGTTCACGGCCCCATTTATCCAATATTTTTGGGAGGACTTCGACGCACTTGGTAACGAGCGGCCCGAGGTTACGCCGCGAGCGACCCATCACATACCGGAGATGATCGACATCATCTCGAAGCTTATAGAAAACGGAAAAGCGTATGAGAGCGAGGGCTCGATCTACTATCGCATCGCCGCCTTTCCCGAATACGGCAAGCTCTCAAAGATCAGCTTCGAGGGGAACAAGTCCGGCGGCAGCGAACGAATCGATACCGACAAATACGAAAAAGAAGACGCCCGCGATTTTGCTCTGTGGAAGCTCGTCGGTGGCGACGAGCAGCCCGGCTGGGACGCTCCATTTGGACGCGGTCGCCCGGGCTGGCATATCGAGTGCTCCGCGATGTCGATGAAATATCTCGGACCCACATTCGACCTGCACGCGGGCGGTATGGACCTGCAATTTCCGCATCACGAAAATGAGATCGCGCAGTCAGAAGGCGCCACGGGAAAGCAGTTCGCAAAGTATTGGCTTCACAGCGAATTCCTGAAGATCGACGACGCCACAATGTCGAAGTCGAAAGGAAATTTTTTCACCTTTCGCGACCTTCAGGAGCAAGGATACAGCGCACTCGCGATCCGCTACCTGCTCCTCTCCGTGCCGACACGCAAACAACTGAACTTCACATTCGAAGGCTTGCAGGGTGCCGAATCGACAGTTGAGAGGCTGCGGAATTTTCGCCAACTCGTATCAGAGCAAGGCACTAGCCCGCACGATAGTAAGGGCAATACATCCAGCGTCCAGAAGATAACCGAGGCCGCTCTGCAGAAGTTCGAACATGCGATGGACGATGATTTCAACACGGCCGCCGCCCTTGCCGCAATTCACGACATGGTCCGCGAAGTGAATATCGAAATCGCCGATGGCGGCATCGCGCAGAAAGACCGCAACCTAGTTCTCGATGCGATCCAAAAATTCGACTCAGTCCTCGGCATCTTCCGTGCGGAAGAAACTGAAGATCTCGACGCATCAATCGAGGCGCTCGTTGAGGAACGCCAGAAGGCACGCCACGCTCGAGACTTCAAACGATCTGATGAGATTCGCGACCAGCTCGCGGATCAAGGCATCATTCTTGAGGACACGCCCACAGGTGTTCGGTGGAAGCGTCGATAAGCAGGCCTAGTCGGCCGCTATTCGGACGAGATAGACGGACTCACCGGGGAGATCGCGATGGGTCGTTTCGGTGAGACGCAAACCGAAAACGCTTAGCTCGCGAACGAGTGGCGAATCGCCCGACAATGATTCACTTCCCTGTCGGTGCGCGGCACCGTTCGGCAGGCGAAAGATAAGGCTTGCGTCGTTAGCAAGAACCGCATGCTCACCTACGACGACAGACTCTACCGCGCCAAACCCACGCGGCAGGAAGTATGCCGAGTCTTCCTTCATTCCCGGGATACCTTTAAGAACCTTTACCGAAGTGCCCGGATCATGTCGGGTCGCAAACCAGACATGGTAGGCGACTAGATCCTCGAGCGCGTAGATCGTTTTCGGATCGTTCGTTTCAGCGACCTGTCGGGCGAGGTCATCTGCCACGCACCAACTGTTGGTCACAGAATCTTTCGTCATCACGACAGAGAATGAAACGGCTGAAAGCAGGACAGTCGCAGCGGTGAACGCGCCTTTCATCCAGGGAACGCTTATTTGAAAAAGTAGATGCCCGATGAGGATCGCGAGCGGTGCAAAGACGATGATGAGATGGCGTGTTCCCCAGATTGATAGTGGTGACAGCCAGCTCGCGAGAAATGCGAGCACGATCGGAATGATGACTAGAACTGCGAGGACTTTGACTGCCTTGTCATTGGTACGCGAGCCGGCGAACAGCCCCGCGATCATTCCCGCGATCGCTAGCAAGAGTATCGGAACGGCGACCAGATAAATCGCACCCGCATCCGCGCTTGTCGACTGTTGATAAAACGGCTCGACGGTGTCGAGCACGAATTGAAAAACTTCGTAAATGCCGGGCCGCGACACCCAGCCGATATTTTGCTTAACGTCGCTTCCCTGTCGCGAGGCCAATACGATTGCGAAGAGCCACGGCAGAAATGCCACAAAGGTGCCCGCTGAGATCACGAGCATCCGGCGCAGCAGATGCCGGTATAGTATCGCCGCAGCGACGATCTCCGCCGCGATCACTAACCATCCAAAATAGTGCGTATAGACCATCAATACGTTGACGATTGCGAGCCCGATCAATCCTCTCCCGCGGTTCCCGAGGCGGACAAACAGCCACATCGAAAACAGCGAGAGGCACATTAGCAGGCTGTACATACGCACTTCTTGGGCGTACTTGATGAGCGCGCCATTCGTAGCGGTTAGAAAGAGCGCAAAGATAATCGCGAACCGATCTATTCTCAGCTCGCGACAGAGCTTTATAAATGGAAACACAGCGACGAAACTTATGAGCACTGGGAAAAGGCGAAGCCAAAATACTCCGTCACCGCCGATCGCCATCCACAATTTCAGCAGAAGATAAAACAGAGGCGGGTGAATAAGATCGAGCGCGAGAAAATTAAATATTTCACCCCACGAATGTTCTGCGGCGTGCACCGAGAAGATCTCGTCAAACCATAGGCACGACTCTGTAAGCCGAAAGAATCGCGACGCAGCGTAGATCGCGACCACGATGCCCGTAACGATCGCGGCTGGTTTCGACCAGGAGTCTGTGCTTTCGGAATAACGAATAGTGAGTAGCTAATACCGGATTACTTCAGAAAATCAAAGCTCGACGCCGTCGCAAAGGCGGCCCTCGATGCTGGTATAGCAGAGCGGGACTTCTTTGAAAGTGTCGGTCTCGATGCAGTACGAATTGCAGGCGCCGTAGGGCTTTGAATAGATATGGAGCGAGACGGCGCGCGAGCCGTATTCTTCGAGATTTAGGATCTGGTGGACCGGCTCTTCCAGTTCCACTTTCGCGCACTGCAACTCGGACATTTCGAAGCTGTCGCTTTCTTCCAGCTTGCAAAATCCGCGAGCGTCGTCTTTTTCGACCACCGCGAAATTTTGTCCGAGCAGCTTCCCGATCGGCACGGTCATCCAGCACCGCTGATCGGCGTGATCGTGAATTTTCGATACCTGACCGCTCTGCCAGCATATTGCCATCAACTCGAAGCGCTCATCTTTATAAATCAGATTTCGCGTATAGAAATTCTCACTCCAGTGCAGATATTTTTGAATCGAGTCGGGATCAACCGGATTCTCAGCCAGATATTCATAGACGGGTGAGCACGTGAATGTCTCATCCGGCATTTCGCAAAGTCCCTTGACCATATGTTGAATGTGAATCATACGCAGCCGATTTTATCTCTGTGTTCGCTCTGGCAGATCTTCCTGCGCCTTGCGTAGAAAGTCAACGAACTCGTTCGCGACACGGGTTAGCCCGGGAAAGCTCGCGATCAAAGTCCCGTCACCTGCCACCACTGCATAGTACGGCAACGCGACAGTCCCGAGCATCTCCTGCTCGAGCTCCTGATTCCGCTCGTACACCTCGCCTTCTCCGTCGGTGTAGAGCTTTAAGAGAACGAATTTTTTCAGCTCTGCCTCAACTTCTGGCTTTGGAAAAATATTCGCCTCCATCCATCGACAGTTCGTGCAGGTATAGCCCGTGAAATCTACAAAGACTCGCTTATTTTCGGCCTTCGCCTGAGCAAGCGCGGCCTCGTAGTTATTATCGATCCAGGTCGGCTCACTCGAGGCGGTACGGCCACTCGAATTGCCGGCAAGGTCGGGCGGAAGAAACGATTCCAACTCGCCGAGCTTCGCGCCGAAAAGTCCTGTGAGCAAAAAGAATGTCACAGCTAGGCTTACGATCGTCGCGAGCAAACGCATTGCACCGATGCGCTCCTGCTTTGAGTCGTGAGCGAGCTGATAAAAGCCGAGCAGGTAAATTGTCAGCAGCAGGCCGAGAGCGATCCAGACCGCGAGGATCACATCGCGGGTGAAGAATCCCCACTGCCAAACGAGATCGACGTTTGAGATGAACTTCATCGCGGCAGCGACTTCGAGAAAGCCCATTGCAACTTTTACCGAGTTCATCCAGCCGCCAGCACGCGGCAATTGCGCGACCCATTGCGGAATGAGGGCAAGAATAAAGAACGGCAGAGCGAAAACCACAGAGAACGCGAGCATCCCCAGGAGCGGCATCTGCCAATCGCCGTTTGCCGATGACACCATAATGCTGCCAATAAAAGGCGACGTGCACGTAAACGACGTCAGCGTGAATGTGAGGCCCATCAGCAGAGCACCCACGACGCCACTTCCCTCACCCGTTTTTCGACGCGTGAGAGCGTCAAGACCGGTAAGTAGTGTCGCCGGAATCCGTATCTCAAACGCCCCAAAAAGGTTGAACGCGAATATCAGAAAGATTGCCGCGATCACAATATTGATCCACGGATTCGCCGAAAAGATCTGAATTCCGGCCGCGCCGACGAACACCGCAAGCAGCATGCCGAGAATCGTAAATGTCGCGATGATTCCGATCGAATAAACGATCGCGAGTCGCACGGATTTCGTACGGCTTCCTGCCGCGTGATTAGTAAAATACGAAACCGTGATCGGAATCATCGGGAACACGCACGGCGTCAACAGCGATAGTGCTCCCGCGCCCATGGCGAGGAGCAGGAATGTCCAAAGATCGGTTGTCGGTTGTCGGTTGTCTGTTGTCGGCCTGGTCACGGCCTCGTTTCCGACAACTGGCAACTGACTGCTGACAACTTTCCTCACGTCTTCTGTTCCAGTCGTCGAGACGCGAATTGTTTTCGGAGGCAGACAGACCGTGTCGTTACAAAGCTGGATACGAACGTCGAGGGATAGCGATTCGGCTAGGGTTGTCGTGACTGCCTTCACCGGTATCGAGAACGCCACATTGTTGCGATACGATTTGGTTACGAGCGGCTTGTCATTTTCGCCTCGAAAATTATTATCCGTCTTAGTATCAGGCCTTGGCGGGACAATCTCGCCATCGAGCGCGAACGGTGAATCCTGCGTGACCACAATTCGCATTGCCGTCGGGCCGCCCTCGCTCTGATCGAGAGCATAGAGATACCATCCGGATTCAATCGACGCCGAAAGACTCGCCTTCAACGTATCCCCGAGTTTTATTTCTCCCTGCTTATCTGTTTCGAGGCGCCAGCTAGACGGATTCTGCGCAGCAACGCTCGCCGTTAACATGGCGGCGAAAAGCAGGAAGCGCATTATAAAAGCCAACATAGAGGCGACGGGAGCAAAGGAAAAATATACCATTTCGCCTCGCCGACGCGGAATATAAGACGGATCGCAAATCTTTGCGGAATCGACCTTTATTCGCATATACTCTAAAAATAACGGGATCTGGGAAAAGCGACGGCTCTAGGAGACGCAATTTGGCAAAAGCAGCAGCAAGCGAGAATGAGTTAACGCCGCCGAACGACACGGCGGTAAAGAATGACGTGGCAGCCGAGAAGAGTGCGACGAATGGCAGTGCGCCCGATTTCGTCGATGTCGATCTCGCACATTCCGAATATCTCGAACGACGAAAATCGCAGATCGAGTCGATCAAACAAATAGACAAAAAGCTTCTTCGCGAGATGCTCTATCAAATGGTGCTGGGGCGAAAGTTTGAGGACAAATGCGCTGAGGTCTATCGAATGGGTAAGATCGGCGGATTTTGCCATCTGTATTCCGGGCAGGAAGCGATCGGCGTGGGCTCGATGATGGCGCTCGAGAAGACCGATATGGTGATCACCGCGTATCGCGATCACGTTCAGGCGCTGATAAAAGGATTGTCGCCTGAGTCGGTGATGGCCGAGCTCTATGGAAAAGAAGGCGGATGCGTCGGCGGCAAAGGCGGCTCGATGCATATGTTCTCGAAAGAGCACGAGTTCTATGGCGGCCACGGCATCGTGGGTGGGCAGATAGGTGTCGGCACAGGGATGGCGTACGCCGCAAAATACAAAGGCACAGGCCAGGTCGTCATATGCTTCTTCGGCGAGGCGGCGGTCAATCAGGGCATGTTTCACGAATCGCTAAATATGGCTCAGCTGTGGAAACTTCCCTGCATATACATTTGCGAAAACAATCAGTACGGCATGGGCACGTCGCAAAAGCGAGGAATGAGCTCGCGGAGTATTGCCAAGAAGGCCGAGGCCTTTGAAATGGCGAACGAGTTTGTCGACGGAATGGATGTCATGGCCGTTCGCGAGGCAACGATGCGAGCGATCGAAAGGGCGCGTATAGATTCGTTGCCGACTCTTCTCGAGGTTCGCTCCTATCGATATATGGGACACTCGATGTCTGACCCAGGAAATTATCGAAGCCGCGACGAAATTAAGAAATACCAAACACGCGATCCAATCGTTCTCTTCAAGGACAGCCTGAAACTCGCGAAAGTTTTTAGCGACAAAGAGTTTGAGGAGATAGAACAAGAGGCGATTGAGACGACAGAACGAGCGGTAAAATTTGCGGACGAGAGCCCTTATCCGTCCGAGAGTGAGTTGTTTACGGATGTGCTTGGTTGAGTCGTGCAATACGCCATTGATTTCAAGCCAAGAGCGCTAAAAGATTTGGATTCTTTGGATCCGAATATTGGAGAGCAGATTATCCGAAGAATCAGATTGCTTCAGAACGATCTTTTCGGTGACGTAAAGCGATTGAAGAGTTTCGATCCCAAGTTTAGATTAAGAGTGGGCGACTATCGTGTCTTATTCAACGTGAGTGGTTCGACGATTCATGTTTATCGAATCGTACATCGAAGGGAAGCATACTAATACACTATGCGTACAATCCAGTTACATCCTGAATTCCTGTCGAAAAGCGGTGAGAAGGAGTACGCCATAATCCCATATGGGGAATTTCTGCAATTGAACGAATGGATAAATGACATGCTTGATCTGCTCGATTTGGAGGAAGCCATTCGGATCGAAGGAACCGCACCTGACATTCCGCTCGAGGAAGTCGAACGAAGGTACGGTGTTCCGATTGCGTAAGCTCGACGGTTGGTTAAATTTGTATATGGCAGTTTTGACAATTCGCGATGCGCTGAATCAGGCGTTGCGTGAAGAAATCTTGAGAGACGAGAACGTTTTCGTCATGGGCGAGGAAGTTGCTGAGTATGACGGCGCTTATAAGGTAACGCGCGGCCTTTGGAAGGAGTTTGGCGATAAACGCGTTGTTGACACACCGATCACTGAGCTTGGGTTTGCGGCCGTAGGCGTCGGTGCGGCAATGGCGGGCCTCAGGCCGGTGATCGAGTTTATGACGTGGAACTTCTCCGTGCTCGCGGCCGACCAGATCATCAATCACGCGGCGAAAATGCTCTATATGTCGGGCGGGCAGTTCAAGGTGCCGATCGTCTTTCGAGGGCCAAATGGTTCGGCGTATCAGGTGTCGTCGCAGCACTCGCAGGCCTTTGAGGCGTTCTATGCAAATTTCCCGGGGCTCAAAGTCGTGATGCCTTCGACGGCCGCGGATGCAAAGGGCTTATTGAAATCCGCGATTCGCGACGATAACCCGATCGTCTTTCTCGAACAAGAAAGAATGTACGGTCTGAAGAGCGAAGTTCCGGAGGACGATGATTTCACGATTCCGCTTGGCCTGGCCGACGTCAAACGAGAGGGCACCGACTGCACGATCGTCGCTCGCTCGATGACGGTTCCGCTCGCCCTTCAAGCCGCGGAAAAGATTCAGGAAGAGTTCGATGTATCGGTCGAGGTGATCGACCCGCGCACCATCAAACCGCTCGACACCGAGACCATAATAAATTCCGTAAAGAAAACAAATCGCCTCGTCATCGCGGAAGAGTCGCATTACTTTGCATCGGTCGGCGCCGAGATCTCGCACACCGTGATGGAGCGTGCGTTCGACTATTTGGACGCGCCGGTAAAACGCCTCTCATGCGCCGAGGCGCCGATGCCGTATGCGAAGAATCTCGAAGCGCTGGCACTGCCGGACGTCGATAAGATCGTCGCGGCGGTGAAGGAAGTTTGTTATTTGTAAATGAATTTCTTTGCTCGATTAGTAATTGTAGTGACTCTAGTCGCATTCGGCGGAGCTGCCATCGGACAGACATCCACTCGCTTGGCGAACCCGCTCGGCCCCGCTCCCGCAGAGTTGTTTGACGAGTTTGGCCAGCTCGGAAGCGAAGACAGGAGTGCCCGTTTCGACAATCTGTTTTATAAGCTTTCTCAGGAGCCTGGCTCGACGGGATATGTACTCTTGTATTGCGGAAAAAAATGTAGCTACGGTGAGATTGCCGCCCACTTTCGCGGAATAGAGATTAAGACCGCCGTTGTGAAGTTTGATCGATCGCGCCTAATTCTCCTTGATGCGGGTTTTAGGGCGTCATTCGTGACTGAGTTATGGTTTGTTCCTAAAGGAGGGTGTCCGCCCGCTCCACGAGCCACATTGAACATTCAGTCGGTAGTGTTTACAAGGTTGGCTCGGCAGTTCGAGTCGTACGAGTGTTGCGATGACTACGGCCCAGTGTGGAACAGCCTAAAGTTGAAGCGTCCAAGAAAATAATGTTATGGCTGAAAAATTCTTAATGCCGAAGCTTTCGCCCACGATGGAAGAGGGGCAGATCGCTCGTTGGGTCAAGAACGAAGGCGACGCATACGAAGACGGCGATACGCTCGCCGAGGTCGACACCGACAAGGCGACGATGGAGATGACCGCGCTCTCCGCCGGAACATTGCTCAAAATCCTGAAAGGTGCGGGCGAGAGTGCGGCCCTTGGCGAGACTATCGCGATAATCGGCCAGCCGGGCGAAGATATCTCAGCACTTCTCGCGGAAGCAGGCGGCTCCAACGGTAAAAAGCTGGAAGCGCCTCCGTCATCGGGCGAAAAGGGAGAACCGCCTGCGTTAGCGGGCGGCCAGAAAGATACGCCCCAGGGCAACGCATCCGGAGAAGCGGACGCCGAGCAGAAAACCGCCGAAGAAACTCAATCTCAATCTGACAAGGAAGCCGCCGCGGCGCTCGCGCGTGCTGAAGACGGTAAATCCACGCAAACTTCCGGCGCCGCGACCAACGGTCGCACGCTCATTTCTCCGATTGCAGCTCGGATGGCTGCTGAGAATTCGATTGATCTTAAGTCGATTTCCGGCTCCGGCCCGAATGGCCGAATCATTAAACGCGATGTCGAGGAAGCCCTAGCCGGTGACACGCACAAATCAAAAACCGAGGATCGAAAGCCCTTCACGCCGTCTACACAAGTCGGCACGAGCGCGTACCGCGACGAGCCCACATCCAGGATGCGTCAGGTCATCGCCTCGCGACTTGCCGAATCCATCGGCCCGATACCGACGTTCTATCTCACAGTCGAGATCGAGATGGACAGCGCGCTGGGGCTTCGCAAACAGGTGAACGCAACCGTTTCCGAAGATCAAAAAATCAGCGTTAATGACATCGTCGTAAAGGCCGCTGCCATGGCGCTCGTTAAACATCCTTTCGCAAATTCGTCGTATCAGGACAAGGCGATCCGTTTCTACGAGCAGGCTGACATCGGCGTCGCCGTCGCCGTCGACGAAGGCCTAATCACGCCCGTAATTCGCGGCGCAAATTTGAAAGGCTTTCTGGAAATCTCCGCGGAGATCAAAGACCTCGCTGGAAAAGCTAAGGCGAAAAAACTGCAGCCGGAAGATTACACGGGAGCAACATTCTCGATCTCAAATCTCGGAATGTTCGGCATCAAGGAATTCACCGCGATCATCAATCCGCCCGAGGCCGGAATTCTCGCAGTCGGCGGTGCGACTGAGATGCCCGTGGTGCGGGACGGTGAAATCACAATCCGCAGCATCATGAATGTGACGATGTCATGCGATCATCGCGTCATCGACGGAGCCACCGGCGCTAAATTCCTGCAGACATTTAAGCAAATGCTCGAGTCGCCCGGCATGATGTCGATTTAGGAAGGGCCGCGACGAGTCTGCGCGAATGGCACGAGTGAGGAATCTCCTGTTCGTGCCATTCGTGTAATTCGTGGCCTGAAATCTTATTCAGACCACCGACCAACAAAAGGAAACTAATCTGGCCTACGCGGCGCTACTCGGCGTGCAGGTGTTTTTTGGATCGCTGCCCGTCGTTGGAAAGCTGGTGCTCGCGGTGATGCCGGCGGTCGCGCTCGTCGGGTTTCGCGTCGGGATTGCAGCGGTCGTGCTGATCGTAATTCAGCTGGTTCGCGGCAGAGTTTGGCTAAAAGACAAGAGCGACTATTGGCGACTTGCGGTGCTGAGTCTTTTTGGAGTTACGTTCAATCAACTTCTATTCATCACCGGACTGTCGCTCACCAAGGCGGTGAATACTTCCCTGCTCGCTGTCACCATCCCGATCTTTACGCTCGCAATCGGCGCGTTCCTCGGCAGCGAAAAACTGACACGGCGAAAGGTCTTTGGCATTATCCTCGCGGCCGTCGGCGTGATCCTGATAATCGATCCACGACGCGCGAGCTTCGGCTCGGAGAGTGTCGTCGGGGATCTACTGATCGTAGTGAACTCGCTCTCGTACGGCATCTACGTCGCGACCTCGAAGACGGTCATCACGCGAAACGGCGCTTTCCGATCGATGATGTGGATTTTTATTTTTGCAGCGGTCATCTGCGTGCCGCTCGGGCTGTACTCTTTTTCGCAATCGCCGGTCGAGGCGATAGAGCCCTTCACGTGGCTGCTCGTTTTGCATATCGGCCTGCTCGCGACCGCCGCGCCTTATCTGCTAAACGCCTGGGCCCTTGCTCGAGTCAAGGCATCGACTGTCGCCGTGTTCGTATACCTCCAACCGCTCATTGGTTTTTTCCTCGCGGTCGCGTATCTAAATGAGCAGATAGTGCTTTCTTTTATACTGGCCGCGGCGATGATATTTGTCGGAGTGTTTCTCGTCTCGCGTAGAGGACAAGCTGCGGAGCTCAGTGAATCGGGATGAGATGAGGATGCCATTCGTGACTGCTGGCATCGTGAAGTATTATTTAACTCGCCGATGCCCACACAGATAACGCAGATCGACGATGCAGAGAGACGCACGATAGTCTTACGTCTCGCGGGCGAGATGTTCCGCGAGGACGCAGAGCTCCTGTCTCGGATCTCGAAAGATGCGAGCGACGAAACCGGCTTCGCAATCGAGCTCGATCTTGCAGATTTGACGCTGATCGATAGTGAGGCGGCATCGATCCTCAGAGGTTTGTCTGACGAGTACGGTTTTAAGATCGTGGGAACGGAGATTCTGCTGCAAACTGCTGTCGATGTTGCCGAGCGTGCGTGAAATCTAAATGACAGCACAGGAAATTGCCGAATTTTTGGGTGCAGATGTCGAGGGAGACGGCTCCACCGAGATCAGCGGAATCGCTTCATACGATTCTGCTGGCGACGGCGAACTAGCGTTTACCGATTCCACCGACACCGACGAGAAAACGTTCGCCTCGTGTCTCATTTGCAAACCCGGCCTTAGCGCCGACAGCTCAGCGATAATACGCTCAGCTAATCCGAAACTCGCGTTCGCATTGGCTTCGGACCATCTCCTGGGCAACGCGTCCGCAACCGGCGTTATTCATCCCACAGCTGTTATCTCGCCGTCCGCGGAAATTGCGAGGGGCGTTACGATTGGAGCGTTCTGCGTTGTCGGCGATAACGCGCGAATCGGCGAGGGATCGGTGCTGCATCCCCGAGTGTCGATCGCGCCAAATTGTTCCATCGGTCGGCATGTGATCCTTCACGCGGGCGTCGTCATTGGGGCAGATGGATTCGGTTACGTGCGAGATGAAGAGCGTTATGTGAAATTCCCGCAAGTCGGCACCGTCGTTATCGAGGACTACGTTGAGATCGGCGCGAATTCCTGCATCGACCGAGGCGCGTTAGGCGAGACCCGCATCGGCGAGGGTACAAAGATCGACAACCTTGTGCAGATCGGGCACAACGTCATGATCGGCAAACGCGTGATTATCGCCGCGCAAACAGGAATCTCAGGAAGCTGCCTCATCGAGGACGACGTCGTCATCGGCGGCCAGGTCGGTATCGGCGATCACGTAAAGATTCTCTCAGGCGCGATCATTGGTTCGCAGGCAGGAATCCTACCCGGCAAGATAGTGCGGCCCGGCGTGTGGTGGGGCACGCCGATCCAGCCACTCAACGAATTTAAACGCCAGAATGCCCGCGTGAAAGGTCTCGAACGCCTCGCCGCAAAGCTTAAAGAGCTACAGCAGACAATCGAAGAAATGCGCGCCCGAGACTAAGAATCGCAATATCGCCGCCTTGAACCGTTCGAAGGCCACCTTGAAATGTCCTCCGGCCGCCTTGAAATGTTTTCCGGCCGCCTTGAAATGTCCTCCGGCTACCTTGAAATGTTAAAAATGCCCGCAAACACGGGCCCTTATCCAAAAACCATAGACTTTTAAGCATCATGCCAACGCTCGGCATCAGCGGCGCGCACAGGCGATGGAGTTTAAAAAGCCCGCTGATTGCGCGTCCGCTGCATGCCGTTGTTAGATTGCGCGTTGGGAACAAGCACAACGAAGAATACCTGGGGCTCCACATTGCTGTAGTCGATGTACGTTGTGTACACGGTCTGGTATCCTTCCTTGCTTACCTCTAAACCTACCTTGGATTCTGTGGAAGGAGCCGCATAATCGCTCGTGTCAAAGAAACCATTCTCATCACTTACAGTGTCGTGCTCCCAGACACTCCCCGCCACAGGCTTATCCTCTTTGTCCAAGTCATGCAACATTCTTACTTTCGCCCCGGTTATCGGATTTCCACCTTGAGGAAAATCTTTCCCCGTGAACTCCACGATGAAACCTTCCGAACTCTGAATCTGCGCTAAGAAAATAACTCTACCTTTAATATGATACGAACGCCCACAACCTGACATTATCAAGGTCAGAGCGGCTATCAAACTGATTTGTAATATTCTCCTTGTCCTCATAACAACTGAAACATTGGCGGAAGCAATCTAACTATTGATTAACACCAACGCCGTCGATAATACGTCCAAATCGGGGCGCTATCAACGGCACTTACCCTCGGGCGAATGATACGCCCTTACTTGCCACCCCGCTCGGAGATGCTCCGGCGGGGGCCCCGGTCCGTGCGGGCCTGCGCCTTGTTCATTAGCTTCAATATCGCGTCGGCCGCGCGTTTTGACGCCCCGCCATGCCCGAGCTTGTCGGTGGCGATACGGAGCTCTTCGCGAACCTCCGCGTTTCGCTCCGGTCGCAGTAGATCGAGCAGTTCAGCGCTGAGCGAACGGGCCGTAAACTCGCCCTGTATCAATTCCTTCGCAACGCGCTTTTCTGCGATGAGGTTTATAAGTCCGTAATGCGGCACATCGATGAGGGGTTCGAGCAATCGATAATTGATCTCGGAGCTCTTATAAACCACGACCATCGGCGTCCCCAGCATACCCGTCTCTAGTGTCGCTGTTCCGCTAGTGACCGCGGCGACGTCAGAGGCGGCAACGGCGTCATAGGTCTCGTTTTCGACAATCTTAGCGCAGCGTGAATGCGGTCCGGAAAGGAGAATTCCTTCGGCCTGTGTGCGATTCTGTCGGGTCGCCACGGGTACTACGAATTGGGTGTCGGGCACTGATCGTCGCAGCTCTTCGGCAGCGTCCAACATCACAGGCAGTATCCGGGCGATCTCCTTTTCCCGGCTTCCGGGCAGCAGCGCCACGAGCGCATTGACGTTGGAAATCTGATGTTTTCGCCGGAATTGTTCCCTGGATAGCGAAACAGAAACCTCACGGGCCAGCGGGCTTCCAACATATTCGACACGGTCGAAGCCGTTTCCGAGGTACCATTGCTTTTCAAACGGCAGGATCGTTAATACGAGATCGACATACTTCTTTATCGTTTTGAGGCGATACTTTCGCCAAGCCCACAGTTGCGGCGAAATGTAGTAAATCACCGTAAGACCGCGTTTCTTTAAAGCTTTTGCGAGTTTAAGGTTCAAGTCCGGGAAGTCGACCAGGACTACCGCGTCCGGCTTCCGCTCCCGTGCCACGTTCAACAACTTCTTAAAAGCTCGCACGAATGTCGGGAGGGCGAGGCCGATCTCTACGATTCCTACGATCGACAGGGCGTCGGCCTCGACGATAGGCTCGACGCTCGCCGCGCGCATCAGCGGCCCGGCCGACCCAAAAAAGGAAATGTCTCGCGAAGGCCTTATTTCCCGTATCGCTCTGACCAATTTTGCCGCATGCCGGTCGCCCGAAGCTTCGCCTGCGACGATCATTATTTTTAAGGGCGTTTCGGGCATTGAATTTGCCATAAATGATGCTGTTTAGCACCGTAAATTACAACCCGCGACCGCCCGCAGGGCATCCAAAACTGCAGTTTCGAATAACGGGCAGCTTTTCGGGGTGCGGCGTCAGTTGCGAAGCGGACCTTTTCAGCTTAAAATTCAGTATTTTGGGCGACGTATCTTAACTTAGGATTTTACATTTTTTTTCGCGTCGTTTTGGGAGGAGTTCTGTGAAATTTCGCTTTGCAATTTTATTATTTTCAATTTTCGTCCTTGCTGTCCATACGCCTGCTCAGGTGGACGCGGTAATCGGACAAATATCCAGCTCAGGAGCCGAGTCCTTCGCCGGTGGAATTAGCGGAGATGGTCGATTCGTCGTGTTCGAGTCCCGAGGAGACCTGGCGACCGAGAATCCCAGAAACAGCGATAACAACGTTGAAATTTTTCTCTTTGATTATGCTCAACGGCGAATCTTTCAGATCACGGATACGAAGAGCGTATTGAAAAATCCGTCCGCGGCTCCGACGTTTGATAACGTTCGTGTCGAGATCGGAAACACTCGGCCGGTGATCAGTAATGACGGACGCTGGCTCGCTTTTAGTTCGAACGCCACGGCTGCATATCCCGGCGACGGCACAAACCCTCCGATCATCAGCACGACTAATCCGGGAAGCTTCGACGGCAATTCGTTAAATGTCTTTCCGAGCCCGCTGCCGAGCCCGAACCCGACGCCGACGAACACGCTGACCAACGACGCAAATCTTGAGATGTGGCTCTACGAGATCCCCGCGTATGCGCCCGTCGCGAGTCTCTCAGCCGGCGACGAGCTCCCATTAACCGTACTATCGGGCGGCGTATTCACCCAAGTTACAAACTCGATCCCGAGTCAGCTTCCTCGTGCCGCCACCACTACTAATGGTGCGTTCTATGCGGACGACAATCACGATGCGAGCATCAGCGACGATGGCAGCCGTATCGCCTTTGTCTCGACCAGGAATCTGGTGCCGTGCGTGGGCAATTCTTTCGAGGCCAACGAGGACAATGATGAAATCTTCACGTTCGCAAGAGGCGGCACAGTCCCGTGTCCCGCTGGGCCGGTTACCGGCGGGCCGGGCTTGAATCAAGTCACGAAAACGCCTCGCGGTCCGATCTCGAACCCAATTTATTCAAAGTATCCTACGATTTCGGGGAATGGTTTACGCGTGGCGTTTGCCAGCACAGGAGATAATCCGATCGTCGGGATGACGGGTGGAAATAACCCTCTGGCAAGCCGGAATGAAGAGATTTTCTACTCCGACCTCCTTCCGTCTGGAGCTCCCGGGACCGCGAAGGTGCAGGTCACTGCGACCACGCCGACTACGCCGGGCGCACTCGTAAATATTCTCGACATTGGCCGCCGAATGAGCCGCGATGGACGCTACATTGCGTTTGATTCTTACGCGGATCTGGCGAGTGAGAATAGCGGAACTAACTATAATAGCTTCGCACTTTATGTTTTCGACACGACGGCAACGACCTTTCGCCGCGTGCTGGCGCGAAGCGATGCGGATCCGGCAGCGGGCGGCGGAGATGTCGCTCACTATCCGGGCTTTACGGATACAAACGCGGCGGGCACCCCGTCGACGCTCGTGTTAGAGACACGGCTTAACATAAGGGCCGATGGAACGGTGGCTGCAACGGCGAGCGAGGGTCTGAATCCGGATCCGGCGCGACAGACGCAGGTCTATTCGTATACCCTGTCTCAGCCGAGCGCTACGGCGACGTTCAAGCGCCTCGGCAAATTCCCTGTTCCGAGTACGTTCCTAGCATCTACGCAGCCCTTGCCCAGTAATTCGGTGCAGCGTGTGGCGTTCAACATCGCTCTGACCGAGTTCGGCACGGCTAACTTCGATCTGCAGAGCGAGGTCTACTACTTGCTCACGCCGACGATTACGCGCACGACACCGATATCCACCGCGTTTGCGACGGGAGCAACGAGGATACCGGTCTCGCTGACACCTGTACCGACGCCGTCGCCGACGGCAACGCCTTCGCCGACTCCGACTCCGACGGGCACCCCAACGCCGACACCGTCGCCGACACCGACTCCGGGTCCGCCGACGCCTTCGGCAGTCCAAGGCCTGGCGCCCGGAATGTTGGCGATACTGACCTACCAGGCTGGCACCGACGTGCCGATCGCCGCACGGCGCGGAGTTGGCTCACTTCAGCGTGCCTTCACCCTGCCTATCGAGTTGAGCGGCGTGACCATGACCATCAATGGAGCGGCCTGCGGCTTAAAATATGTCAGCCGGCACCGAATCGATTTCGTCGTGCCTCCCGGCCTTCCCTCTTCGACGACCGGAACAACCTATCCGCTGGTGATCACCAGTAATGGAACCGTCTTCCGTTCAACCGTGACGATCGTGCCGGCGCGACCTGATATTTTCAGGCTCGACGGCGCCGAAGCCGCTGGCGGGCGAGCAAAGCTCTTTAACGTTACAAATCGAGTGTTCCGCACCGAACCCTTTCCGGTCAGGACCCTGCGTATACGGCCGCGAGGCTTTACGGCGACTCGCCTGCGACTTTTCGCTACAGGCATATCGACTGGGACCGTAGGTACTATACGCATCCGGATCGGTACGTCAACAACCACTGGAGTCACAGTGGTCGGCTCTGCCGTGCTGGTCGAACCCGGTGTGTACACGATCGATTTTGATCTGCCCCCGGATCTGCGCGGGGTGGGTGACCAGCCGGTCGTTTTGTCAATCATTATCGGTGGGGTGACCTTCAGCGGGCGATCTGATGATACTACTTCAAGGGTGTTTATTCTCTGATCTTTCCGCACTTAAAGGGATATTCTGAATGGCTCCCCCGGGAGCCATTCTTTGACTCGCTCCGTTGTCATAGAGGCGATAAATCGGATATTCTACATCCTTGCCGATTAGTTGATTTACGCACCTTTCTCGGAGAACACAGAACGTATGGCTGGAAAAGACGTGAGTACAATGAAGATTTCGCCGAAGGTATGGAAGAACGGCGAGTTCATTGACTGGAACGATGCAAAGATTCACGTGATGTCTCACGTCGTGAATTACGGATCAAGTGTTTTCGAGGGCATCCGCTGCTATCAAACATCCAAAGGGAGCGCGGTTTTCCGCCTTACCGAGCACATGCAGCGGCTCATCAATTCTGGCAAGATCTACCGGATGGATTCCGGATACTCGCGTCAGCAATTGTGCGACGCAACTGTCGAATTGATTGCGCAGAGCGGCCTAGATCATTGTTATATTCGTCCCATCGTTTTTCGGGGTCTCGATGAGGCCAGCCCCGCCTTCGGCGTCAACCCTTTTCCAAATCCTATCGACACATACATCGCCGTTTGGCAATGGGGAAAATATCTCGGCGAGGAAGCACTCGAAATGGGCATCGACGTCTGTGTCTCCAGTTGGACACGGATTACGTCAAATGCTATGCCCTCGATGGCGAAAGCAGGTGCGAATTATATGAATTCGCAGCTCATCAAGATGGAGGCTCTCCTCGGTGGATTCTCTGAGGGAATTGCTCTCGATGATCGGGGAATGGTTTCCGAGGGTTCAGGCGAAAATATCTTTCTTGTGAATAATGGCAAGCTGATCACGCCGCCGCTCGGTGCATCCGTCCTGCCTGGGATTACTCGGGATTCGGTGATTCAGATAGCGCGCGAACTCGGAATTGAGATCGTTGAGACGAACATTCAGCGGGCGGCACTTTACCTGGCCGATGAGGTCTTTTTTACAGGAACTGCAGCCGAGATCACGCCGATTCGCGCGATCGACCGCATCGAAATTGGCGAAGGCCGTCGCGGTCCCGTGACCAAGCAACTACAGGATGAATTTTTCAAGATTATAGACGCCACGCGGCCCGCACCGGCGGGAGCCGACTGGCTTACGTTTGTAAATAAAACGGACGAAGCGGTCGCGGCTTAGTCTCCTGCATCAATCTGTTAGTTTATTTGCACGAAACGGCGCCGCCTTTCGTGCATTTCTATTTATGTCGAAACTTTCTCTTTCGGCGGTCGCCCTCGACATAACGGTCTTCGTATGCGGAGCGGTCGTGATGATTTTTGAGATCACGGGTTCACGGGTTCTCTCGCCGTTTCTTGGGGCGTCGACCTACGTCTGGACGAGCCTGATCGGAGTTATTCTGGGGAGCCTGAGTCTCGGCTACTACCTCGGCGGCCGGCTCGCCGATAAATGGCCCGATGTAAAAATTCTCGCGGGAGCGATATTCATCGCGGCGGGATTCATCTCACTCACCGTGCTGTCAAAAGAGCTGGTGTTAGCGCGGATCGAGACCGCTCCTGTCGGCATTGAATTGAGATCTGTCCTTGCGTCGCTAATTCTTTTCGCCCCGGCGAGCGTATGTCTCGGATTAGTGACTCCATACTGTGTTCGGCTAAAGATGGCGAGCGTCGAAGACTCGGGCCGCACTGTCGGACGGCTTTATGCGCTCTCCACGGTGGGAAGCATCTTTGGCACATTCGCCGCGGGATTTTTTCTTATTCCTTTTGTTGGCAGTATCCGCACACTCTACGCTCTTTCGTTCGTGCTCATTCTCCTTTCGATATTTCTAGTTCCTTTTGTAATCTCGCGGCTAAGCATAGGCGTGCTAACCGTTTTCGTCCTATCTACGGTCGCCAACGAAGCGGGAACCTTGCTGCTGCTTAACCAGAATGGTCTCCACGACATTGATACGGAGTATAGCCGCGTCCAGGTCTTCAATGCGACGGATCCAAAAACCGGCAAGCCGATCCGGGCGCTCGCGACCGACCCTTATTTCACGCAGTCGGCAAAGTTTCTCGACGGTGACGAGCCGCTATTCGACTACAGCCGCTACTACCATCTAGTGCGCCATGTGAAGCCGGATTTTGAGAAGGTACTGGTGATCGGCGGTGCCGGCTATTCCGTCCCGAAAGACTTCCTCCGTCGCTATCCGAGCGCGAAGATTGACGTCGTTGAGATCGACGAGGGCATGACGGAGATCGCCCGCGAATATTTCGATCTGGTCGACGACGCACGCATCAACATCTTCCACGAAGACGCGCGAACATATCTCCGACGGACAAGGTCTGGTGAATACGACGCGATCATGATGGACGCATTCGGCTCGCTCTTTTCGGTGCCTTACCAGCTTACAACGATCGAAGCCGTGCGTGAGATCCGCCGCAATCTACGCGATGATGGAGTTGTTATCTTTAACCTCGGCTCCGCGATAACGGGCGAGGCGAGCCATTTTTTCCGGGCCGAAATGGCTACCTATCGTGCAGCTTTTCCTCAGGTCTACCTCTTCAAAGTTAAAAGCGAATACGCCGACGATCGCCTGCAAAATCTCATTATCGTTGCAACAGCATCGCCCACACCGCTCATGCTCGACTCGGTAGATGGCGAAATCAACGACCTTCTTCAACACCTCTACGACATCGTCGTTCCCACGACCACGCAAATTCTGACCGACGATCTCGCGCCCGTCGAATACTATAACGCTAAGGCGCAGAATGTGTTTCTTGATAGTCGCTAGCCGCAGTGACCTTGCCCAACACCCACCGTATCAGCGCAGGCCTTGACCGAGTTGTTGAGTACCTACGGTACCGAGGCCGTTTAGGCGGAACGAAAGCCCAAAGCGATTCTCCTGCCTCAGGCCGACGTTGAAACGATAGTACTGCAACGAAAGCGAGCAGCAGTCGTAGGCGTACCCGACGGTGTAAAGAGAGGAAATGAGAGGCGTATTGCGCCCGCCCCGTCGGTTCTCGAAATCGAAGAACAACGAGGTGCCGCCGTAAGGGCCGCGGTCGCGATCGCCGATGAACACCGAGGGGCTCCACTGCGACCCTCGCAGCGTCCCGGGTTCCTTTCCAAAAGCGTTCGCGTACCGGGCCAGCGACTGTTGCAGCGTAACCGCTCTGGTGTAGTAGAAAGTCTGAAAGATCTTGAGCAATTTTGTGTCGTACCCGACCGTGGCCGACACGGCGCGTAGCCCGTCCCCATTGAGACCGAGATCCAGCCTCGAGTTCACATATACAGTCCGTTGGGGACGGTACGTTGCATCAATATTGATAGGCGACAACCTCCGTGGCGCACCGCCGAAGGTGTAAAAGCTCAGTGCGGTGATCGGCTCAATCTGATGGCGTCTGCCCGGAATCAATGTGCCGCCGAATTCTTTGTCAAAAAAATATTTCCCGCGTATCGTCAGACTGAAGATCTCGTAAGGCTGGATGGACAATGCGTCTTTTTCTGAGTTCCTCGCCTTGCTCTCCAGCGCCTCGCGAGCGGCAGCAGTCACCGCCTCCGAATATCGACGAGTATAGAATCGATTTGTAACACCGAATTCAATTTCATTCGTATTCGTCGCCGTATCAATGTGATCGAATCTAATGATGCGTTCGAAATCACCAATTCCCTTCACGAGCCGGTAAGTCAAAAACGGTTCGATAACGTGCCGAAAACGAAACTTGTCGTCCTTACCGAAATAGTTTTTCGCCAGGGCCACGGGCCGCACATCAAACTCAAACTCGCCATATTTTCTAATGACGTCGTCGCCAACAACCCTTCGCCGCGCATCAAGCGAACTTGAATAATAAGTAACTCGGGCCGCTGCTGTCGCCGTAAAATTGACGTACTTGGTCCGCAGCGGAACGATGAACTGAGGATACACGTCGAAGCGTTGCGAGATAGCCGGCGTTACAATCGGAGGGCCGCCGGCCAGCCGTTGGTACAATACCTTATTGTCCACCTCTTCGCGACGTGAAACTCCCTCGACGCTCGTACGAAACGAAAAATATGCGGGCTCGAGAAACGATATTCGCGAGGGGCGTTTCTCAAAGCTCACGCTCGGCAGATTGCGGGTCTTTATCCGAACATTCGGTATCGATATCACCTGCGACCGAGCGAGCAGATCGAGCGTGTAGTTTCCCCAGCTCTTGTTCACGAACACCTGAGACACCTCGATGGGCGAAATGATCTGCTGGATACCGTCTGAGAAAACCTGCCGGAACGCGAGGCTCGACGTAATCCTGACGTCCGCTGCCGCGGTGAATCCGTTTGAGAAATACTGCACGCCCTCGGCAAATACGATCGACCCGCCTTGATCCGGATTCTGGGCGTCCGCACGCTTTCCCAGTATTCGATCCTTCACGGCGTAGAACCCGAAGTTAAAGTACGAGCGCGAGTTCGCACGGGTTCGGACATCGACACCGTATCCAATGCCTCGGGAACTGTAGAGATCGGTCAGAAAGGTAATGTCGGCCGACTTGCCGAGTGTCTGAAAGTAGGCGCCCGAAAGCCGCACTCCTTTTGCCTTTGAGAATCCGAATCCCGGCGTGAGAAATCCAGAACTGCGATCCTCGCGTTTTATCGGTATGGATGCATAAGGTGTCGCAATAATCGGAACGCCTTTTACCAGGAACTTAGCGTTTCGCAGCTTGATCTTATCGTTGAGTGATATCTTTGCCCGGGCAGCCTTAAAGCTCCACTTCGGAGTCGCCTCGTCGCAGGCGGTGAATTCGCCTTTCGTCACAACGAGCTCGTTTAGGCCGGTACGTTCGACGCGATCGGCGGTGAAATAGATTATCGTTCCATCATTTGTTTGATTGGTAAAACCCGTCGAATCTTCGAAATAACCGAGCTTCGTCTTGTAATTCCAAACCGCGCGGGCGCCGGTGATGCGTTGATCGGCCCCTTGGTCAAAGATCACATTGCCTTCCGCCTCCAGCTTATTCTCGGCCTCGTAGATCGTGATCTTGTCAGCCTGCATTCGATAGAGACCAAGCCGGACATCAACGTTCCCCTCGTGGACGAGGACCCGCTTTTCTTTCTCGCCCGAGACCGTGTTCCTGTCGGAATAAACGACGACCTCGCCGTCCCCACCCTCGGATTCGGGTAGCGGCATCTTCTTTGCGGCAGGGCTAGCGACAGCTCGCTCCGGGGCAACTGGATTGATATTTGGAGTGTCCGTTATCGGGTTCGCGACCTGCCGATCGACGGGATTAGTCTGCTGTGCGAGCAAACTGCCGGACGATAAGACGAGGGCTGTGGTGAGAATTAGAAACCGTGTAAACCGCATCAATCTTGGCGAAAACTCGACTTCTTTGATGCTATCACGGGGCGACGGGAAGCAAAAAACTCGTGGGGCGGCCTAGCGAGCGAACGCCTCTATGATGAAATAGTCAGTATTATCTATCCTTGCAATAGTTCCGTCTGTATAGGGTTCGAGAAGGAATCCGGTCGCCGGATACGACTCCGCCAGGACTGTGCCGTCTCCGCTCAAATCTGCCTGCGCGACGAGTTCGTCCGGGAACCAGTTTTCCACCTGCACGCTAACCTTTTTTGCATCGCCGGCCCTTCCCGCCATGTCAGCCACTTTGCTGGCGTCCTCTTTCGAGAGTCGCATCACTGCAATCAGTTTCTTTTCCGTGGGGAATTCCCTCCAAACGATATCCTCGGTTTTCTGCGGAATACTTATGAAAACGCGAAGCTCCTCCGCGTTTGTTCTAGCGTTTCCAGCCTGGCGGTCCGATACCATCTCCGGATTCCCGAACTGAGCGTTTCGGTTTGCAGAATCGCCGCACCCTGTTAGCCAAAAAGATATTGAAACTAGGCCTACAAGAATTGACGTACTGCGGTAGCTGACCATTCGGCAATTGTAGGGCTGAGCCCTGCACTTTGCAATCAATGTGTTTCATTGCGTGATGACCTCGATCGGCATAAAATTGATGTTAATGAGTGAAACGCAACTGAAGCAGGCGCCCACGGCACTTCGAACCGACGTCGAACAGTGGGAAACGGAGACTCTGGCGCCGATTTTGGAAAGATCACCGGAACGCAAAACTTCGTTCGAAGGCGTCAGCCTCGAGCCCGTTGAGCGTCTATACACTCATGCGGATCTCGAGGAAGTAAGCGATATCGGAATGCCCGGTGTGTTTCCATACAAACGAGGAATCCACCCGACCGGCTACCGCGGCAAGCTGTGGACAATGCGACAGTTCGCCGGATTTTCGTCGCCCGAGGAGACGAATCGCCGGTTCAAATATCTGATGGCACAGGGGCAAACAGGATTGTCTGTGGCCTACGATCTTCCCGCCCTAATGGGGCTTGACGCCGATTCGCCGCTGAGTGAGGGCGAGGTCGGAAAGTGCGGTGTCGCGGTCTCTTCCCTAGCCGATTTTGAGGTACTGTTCGATGGCATTCCGCTCGACCAGGTGACCGTTTCTCAGACAATCAATGCACCGGCCCCGATCTTCCTCGCGATGTATCTCGTCATCGCCGAACGACAGGGCGCAGATTTTACTAAGATTTCCGGAACGCTGCAGAACGACATTCTAAAGGAATACATCGCGCAAAAAGAGTGGATCTACCCGATCAGACCCGCGATGAAGCTCGTCATCGACACGTTTGAATACACAACTAAACACGTTCCAAAATATAACCCTATATCGGTCAGCGGTTATCACATTCGTGAGGCAGGCGCGACGGCTCTACAGGAACTCGCGTTCACGCTGCGCGACGGCGTAGAGTATGTGCAATATGGAGTCGACCGCGGCCTCGACCTCGACGAGTTTGTCCCGAGGCTTTCATTTTTCTTTAATGCGCACAACGATTTCTTCGAGGAGATCGCCAAGTACCGGGCAGCACGCGTCGTGTGGGCTGAGACGATGAAGGAGCGCTTCGGAGCGAAGAATCCGCGGACTATGCAGTTGCGCTTCCACACGCAGACGGCGGGCGTCTCGCTAACTGTTCAGCAACCGCTCAACAACATCGCGCGCGTAGCGATTCAGGCCCTCGCCGGCGTCCTCGGCGGGACCCAATCGCTGCATACCGATTCATATGACGAAGCTCTCGCATTGCCCTCGGATCAGGCAGCTCTGATCGCCCTCCGGACGCAGCAGATAATCGCCGAGGAAACCGGAGTCGTCAACACGGTCGATCCCCTCGGCGGCAGCTATTATGTGGAGTCGCTCACTCAGAAAATGATCGACGGCTGTCTCGACTATTTTGAGAAGATCGATGGTTTCGGCGGCATGGTCGAGGCGATCGATGCAGGCTTCCCCCAACGCGAGATCCAAGAATCCGCATATCAGTACCAGAAGGCTGTGGAACGAAACGAGCAGTCGATCGTCGGCGTTAACAAATACGCGATGTCCGACGAAATTCATCGAACGGATATACTGCAAATCGACGAGACCGTTCGCGTACACCAACTCGAACGTCTGGAAGCGACCAAAGCGAGACGCGATGATGGTGCCGTCGCATTGTCTCTCGAGAAGATAAAACGTGCCTGCAATGACGACGAGAATACCATGCCGGCAATAATCGATGCTGTCGCGGCGTATGCAACGGTCGAGGAGATATGCGTTGCGATCCGGGACGTTTACGGTATTTACGAAGAACCCGCGTTTTAGATGGCTGCTGCATCGCTTTCAATAGCTAATGCCCCTGAGGCCCGCGTTATTCCACTCGGCGAACGCGGCGAAAAGATAGCTGCAGAATTTCTGGCTGCAAACGG